>Ga0255095_1000469_pt1 | contig 20452 bp, 15 predicted proteins | sample Colum_Law_RepC_8_2_FD_188435 | JGI IMG/M metagenome (GOLD analysis project Ga0255095, IMG submission 188435) | Freshwater microbial communities from Columbia River, Oregon, United States - Colum_Law_RepC_8d | ecosystem: Environmental > Aquatic > Freshwater > River | place: USA: Oregon...
AAGATGAAGGCCGGCACTGCAAAGAGAAACCGGTCGAGTGCAATGAGATCCTGAAAACGCACGATTCTAGCCGGACCACGCCAGGTTTCTATCGGCCTGAGCAAGCTGCCCACGGTTTCCCGCTGGGAATGCATGCCGATTGTACCGGACCTTTCATTGGTGTGTTCGAGGGTTCTCGGAATGAAATGGCCCGAATTCCTTGCAAGTCTGTTGCGTCCCTGGACAATTGCCGGGCCCCGCAGTTCCATGGATGGTGATTTTGCTGCCTTCTCCTACCAGTGCCATGCCCGGAAACAGGATCCGGTCCACTGCAACATGCAGACGCCCACTCGTCTGACCATGAGAGTGAAAGAGTTGACATGTCATCCCTGAACGCACCTGGCTCCTCAGGTTCATCTGCAACTGTTGGCGAAACCGCTGCTGAAGAAACCTACTCTCCCCAGCCGGGCACGTCCCATATGCCGGCCTGGACCGTGGGCGAACTTCCGGAAGCACCCCGGTTTCAGTGGTCGAAGCTCGCTTTGATGCTCGGGCCAGGGCTGGTGATGGGCGGAGCTGCCATCGGTGGTGGCGAATGGCTGACGGGTCCGCTTGTGACCGCTCGTTATGGTGGTGCCATGTTGTGGCTGGCCACATTGAGCGTGATCTTTCAAGTCATCTACAACGTGGAGATCAGTCGCTACACACTGTATAGCGGCGAACCGATCTTCACTGGGAAGTTTCGCATCGGTCCACATCCGCTGTTCTGGCTGGGGCTCTATCTGGTCCTCGATTTTGGATCGGTCCTGCCGTATCTCGCTTCGAACGCTGCAATTCCGGCCGCCACGATGATCCTTGGCCGAATTCCTGACACAGTAAATAACCCTGACCATAAATCACTGGTGCTGGGACTTGCGATTGCCATCTTCGTGTCCGTGTTTATTCCTCTGACCATCGGAGGCAAAGTCTATAACTCCATCAAAGCGATGATGACGTTCAAGCTCGTATTCGTCCTCGGGCTGTTGGTATACCTGGCACTGGGCTATTCCGAAATGTCGACGTGGAAGGAAATTTGTTCGGGCTTCGTGAAGTTCGGTAACGTTCCGGTGACACCGGTGGAAGACGTCAACAAGAATGGAAAACAGGATCTCGCTGAAGACCTGAATGGCAACGGCGTTCTTGATGACGGAGAAGATCTTAACAAAGACGGGAAGCTTGATGTGGCAGAAGCTCCGCATGGCCCGATCATTGATAACTTCTTTGTCGCGATGTCGGAAGGGCGGGGTGTTGCGTTCGACTGGACCCTTGTTGGCATTCTGGCGTCAATGGTTGCGATCTCAGGCAACGGCGGTCTGACGAATACGCCGATCAGCTCCTTCACCCGCGATCAGGGCTGGGGAATGGGCAAGCATGTGGGGGCCATCCCAAGTCTGGTTGGCGGACATGAGATAGAATTGTCGCATGCAGGTAAGGTGTTTCGAGTCACCAAAGAATCACTTCAGCGCTGGTTGGGCTGGATGGCTCATGTTCAGCGAGAACAGTACCTCGTATGGCTGCCGGCCTGCTTCGTCGGACTGGCGCTGCCGAGCATGTTGTCGGTCCAGTTTTTGACTCGTGGAACTGTCCCCGCGAACAAATGGGAAGCAGCCAGCATGACGGCCGGCGGCGTCAGAGAAGCGGTGGGATCAACCTGGGGACAGACGTTCTGGTATTTGACCTTGTTCTGCGGACTACTGATTCTGGCGACAAGTATGGCGACGACCGCTGATGGGTTCCTGCGGCGCTGGGTCGATGTTTTCTGGACCGCCAGCAAGCGTCTGCAAAAATGGGACACTCGGCACATTGGTCGGCTCTATTTTGGTGTGTTGTGCGCCTATTTTGCGCTGGGGCTGACGACGCTGATCCTGTTCCAGAATGGCGAGACGCTGCTGACGACGGCAACCGGCATGTTTTACAACTATGCTTTAGGCTTCAGTTGCCTGCACACACTGGTGGTCAATACGACATTGTTGCCACAGGAGTTGCGGCCTCGATTGTGGCAGCGAATTTCACTTGTCCTTGGCGCAGTCTTTTTTCTAACGATCGGTGTACTGGCGACCTACTCTGCAGTGCCGAACCTTAAGGCAGAAGCCCAGAAGATGTTTGGCAGCAAAGCGGACGTAGTGGCCAAATGAGTCGCGGGAGACGTCAAACGGGGGCCAGGTGACGAGGCGATAGGTGATCACCGTTCCCGAGAAGACGATGACAGCGACAACCGGGTTACATGAGCTTGCGAATCGTCCCACAAGTATTAGCAACTAGGGACGAGACTTTTCCCGTGTCGCTCGTGAACTGTTTTAGGCGATGGCGGCTGGCGTTACACCACCATGTGTGTTTTGGTTTTCCCGGCGATGCCGTTGATGTCGTAGCGCGCGATCTCGGAGGGCTGACGCCCTGCCGCTCGCCTTATTGTCCGCGACGTTCGCGATAGTCTAACTGGCCTTGCCAGCCAAGTTTGCGATGGAGGGTTCCGTAGTAACTGTGTCCCGGAAGCCGAATCAGTTTCAGAGTTGGCTCGGCGCGAGAGACTTCGACCACTTCGTTTGCGCCCAGAGGTCTGCGGATTTGTCCGTCGATCACCACCATGACGCCGGGTGGAGCGTCCTTGACCGACAGACGAAATATGCGGTCTGCCGAGTCCACAATCGGGCGAATGGTTAAGGTATGCGGGCAGATCGGCGTGATTGCAAAGACCTTGAGTTCCTGCCTTAGGATGGGGCCACCGGCCGACAAATTGTGAGCCGTAGAGCCCACTGGAGTGCTGATGATGAGGCCGTCGCAACTGAATGTCGTGACATCCTCGTCATCGATGCGAAGAGTGATGTCCAGCATCTTCAAAGCACCGCCACAGGTCACCGTGACTTCATTGAGTCCAAGGTCGGTGACAATTGAACCGTCAGCTTGATGATGGGAACAGCGAAACATCAGGTGTTCAATGATGGAATACTGTCCGCGTTTTAACGCTGGCAGCCCCTTCCGAAATTCTGCGGGACTGAGGTCCGTGAGGAAGCCCAGACGACCAAGATTGACGCCGATGATCGGCAATTGACGTTGTCCCAATTGCCGGCATCCACGGAGAATGCTGCCATCGCCACCCAACACTACGACCATATCCGCAATGAGATCTTCGGGAATCTGTTCGTTCGCGGAGAAAACGCCCACGACTTCAACGTCACGCACTCCCGCCAGATAAGCTTTCAGATCACTCCACGCGGAGAGGATGTCCGGTCGGTCGCTGCCGGTCAAAACAATGATTCTGAGCAAGTGCTGGTCTCTCATGCTTGTGACTTCATTCCAGAACGAAATTGATCGTTCCCGTATCGCAAACGAGTTATAGACGCTCCGTTAATCACTCACCAGCGCAGGGGCGATGGGGTGAGGGATGAAGTTTCGTATTAGCCGCGATGGCGTCCGCAGAATAATGGCCTCAAAACGAAAAACCGCAGCGAAACACGAGGTCTCGCTGCGGTCTGTGGTGTGAATTCAGAGGAAGGCCGTCGCCTTCACTGAAGTCAGATTAGTAGGTGATGATCGCGTCGATACCGAACACGGTCTGATTGAACAGAGCATCGTGGCCTGCTCCACCGGCACCGTTGGAACCTGGCGCCCACATGTGACGAACTTCAGGTCGAACAACAAGCTTGTCCATCGGAGTGATATTCACACCGTAGGTCATCGTGTTGTAGGAAGTGCCGTCAGCCTTGTACCATTCCTGACGAGCACCAGCTTTGACCTTGTCGTTGATCGTGTAGAACACGTAGTTGATCAGACCGGTTGAGTTGTCAGCAACGGCCGTCGCTGGAACGCCACTTCCGAAGTCGTAGCCCTGGTCGCTGGCACCATTTGTGCCGAGGACGTCGAACTGGTGCACGGTCTGCCAGTTGTCATCCCAGTTCTGTGACAGGATCAAGCTGTTGATGGCTCCGTCGCCACGAAGACCGAAGTTGCCAACTGTTGACATGTAAGTCAAAGTTGTTGATTCGGACAGGGTGTAGATGAAACCGCCCAACCATGCGCTGCCGCCCTGGAACCGGTCAAATCCGGTGTCCATACCCAGTGTCCATCCGCCCAACACCTGCAGGTTGTCGCCAGCAGTGTAGGTACCCAGAGCACCGGTGTGAGTAAACGGTTCGCTGTTGTAGAAGGTCAACTGACGGCTGAGGAAGAAGTTGCCACCGGAAGGAATGACTTCGTAGCCAACTGGTGTGTAGAAGTGACCAAGTTTCACTGACAGGTCACCCGTTGCAACTTCGGCATACAACTGAGGCAGGGCCCACTCGTATGTGCCATGGTCCCAACCGTTCAGGTAGTCGAATCGGCCTGCATTGTTGCCGAACGACTGAGCTTCGTTACCGTCAACGCCGTAGATCATTTCAGCTCGGAAGCCAAGACCAACGCCGTTGCTGCCATCAGCAGTCTTGTTCAAATACAAGCCCTGCTGATTGAGGTTGAATTTATTCCATTCGTTGCCTGTTGGATGTGAACCAGCACCGAATCGAACGTCGTTGAGCTGGCCGTTACCAGTGAAGGCACCGTCCGGTCCATCCTGGTAGCCGAACTGAGTCCAGCCACCGAATTCGATTCCGCTGCCTGATTCACCGAAGAGATCACAGCCTTCGCCGCAACCGTCTCCACAGCCTTCGCCGCAGACATCGGACAGAGGATCTGCACATCCGTCATCACAGACGGAGGCTGGTGCACAGCAGCTTGCGGTGTCGTTGCAGCAGCTCATTGAAGCCAATTGGTCGGTCAGTTTCTGACCAGCGTCGGCAAAAATCTGTTCGCAGTTTTGACAGTCTCCGCATCCTGGAGTGCAGCCCCCGTCAGCGAAAGCGGTATTGTTTACCGCGATTCCACCAACAAGTGCCATACTCGCGATGAGCGACTTCCATGATCGTCGGACCATTTTCAATCCCTCGCGTTCATCCATGAATTCTCAGGCCTCGCATTCCTCCCGAATGCCTTGAGCCCTTCGAACTTGGTCAACTTGTGAGCAGGCAGCGTCGGAGTCACTGCGTTCGACACTTCCTGCAACCTTCAATCCCTGAGCCCACACGATGTGGTTAAAACTCATTCCGGGGGGTTTCGTGGGTATCGACGTCGCCTTTTGCATGAGGCAAGGACTTTGCTGCCCAAAGTTGTGCCATTCTGAATCAAGATGACGCAGACGGCGTACAAAGTTTCTGATCTGCCAGGTCAACGAATGAGGCAAAGCTGACCTACTCTCTCTATTGTGACTGAAAAACGGTCATTTAGTGGCTAATGTTCAGCAGTGCGTCGTGGCTGACGGCATCAAACTCTCAACGAGCGGGGCCCACTCTCAAAGAAAAGGTCTCGCAGAAAAACCAGTGTTTTAAGAATACTGGAGAGATTTTTTGAATTTCAGGATACTCTTTGCGAACCTATTGAGACGATCCTGCGTCTGAGGGGCATCGGACAGTGTCCGTCGGTGCTCGGGGTGTATCTTCTACTGAACACTTTTTTAGATGACCGAACTTGTCGGGAACACAGTCGTTTCCGACGCCAATTCTTGCCGCCGACGTGCGGCATTCATCAGTGACTCGCAATTTCTGTGACAAAAAGTCACAAACGCGGGACAAATTTGGAGGCAGAACAATGCTGCTCAACACAACGATTCATGCTCTGGTTGCATCTACACAGGCCGTCGCGGCCCATGTGATTGCCGGACTGTTCGTCGGTGCTGCCTCCCCCGTGGTATTTGCAGAGGTACCGAAACAGGAACGCATAAAGCGCTCGATGCGCTGGCGTTATCTGTCAGGACAACCGGCCGGCGATAGTAAGCAGTGTTGTGGAGGACTCTCCAAACGCTGCCAGAATTCGCTAAGTCGCCTCAGTTCGAGATTACTCTCGAATTTGAATCGAACCCTCCATCTGGGTTCGGGTTGTCTGACCGGTACCAGCGGCAGAAGCTGAAAAGCAGTTTCGATGCACAGCCTCGCATGAGGCGATGTTCAAAGGATATCTCCCGCGAACACTCGGCCTCAAAAAGTTCTGTGCAAAGAACAGTGCTCCCCGTCTTCGGACGAAATCAGATCTTCTTCCGCTCGAACCGCTCGAAATGGGTCGCACACGTTGTGCCATCCATGTTCTTCGTGTGAGTTTCCGAGGCTTTCGCTGTTTCCTCAGCGTCTTTCCACCTCGCACTCACGGCTGTTCCTGCGAAAACTCATTCACGACACATCCGTTTCTGCCACTGGCAAACTCCCCGGATGCAGTGCTCGTGATTTTTCAGACTGGAGTCTGACGATAATGACTACTTCTACTTTGATAACTGATTCTTTGACTCCCATTGTTTTGCGAGCCCAGTCTGGTGACCGGGATGCTTTTGGCGATCTCGTTACGCTGTTCGAATCCCGGATCTTCGGGATCGTCATGCAGCGATTGCGAAACACGGCCGAAGCTGATGAAGTGGTGCAGGAAGTCTTTCTGCGAGCATTCCGTAAGTTGCCTCAGCTTCAGGATGCTGAACGATTCGGCGGCTGGTTGTGCCAGATTGCCGTTCGGCTGTCCATTAATCGAGCTGTCCGGCGACCTAACGAAACCTGCGTTGAACCTGAGTCTTTCGATTCTGCTCAGGAGTGCGAAGACACTCCGTTCGCTGCAATGATTCGACAGGAGGACATTGCACAGGTTCGCGAAGGATTGAGCCAGCTTGGCCGATTGGATCGGGAAACTTTGTGGGCGTTCTACTTTGAAGGCTCTTCTTTGAAGGAAATGAGCGAGCAGTTTGAAAGCCCGATTGGGACGATCAAGCGGCGATTGCACACAGCTCGAGGTCGATTGCGGGATGTCATCAGCGCGATGCAGCCTGCTTGACGTCGGTTGCCTGTAGTAGCCTTTATTAAGCCGTCCCTGAAAGAAAAGCCCGGCCTGTCTTCGTAAGAAGCGGCCGGGCTTTTCTGTTTATGATGTCCAATGGAATTCTGGGAACGTGTTTGCAGCGAAGTAAGCATCCCCAGGTGGAAGTCAGAATTCTCCCACATCCTCTGCACCAGCTTTGGTCGCCAGAGCTTCCAGAAGTGTCTCATCGACATTTACCGAAACCGCTCGCACGGATCCGTCGGCCAGCACCATTTGCACGACGCCCGTATGAGGCGAACCAATCCCATCCGGACCATTCAGATAAGGCGACTGACTGAAGCCTCTGATCGTTGCTCGACCACCCGCCAGATAAGATGCGTTGGGCTCTGAGGCATCTGTAATCATGATGGTATTCGATGTGCCGTCAGTAATGTCTCTAAAGCGACACACACGATTGTACCCAAAGATACCTGCGCGAGGATCATCGTTTTCCAGTGTCGCTGCATCCTCACCCACTCCAGCCATCGCCACGTAATCACCCGCAGAAGGATTTGCTCGTGCACCAGGCTGACTGGGATTCTGGAAAAATGGCACGGCGATCTGTACGGCCTGTGAATTCTCTTCTGCTTCCCAGCCGGCTTCACCATCGATCGACTCATACAAGGCCTGCTGTTCGATGTACGGCAGAATCGAATACGCCCAGCTCAGCCGTTCATCTGGTTCAAGATCATCGTTTTCGACTGTACCTCGAGGAAGCTCGTTGAAGGTGTCGTGGTAGTTGTGCATCGCCAATGCGATCTGCTTGAGATTATTCTTCGACTGCGTCCTCCGAGCCGCCTCGCGTGCCTGCTGAACAGCGGGCAGCAACAGGGCAATCATTACCGGTACGCCAACACTGGCCGACATGTTCCCCATTGGATTTGCTGGAACTGATTGTCGTGTGGTTGATCCAAGTCCCTGTTCTGTTGCATAACCAACGGTCACGTTTGGAAACATGGGCTCAGTGACCATCTCGACTGCTGGCAGGTCCTCCAGCCCGAACGGCATTTCCAGTGTTCCTCCGGCAATCTGTGGCAACACGTTCTGCTCCAGCAGACTAAACCCCATTGGAGCCAGTTGCAGAAGTTGCTGATAAGAAGGTGCTGGATCGGAAATTGTGATTGAGGAATACTCGCCGGGGAGTTCAGCCAGTGCCGCCGTCACATTCGCATCGGGTTTCCATGAGGGAAGCTTTCCGGTTTCTCGTTGAGCCAGCGATTGAGCCGATCCCGGAGTAACACTCGCAACCAGCCACTTATCGGTCACCATAATGGTCGGGACGACGGGCATGCCGGGGAGATTAAACGAAAAGTATTCTCGTCCATCCTTACTGGTTCGACGAATACTAAACTCCTGATTTGCAGCTTGCTGCTCAATCAGGTCCAGCAAACGGCCAATCCCCTCTGTCAGAATCGCTTTGTCTTTGACGCTGACCGCCGCAACCGGCGAAAAGCCGATCGGAATGGGCAGAGCCGCCGGATCTGCATAGATGCACCAGACATCGCCAAGTCCATCGATCAGTTCTTTGCGAGGATCGCCACCGAAGACTTCAGTGATTTTCGCCAGACCTTCGTCCAGTTCTGCTTCTGCCTTAGGTTCCAGTTTCTGCATCAGGCTGCGGACTGTTCCCAGGACGGTATCAATCGAGCCGCCCAGATCAAACGTTGCTGCGGCAAAACCAGAAGTGGCTTTGGGCATCGGTGGCAGTTCAGTCAGCGAAAGGTTTCTTTGCTTCAGCAAAGCCGCGAGCCCCGTAAGCGGCCCCTCTGCATTAAGCCGCATATCCTGCCATGTCTGCAGTCCCTTATATCCCGTCTGCATTGTTAGCTCACGAATATTATGGAGCCCCAGCAATGCGGCAAACTCACGAATCGTCATCACCTCACCCGATCGCGTAGGCGGCATGCTGAAATCACCAAACTGATCCAGCAGGCGGCCGCTGTCGAGCCAGGCAAAGCTGTCGACCGTATATCCGTCATGAGATCTGAGTTTGGCCCAAAGTGGATTCTTTGTGATGTTCTCCGTCTTGCCCGATGCGGTCGCAATAATCTGATCGCTCGCATTGAGCCCGAGACCCATCACAAGATGTCCCGATTCATTCCACCAGCTGAACTCCACATTGGGAACGTTGGTGCCAATAAACGACACCTCTCGACCTTCAATACTTTTCACCTGAACTTCTTCGTGGGCTGACGCTGCCGCCTGCTGAATCAGCGGCTCAAGGACTTCAAGGAATTTGCCGGCGTCATGCAGTACAACGAGACCATAGGGGCTGAAGCCATCACCGCTGCCTGACATACTGCCCGCGACTGAAAAGCCCTGCTGTCGCAAATGTTCGATGGCTTCTCTTGCCAGAACGCCCTGTTCTTCACCAGCGGCAGAAATCAGCATTTGCCCGATGTCGAGCAGTCTTGCCGTTAGTTCGGTTTCTTCCAGAGCCTTCCACGCGGCCGTCTCTTTGATCGCCGGCAAGTGGGCTGCGGTTCCATCAAAAGTAACGAGCAGAAAGCTACTAGACGGCAGAAGCTCCGTCACTGCAATCCTGGATTCTTCTGTCTTCGCCTCATCAGCACCGCCGACCCATGCCAGGGATATTCCCGCTGCGAGCACACTCATCCATGCTAGTGCTATCTTCATTGCCCCCTCCTCTGCCTGATTCAATCTGCCAGAAACTGAAAATTTCCTGGCACTGAATCTAACACAGATGCTGGCGACTTCTGAATTCCACGAACATACGAATTTCAGAAAATGCTCTGTGCTATCGTCGCCGCGAAGCCTGTCAGGCAGACCTGCTGCGAGTTCACATTGCTGCTGAAATGAAGAGTATTCCGCTTTGAGTGCATCGCAGAATGGTGTTAGCTATCGCCTGATGTCTGCTAACGGAAACGGCATGTCAGCACTGCCGCTGACTCGCTCCATTGAGGCCAGGCTTCGTCAACGACTCAGTGCGATGAAACAGCAATGTAAAGAACTATGCAAACCTATTAACAGTTCTCTTGGGGGGCAGCGGAGACTGGCAGAATGACGCGCACCCAGCAACACTCGTCTTCAGGGCAGGATGATTACATCGATGCAGGCCGTAAACTCGATGCTGCCGCCATTCGGTGTCGAAGCCTTCTATTGTTTATTTTCTACACCTTCTGGTTCGGGAAGCTTGATCTTCCAGAGCGGCTGCTGAGTACGCTCACTATTGACCAGAACAGAAGCGCCGGTCGATTCGAAGCAGACTGCTTCACACTGAGGCTGCGCCGGCAGGGTCAGCACCGTAATGGGCTTCTGACAGGCCGATGCCCAGGTTTCCATCGGTCCGCGTCGAATCAATGCACCGCTGAACATGTTGACGATGACGAGACTCTGATTGTCTGCTGAAACATCCATGGACGTTGCAAAGGGAACGGCCAGAGAGCCAATTGGTTCAGCCGTAAGTTTTCGCTGGCCAGGCCTGGTGGACAATGGCAGTCGAAACATCTGACATTTTTGCGGAACAGATTTTGTGAGCAGCAAAACTTCTTTGGACTGCGTGTCAACGGCCAAACTCTCGCAGTCTTCAGGTCCTTCCGGGAACTGGAATTCGATTCGACTGACAACATCGGCTTTGATGCTGACCGGGCTTCCGCTGCGTAGCTTGATCTCCGGTTCTTTGATCAACAGAAGTTCACACGCTCGTTCGGTTCTGGAGCGGATCCGGCCATTGTCGCCAGTATCTCCGATCAGCAACCACTTCTCACCATCGGCCTCGAACGAGCACATATCTTCCCAGTCAATCGGACGTTCGATATCCAGCGTCACGATTGCTCGAGTTTTACCATCAAACCCCACCAGAAACAGTCGGGCGGAATCCCCGGAATCATTGTGCAACCACACGGCATCTTTTTGTCGACGACTCAACGCGATGCCGCTGGCTTCAGAGATCTCGTCGTCCTCAACAGTGCAGACTTTTTCTGGTTCTACCTCAGACGTGGCTGCAATCGACATCGGGAAAGATCCCTGCATCGACAGGACAAGATAGCTGAATGAACTCAGACAACTCGTGAACGCGGCGAGAGAAAAACCCAGTGCTGTCACTTGGATAGCTTTCGATCGGAAAGGAAAGAGTGTCTGCATTAGCTGCGACTCCGCGACCACAGATAGCGCGCAAATGCCCCAAGGCCGCTGAACCGATAGTTCGGATCAACATAGTGCTGAATAACGTAGAACGCGAAGTAATAGAACCTGCAAAAACACCAGACACAAGTGCTCAATAGCAGGACGGTCCGGAGGCCAGGGTGCTCGTAAATCAGGATTCCGGCTGCCATCAGGCCTGCAATGAGGAATAGAAAGCCCTTGGCCAGGATGACTCGAGTACTTTTCAAATCTCCAAACATGGCAATGCAATTCGGAAAGGGCATAAAACCGAGTCAAATTGGACCGGGAAACATTAGCAGGCGGCCGTTACTCAGATACCGAAAACCTTCACCATAATGAGGCTATCGGAGGCATAGTGTAAGTGGTCTATAGAAATCACTTTTTTGCCTCAAACGACCGACTTTGCCCAGCACCTGTGCTTTGCTCAGCAAATCCAGTTATCCCATGAATGACCGAGGTATGAACGATTGTTGACCGGGAAACAGGCTTCCTGCCCATGGACAGTGCTGGCCGTGGTGCTGTTCGATTCACTTCTTGTGCGAAGTTTCCTGCACCTTTCCGAGGGCTTTCCGGCCGATTCTGCCGCTTCGGGCTGAGAAGCTGACCTGTGCGCCGGCTCACGGTCCGGTGGAGGCAAATGGCGGGGAATGTCCAACATGGTGAACGCTAACCGCGTTGACAGTGTCGTAACGTTGTCCAATAATCCGACTGACGCAGTGACGAGCGTGTCAGAAGGTTCTGCACGTTTTGCGTTTCTGCCGAGATACTTGTGATGGTTTGTCCTCAATCCGAGGCTTGTGTTCAGTGGAAATTGTTGGTTTGCGTTAACTGGGTACAAGTGGGCGTCTCCACTCTAATCGTTGAACCCACCAGGCCTCGTTAGTCGACACAACCTCAATAACCGTTCTCACGGCATCACGAAGACAATCCGGAAACTCCGGAACGAAGATATTGGCCATGTTTCAGTGGCGAACAAATTGAATCTATGAGGAGAAGGTGTGATGGCTGGTAATTTGCACGAGTTTACCGATGCGAACTTCAAGTCTGAAGTACTTGAATCTGCTGAACCAGTGCTGGTTGACTTCTGGGCTCCGTGGTGCGGTCCTTGCCGCCAACTGATGCCAACCGTGGAGCAACTGGCCACTGAATATGCCGGACGAATCAAGATTGGCAAAGTCAACACTGACGACAATCATCAGACCGCTGCAGGGTTTGGAATCACAAGCATTCCGACTGTCATGTTGTTCAAGAACGGGCAGCTTGTTGACAAAGTTGTCGGTGCTCCTCCAAAGCAGCACTTCATCAATATGCTGGATAAGGCTCTGACATAATTGCAGAGCAATGTTGATTGGGTTTGGGGTTCATTCGTGCTGAAATTTGCAGGATGCAAACGGAGCTGATGAATCCCGGTCTGATCTTCTGAATTAAAGACCTGGTTCAGATGACTGAACCAGGCGATTGTGGTTGTTGTGAGTCTTTGTGGTCGTTTGGGAAAGGAGTCCCGAACATGGCGGATAACCATGCTGAGAATCTGACGATGTCAGATGCTTCCGGCTTTGGCGCGGCCAGAATTGGGCAGACTCTCACTCCAGCGCCACCTGCGACTCCGGAATTGCTGAATCCCTTCTCAGGTGAATCGGATGCTCTGAAAATTCTGCTTCAGGCCTCGGCCGCAGCGGAATCTCTCCAGCATCGCTTCTCGGAACTTCAACAGCGTCGAGCTGAGATCGTTGCCGATCAGCAACAACTCGAAGCTGAACGCCGAGCCTTTGAGCAACGGGCTCAGGACTTCGCTGCTCAGGTCGCACGTGATCGAGCGGACCAGCGAGAGTTAATGGCTGATCTGGAGCAGCGGCTCCAGAAGGTCGGACAGCACGAAGAACTGCAGCAGCGACAGGTGGCCGAGCTGCGAGCGTCCCAGCGGGCGCTCGCCGAAGAGCGAGTCATCCTGAAGGCCTCTGTTCGTGCAGAGCTTGATGAAGATCGCATGAAGCTTAGTCAGGAACGTGCGATTCTGGATGCCGAACGCGATCGCCTGCGGATTCAGGCCGAACGCGAACGTCAGGATTATGCTGACCGCATCCGTCAGATCGATGACGAATTGAAGCATGAAAAACAGCGACTAGCCGAACGGGCTCGTGAAGACCTGACCGCCGAAATCGTGCTGCTGAATCGACAGAAGGCCGAATGGCAACTGGCACATGAGCACCAGCTTCAGGAAATCGCGCAGCAAGCCGATGACCTGCAGGCTCAGCGAGAATTATTTGGTCAGCAGGTTGAAGAAGAACAGCAGCGGCTAAAAGAAGAGATCGAAAAGAAGCGTCAGGGATTACTGACCGAACAGAACAATCTGCAGCGTCGCTATCGCTTTCAGTTTGAACATCTGACTCGCGCTAAGGAAGACCTTGAAGCGGAACTGCGTGAATTCCGTCGTGAGCAGCAAATGTTCCGCAGTGAGCGGCTGCGATTTCTCGAACAGCACCGACTTCGCTTCCGTCAACTGGAACACGTTCGTGAACTGCTGACGGATCGCGAATCATCAATTGCTCGCGAATCTCGAATCATCGACCGTTCACGCTCGGCTGCTATTTCAGACATTCAGCGTCTCCAGAGACGCAGTGAAGAAGAGCGCGACGCGATTCTGCAGGATATCGAAAGTCGACAGCGCAGAGTACGCCAGCAGGAAATGGCGATGGCCGATCTGGCCGCCCGCCTCGAGGATCGCTCTCAGAGACTGAATCGATTGCGAGCAGAATTGGATCAGACTCAGTCGGAGATACTCGAGCAACGGCTGGTCATCGAGGAAGCACGAACAAATCTCGTCCGTGACAGTGTCTCTCCGGAAATCGCTCGCGCACGACTGGAGCAGGCTCGCGGAGATGTTCAGGCCTTTTTTGATCGTCTGCGTATGCAGATTAATGCTGATCGAGATAAAGTCGAAGAAGCCGCCAGTGATGTGGCCGAGCGTCAGCAGCAGTTCCGTCGAGATCGTGCCGAGCTGGAACAATGGTTTGCCGCTCGCGAAGAGCAGCATTCTTCTCGTACGACCGACTCCGTTGTTCAGGATCAGGCCGCAACGATTCACATGTTGCAGACGCAGATCGTGGAACTCCAGAATCGCTGGCACAAAGAACGTCTGGAAGCGGAACACGCGATTCGAGATCTCCTGAGTCAGATTACGTCGCGCGAGGTTGGCAGCATGGAATCTTCTGCCGGCAGCGGGAATAATGTTCCGAGTAATATGCGTGATGCCGCGTAGCTGCGAATCACTAAACCATAAGCGGGCTCGATACTCTGTCCGACAGCTCTTCAGGGATAGAGTATCCTGCCAGGGATTGAAGCTCTGATGGTGGTGAGGCTGCAGATCATTCCCGACTCTCGACAGTTCTTCGTGTTGTTGCCACTCGGTCTTTTCCTCGGAGGATGCGGCGGAAGTTCGTCACCATCAGAACCCGTCGCAACAGATCGTCCCGACCCCGTTGTTGCGCGAATACAGGGCCGCGAGAAAGCTCCGGGTATTGTGCGTTGGGAACCTGTCGACGGACTTCATCGTGATGTGGCGATTATGGAGTCGGTCTTCTGGGAACCGGCGGATACGGACAGCCTCCGTATGAAGATCTTCAACGATGCTCGCCTGCCTGGGTCAACAGTGCTGGAGATTGGGACTGGTTCCGGAATTGTTTCGCTCTGTTGCCTGCAGGCCGGAGCAGCAAAGGTTGTGGCGTCAGATTTGAATCCGAAAGCGATCGAGAACGCACGATTCAATGCCGCTGAAATGGGATTCACAGAGCGATTCGAAGCCAGACCGGTGCCACGACGAGCGCCCGAAGCGTGGACTGTGATTAAGCCGGAAGAGACCTTCGATTTTATTATCTCGAATCCGCCATGGGAGAACCGTAAGCCGGTCAGCGTCGAAGAATTTGCTCTTTACGATCCGGACTTTCAGTTACTGCAATCTCTGGTCGCTGGAGCACGCACAAGACTCCGTCCCAACGGTCAGATGTGGCTCGCATATGGTTGTGTGACGGCGATCCGCAGAATTCAGGAAGTTGCCGCGGAGCAACAATTGAGTTGTACGCTGCTGGATGACCGATCACTCGACTCTCTCCCGGAAGTTTTTCTCCCCGGTATGCTGATCGAGATCCGAGTTCCGGAGGCGCGTTGATTCCACGCCAATTTGCGGACGGCACAAGGCTTGAAATCGCTGCATTCCACGCCGGATTCGTTGAGTCGAGCTTCATCGCAAGCAGGGGCAGATCAATGTTTGGCCGAGCAATTCGATCGTGCACAGTGATTCATTTTTGCAGATTGTAGGGGCTGATTTGGGCGAGGATTCCCCGCGACGTGGGTTAGTCCTGCCGAATAATGTAGGGGAATCTCCCCCCGTTATCTTCGAACGCTGTTGCGTATCTGCAACAAAAGACTTCCGACGGAAAAATGTGACCTATGCTCACCTCAGAAGCTTTCAACAGGATTCCTCACTCTCTGGTTCAGGTTCATGCCCCGCCTCTCCTCAAGCATGCGAATCGTTCTGGGACTTGTCAGTCTCACGATTAGTGCGTTGCTGGTTGCCGGTCTACTGGGACTGATTCCAAACGTCGGTACCGCCGCACAGAAAAACCGATCTGCATTCTGCGAAGCCACGGCCGTCAGCTTCATGGCACTTGCGCCGCGAATGAATGAGAAGCAGATACAGGAAACGTTTGACGCGATTCGCCAGCGAAATCCGGAAGTCGAATCTCTGGCCGTGCGAACCGACGAAAACGGAGAACTGCTGTTTGCCTCTGGAGAACATCAGACGCTTTGGGAAACAAGCGGATCCGTTCCAAATTCATCACGTGAATTCATTGTCCCCATCACCGCATCAGGTGAACATTGGGGACAATTGGAAGTCCGGTTTCTCGAAGTCGCGGCAGGACCTCTGGGCAACATCATGCGGCCCGAGTTCTCACTTTCTTTGTTTCTGGGCGTCGGCCTGTTCTTTTCGTTCTCGCTGTATCTGCGTCGAGTACTTCGCCAATTGAATCCTTCACAGGTGATACCGTCGAGAGTTCGTGAAGCGCTGGACGCTCTCGCTGAAGGTCTTCTCGTCATTGACACCGACGGGCGCATTGTGCTTGCCAACAGCGCGTTTGCTCAGCATGTTCAACAGGAGGTTGAGATGCTGGTCGGAAAGAACGCGAATCAGATAGGATTTCGCCATCAGATCGAAGCCAGGCTTTCGGAACAACCCTGGCAAACAACCATTTCCAGCGGGCAGTCATTGCGTGGCGTGATTATGAAGTTCGGCGTCAACGGCACAGAGAGAACGTTCTCTGTCAGTTCCGTGCCCATTCACGATGAACGTCAGAAGTGCCGCGGCGTTGTCGCTAGTTTTGAAGACGTCACAGAGCTTGATCGTAAGCAGAAAGAACTTCGCGATGCTCTGAGTTCATTGAAGCAGTCGAGCGAAGAAATTCGCCAGCAGAACCGGGAACTGGAATGGCTGGCAACTCGCGACGCTCTGACTGGCTGCGTGAATCGTCGTAGCTTCTTTAAAGACTTTGAATCCACGTGGGCTCAAAAGAAGATGGTGGGCGGTGAACTGTCCGCGATGATGGTCGACATCGACCACTTTAAATCAATCAATGATAATCATGGCCATGCGATGGGCGATGAAGTCCTTCGCAAAGTGGCGTCGGTAGTAATGAAGACTGTTGCGGAGTCGGACATCGTCTGTCGCTACGGTGGTGAAGAATTCTCCGTACTGATGCCGGACACAAGTCTCGACGACGCAGAATTGCGAGCCGAACGCATTCGTCTCGCGATTAAAGCTCTGCAGATTGGCGAACTGAAGGTCACTGCAAGTCTTGGAGTTTCTTCTTTTGCTCAGAAAGCAGACTCACCTCAGGATCTTCTCGATCAGGCTGACAAGTGTCTGTACGTTGCCAAGAGAAATGGCAGAAATCAGGTCATTCGTTTCGACAAAGCACAAAAGCAGATCTCACAGCTTGGTGAAACACCGGCGACAGCTCGCAAAGAACCACGCAAACAAGCTGCGGTCACGATTCCTTTCCAGGCCGTCACCGCATTGTTGTCCGCCATGTCGTATCGTGACCAGCCCACAGCGGCTCACAGTCGACGTGTGGCAGACCTTTGCGTAGCAACGGCCGAGGGCTTGCTGTCAATGCGTGAATGCTATAACCTCGAAATCGCAGCCCTGATGCACGACATCGGAAAGATCGGTGTCCCGGATGCGATCCTTCAGAAGCGTGGTCGTCTGACCGACGAAGAGTGGGCCATCATGCGACGCAATCGATATGTCAGCATGCAACTGGTGAAGAATTCGTTTGGCTCAGATGTTGTCACGGAAATCATCGAACAGTATTCCGTCCGGTTTGATCTCAGCAATCAGGAAGAACTGAACACCGTCGGAAGCCGCCCAAGTGTTGCTTCACGAGTACTCGCGATCGCCGATGCTTTTGATTCCATGACCTCCGACGCTGTTTATCGCCGCCGCAAATCACGCACTGAAGCGTTTGAAGAACTGCGTCGATGTGCAGGATCTCAATTCGACCCTGAACTGGTTGAACGATTTATCTCAGCCGTGCGTCTGCGATCCGGTGCACGTGCAGAAATGCCGGGCGTTTCGACAGACATTGCCCTCGACATCGGCGTACAGATTGAGCGACTGGTCGCGGCCTTGGATGATCAGGATCTCGGCGAACTGCGAACGTTGACATCCAGAATTCTGACGACAGCCGAGCGAGCGGGGATCGACAGCATGGTCGACGTGTCCGAGCAGTTGCTGGAATCTCTGGAACATGACAAAGACATGATCGGAATCATGCAGGCCGCCAACGAACTGCTGGATCTCTGCCGCCTGACGCAGTTCTCCCTGATTCAGGGTGAGACTCAGAGGCTCGTGACAGCGTAGTGATTATGACGTGGCATTCCTTGGGGGTGGTGCGCCGGGGCCGAATCAGAGCAGCAAGGCAATCATCCAGATCGGAATTCTGATGAAGTGCAGGAGCTGATTCATATGGCATTGATTCACGTCACATCGTCGTCTTCGCCGCAGTTAAGTTTGACGTCAGGATGCTGACATCCTCATCCCAGATTGGAATTATCCGCTCCTCAATTCGCAGTCCAGCAGGCTCGGGGCGAGCTGATAAAACATTGCTCGCACCGCAGATCAATTCAGCGGTTTGATTCTCTGATTCACTTCTGATTTCCAGTCGCACGTGGGCTGAGGATTCGCGGCATTTGATATCGCGACAAGTGACGATCCAGATCCGATCCAGCAGCAGGAATCGATCGCCGGTTTTCAAGGCCAGCATTCTGCCGGTTGTGGGAGAAGTTCGAATGCGATCCGATCCCCACCACACTCGCAGCAATGTTCGAATCGCCCCCGAAAGTCCGTGCCGAATGGTTATTGATGGTGGTTCGGCCATTTTGTGAAGTCCGTCCGGTGACTAAGCCGGACAGTCAAAAGTGAAGCATCGAAGTTTGAGATTGCGATCAGCTTTTGACTGCCCCAGGAATAGATCTGCAACGGTTCCGTCGCGAACGATCAAGTCCCTGCAACGCTGGCCTTGAGTTGTGCCAGTTCTTCCGCAAGTCGATCGCTTCGTTCTGCAGCATCAAGCTTTCTTTCCAGCTCCATGGCGTCAGGATCTTTGCCGTCCATGCGATCCCATGCTTCGCTCAGAGCTTCCTGCCGGTCAACTTTTTCCTCAAGTCGATTGAACTGTGCAAACGCGGACTGTGAAGCAGATCGTTCCATGACATCGTGGATTTTCTGGCTGGATTCCGCTCGAGCCAGACGAGCTGTCAGCAGAGTTTTCTTCTGCTTGGCCTGACGGATCTTGTCTTCCAGATCACGCACCGAATCCTGCAACTTCAGGACATCCTTTTGCTGTCGACCCAGTTCCTGCTCAAACCGTTCGGCTCGCTGCAGAGCTGACAACTTTTGATCCAGAGCTGCTCGAGCTGTCGTTTCGTCATTGCGTTTCATGGCCTGAGCCGCACGATCAGTCCACTTCGCAACATCTGCTCGTTCTCTTTCTGTCCGTTGGCGCATCTGAATTTCGTCAGCCACAGCTTCGGCAACTCGAGATCGCACGCTGTCCAGTTCCTCTTCCATATCGATCAGCAACTGATGCAGAGTTTTCTCGGGGTCTTCGATCTTGTCTTTTAAAGTGGTCAGATTGGAACGCATAATCAAACTGAACTGGGTGAGCCATTTCATGGTCTTGATCCTTTAAGAAACAGAGTTTACAGAAAACAGAAACTTTCATTCCCACGTTGCCAGAGCGGCGGACAAACTGCGAATTCGGGCGAGAACTCGATCACGGTGGTTTTCACAGATCGCGGCGAGAGTAATCACAGCGACGCCCAGACCGAGGCCGCCGATCCAAAGCAATGACATACGGTCTTCGGTGGCTCGAAAGATCATCCCGGCCAGATCCGCAAGGATAAACGCGGTCCCGGTATACATCAGAGCTCGCAATCGGAGCCCAATGGAAAGCAGCACAACGAGAGTCGAAAGCACCAGCAGAGACAACAGGTGAGCCCAACTGCCACTGAGAATATCGAAGACCGGCGAAACCAGAATGATGAGTGCTCCAACATATCTCAGCGGATCATGTGAAGCCGACGGCAGCTCCTTTTTCAGGACTTCGATCAGTCCCAGCACAGACAGCCCGATCGGCACCATATAGAACTGCGGATCGCTGAAGTGCAGGCTTCTCCACAGCAGAACAAAAGCCAGATTCGCAACAGCACCGGCCAGCAGCAGGAATAGTCGGCGGCGGCTCAGCAGCCACTGATGAAAGTAAATTGCTGCACAGCCAAAGACAGCCAAAGCCTGCAGACCTCGCACATCGGCCCCGGCCATCGTCGTTCGAAACAGAGCGAGAACCGAGACCACTATTGGTAGTGAGATACCAATCATTCGCATCGGTCGGAGGAAGATCGCAGCTTGCTGATGGCCTCGGGACTTCTCTGCAACGGTCAATGTGATCGCGGAAAGGACCAGCAGCAGAATCTGAGACATCCCTGTCCCGGGAACAATCAGACGTTCGACGATCATCCAGCCACCACAACCAGCGATCAGGGCAAAGGCGTTCCAGACGTAGAATTCCTGTTGACGGCGGATTGCATTCCAAAGTTCGAATGCCGCTGCCGCAAGGAATGTACCCACCGTGAGGACACTCATCGGGAACGAAGGCAGTCCCCGGACCATGGCTGCGAAAACCACAACTCCTCCGCAGACGCGAAGAACCACTTGCCAAACATCTACCAGTTCCTGCTCCAGCCGTGGGCGAAGCAATTCAAAGACAAACACGCTGCCGACAAGGGCCGGAAAGAAAACTCGCAGAACATTCTCGTCGTAGAATGAAAACAGCGATGTCACATTTCCCTGCAATCCCATCACTCCCCCAACTAACAGAAGAGAGTGAACATT
>Ga0255095_1000476_pt1 | contig 20314 bp, 15 predicted proteins | sample Colum_Law_RepC_8_2_FD_188435 | JGI IMG/M metagenome (GOLD analysis project Ga0255095, IMG submission 188435) | Freshwater microbial communities from Columbia River, Oregon, United States - Colum_Law_RepC_8d | ecosystem: Environmental > Aquatic > Freshwater > River | place: USA: Oregon...
CAGAAGAGGCAGAAGAAGCGGAAAACAGAGCGTGGAAGCCGAAATCGGAGAGCAGCCCGCGACACCTGGCCTGCAGGTCGCTGCACAGGCGGCCCTCGCAGAGGCGCATTCGGCCTCCAGTATGCTCCGAGGCTGGGTTCGGCCCCGGAACGCAGACCTTACGATGACCTGCACCGCAGCCCTGCCACCCCTTGAACCGCCTCACAGGAATTGTCATGACTTCTGCCGCATCGCCCGCGAATTCGCCCGCTGCGTCGTCTGCTGCCGTACCCGCCGTGTCGCCCACGGAGTCGTCCACGGTGTCTTCTACGGATTCGCCTTCTCAGGGGCGCGTCTCTGGCGCCGGCAAGGCGCTGGGGGCAGGCCGGCTGAACGACACGGTCGTGCTCATCACCGGTGCGAGCCGCGGCATTGGCGAAGCGATTGCCCGGGCCTGCGCCCTGCAAGGCGCGACCGTGGTGCTCAGTGCCACCAACCTCGACCTGCTGCAACAGGTCGAGGCGGACCTGATTCAGCAGGGGGTGCCCGCCGAGCGGCTGGCCGTGATGGGCCTCGATGTCACCGATCGCAAGGCCTGCATGGATCTCGTTGGCCACGTGCAGCAGCGCTTCGGGCGCATCGACGCGCTGGTGAACAACGCGGGCATCTATCAGTCCAAGCGGTTTCTGGATTACACGCCCGATGAATTTCAGCGTCTGCTCGATGTGAATCTCTTTGGCACGCTGCACATGACCCAGGCCGTGCTGCCCGCCATGCTCGAGGCGGGCTATGGGCGCATCCTCAACATCGCCTCCACCGCGGGCAAATGGGGCTCGCGCAATCAGAGTGCCTACAACACCAGCAAGCATGCGGTGGTGGGGCTCACCCGCTGCGTGGCGCTCGAAGCCGCTGCTCAAGGCGTCACTGTGAATGCAATCTGCCCCGGGTTCGTGCAGACCGACATGGTCGAGACCCTCAAGGCCGGTTATGCCAAGGCCACGGGCAGCGACGGCAATGAGATCGTGTCGGCGGTGCTCGGTCGCATCCCGATTGGCCGCGTACTGGCCGCCGACGAGATCGCCGCGCTGGCGATCTATCTGGTGTCGCGCGAATCGGCCGGCATGACCGGGCAGTCGCTGCTGGTCGATGGCGGCATGCTGATGTGCTGACGTGCTGACGTGCTGGCTGTTCACCGGTCACTATGCCGGTTCACGCTCGCCGCGCAGTGCCCGCGCAAGACCCGCCTCGCGCAGGCGCCGGTAGAGGGTACGCTCGCTCCAGCCCAGATGCCGGGCCAGGTCAGCCCGCGAGCCCGACCACTGCTGTGCAACACTCAGCCAGGCCACGGGTCGCGCATCCAAATCCGCGCCCCTGGCCTGCTGAACATCGCGGGTTGCTGCAAAGGCCTGCGGTTGTGCCTCCCCATGCTGCTGCCGTAGGGCCCAACCGTCGAAGATCTCGGTCGGTTCGCCCGACACCGCCTCAGGCGCTTTGCCGCCGGGCGAGTGATCGGTATCCCGGGGCCTTGATGAACGGCGCAAGGGCTTGAAACCACTGTCTTGCAGATGGGTGCGAGTGATCGTCTCGCCCGCCGAGTACAGCGCAGCCCGATCCAGCACATTGCGCAACTCGCGCACATTGCCAGGCCAGTCGTGCTCGGCCAGACAGGCCAGCGCGTCGGCCGTAATCGGGTCGCTCAGTCGCGCGGTGTGCGCCCGGCTGCGGCCCAGCAAGGCACTCACGATCTCGGGCAGATCCTCGAGCCGTTCGCGCAATGCGGGCAGGCGCACCGGAAATGCGCTGATGCGAAAGTAAAGATCCTGACGGAATCGCCCGTCGCTCACCATGGCCGCCAGAGGCTGATGGGTGGCGCACACCAAGCGGAAATCGGCCTGCAGCTGCTCGATGCCCCCCACCCGACGAAACAGCCCGGTCTCGATCAGACGCAGCAGCTTGACCTGCATGGGCAGGGGCACATCGCCAATTTCATCGAGAAAGAGCGTGCCGCCCTGCGCCGCCTCGACCAGTCCGCTCTTGCGGGCCAATGCGCCGGTGAAGGCCCCCTTCTCGTAGCCAAAGAGTTCGCTCTCGAAGAGCGGTTCGTTCAGGCCCGAGCAATCCACCACCACAAAGGGGGCCGTTCGGCGAGGACTGGCGTCGTGCACCGCTCGGGCGAACAGTTCCTTTCCGCTGCCCGACTCGCCCTGAAGCAACACGGGCAACATCGACGGGGCCACCCGGCGAACCGCCGAGAGCGCCGCACGAAATGCCGGCCCATGGCCCACCGGCGCTGGAGCCCGCTGCGGGTCGGGCCTGGGCTGGGGGGTGAGACGTTCGACATAGGCCTGAATGCCGTGCGCATCATTGAGCACTGGACGAACTTCAATCTCGAGCGGGGTCTGGTTCAAGCCGGCTGGTGCCGGATCTGCGGCGCGCCCATGCGCGGCGACCTCGGAGGCCCGTGATCGCGCAGCCTGACGCATCGGGCACGCCAGGCCAAGCTCGTCGCAAGGCGCATCAAACCCATGCGACACCTCATAGCAGCGCCGGCCCACACAGTCGCGATCGGCCACGCCAAACTGCCGACGATAGGCGGTGTTGACCGCCAGCAGGGTGTGATCGGGGGCAATCACCGCCATGGGCGCCCGTTCGTGCTCGAGGAAGGACACGAGCGGCTGAATCGAGGGCGGAATCGGGATCGGGTTCGGTGTTGCCATGGCTCATTCTGCCATAACTGCCATCGCGCTTGAGATTTGGCATAAAACTGTCAATCGATCCATATAACTGCCAATCACCGCTCTGGTTTCTGCCATTTTTCTGCCAAATTTCCGCTCATCATCAACCATGAGCGAGAGCTCAGCCCACCTCCCGCAGACCCTGCGTTGGCTGGAAAGCCGCACCAATACTGGGGCTACAGACAGGTTCTGCGGTTTGAAGCTGGACATGGCACGGAACTTGAAGGAGACGAACTCAATCCTGAACCTATTGCCTGGTGGAGCCCTCGATGAACCTCAAACCCCTAACCGAATCCCTGTCGGTGGCAGCCCAGATCCGAACTGACGACCTTGCAGCCATTCAACAGGCCGGCTTTCGCAGCCTGGTCTGCAATCGCCCGGATGGCGAGAGCCCCGATCAGACCGACTGGCAGACCATGGCTGATGCCGCGCGCGCGCTGGGCCTGGAAGTGGCCTGGCTGCCTGCCGAAACCGGCAAGGTCACCAACGCCCAAGGCGAGGCTTTCGGGCAGATGATGGATGCGCTGCCCAAGCCGGTGCTGGCCTACTGTCGCAGCGGTCTGCGCTCATCCACGCTGTGGGCGCTCTCGCAGGCGGGCCTGCAGCCGACCGAGGCCATCCTGGCCCGCACTCAGGCGGCGGGCTATGACCTGAGCGCCATGGCCCAGCGCATCACCGACCTGGGCGCTGCGCGAGCCAGCGCCGCTGCTCAGGGACGCATGCAGGTCGAATGCTTTTTTGATCCCACGACCTGGACGGTGAGCTACATCGTGATGGACAGCGCCACCCGCGAAGCGGCCATCGTCGACAGTGTGCTCGACTACGACCCCAAGTCGGGGCGCACCCGCACCACCAGTGCCGATCGCCTGATCGAACGCATTCAGGCGCTGGGCGCGCGCGTGCAGTGGCATCTCGAGACCCATGTGCATGCCGACCACCTTTCGGGTGCGGCCTACCTGCGCAGGAAGGTGGGCGGCCAGATTGCGATTGGCCAGCAGATCACCACCGTGCAGCAGGTCTTTGGCGATCTCTTCAATGCCGAGTCCGAATTCAAGCGCGATGGCAGTCAGTTCGATCGCCTGCTGCAGGATGGCGAGTCCTTTCGCATCGGCCAGCTGCAGGCCCGCGCCCTGCACACACCCGGACACACCCCGGCCTGCATGACCTATGTGGTGAGTGACGGGCAGCAGACCGCCGCCTTTGTGGGCGACACGCTCTTCATGCCCGATTACGGCACGGCGCGCTGCGACTTCCCGGGCGGCGATGCGCGCACGCTGTATCGGTCCATCAACAAGGTCCTTAGCCTGCCGCCTGAAACCACTCTTTACATGTGCCACGACTATCTGCCGGGTGGACGGGAGGTGAAGTACATCACCACCGTGGCCGAGCAGCGCGCAAACAACATCCATGTGAAGGACGGCATCAGCGAGGAGGCCTTCGTGGCCATGCGCGAGGCACGCGATGCCACGCTCGAGATGCCGGTGCTGATCCTGCCTTCGGTGCAGGTCAACATGCGGGCCGGCGAATTGCCCCCGGCAGAGTCCAATGGCAAGCGCTATCTCAAGATCCCGCTCGACGCGGTCTGAGTCCTGCTCGCCCCGGATACGCCCTTGAATCCGTCACGCTGTCGGAACTGAGCAAGCCATGCTGAACTGGACCCGCAGCTACGGCCGTGCCGATCTCACGGCCGACGCCCTGGCCGCCGTCATCGTCACGCTCATGCTGATCCCGCAGAGTCTGGCGTATGCGCTGCTGGCGGGGCTGCCGGCGCAAGCCGGTCTGTACGCCAGCATGACGCCCCTGGTGGCCTACGCACTGCTGGGCTCGAGCCGGGTGCTGGCGGTGGGCCCCGTGGCGGTGGTCTCGCTCATGACGGCGGCGGCCATCGGATCTCACGCGGCCGCGGGCTCGCCGCAGTACTGGGAGGCTGCGCTCGCCCTGGCGGCGCTCAGTGGCCTGATGCTGGTACTGATGGGATGGCTGCGACTCGGATTCATCGCAAATTTTCTCAGCCATCCGGTGATCTCGGGCTTCATCACGGCTTCGGCGATCCTGATTGCGGCCAGTCAGCTCAAAGGCCTGCTCGGCATTCGGGCTGAGGGCCAGGACCTGTTGCACCTGCTGCCCTCGCTGCTTCAATCCTTGCCCGATCTGCATGGGCTGACCGCCCTGATCGGTGCGGCGTCGCTTGCCTGGCTGGCCTTTGCGCGCGGCCCCTTGCGCGGCCTGCTGATCTCGACGGGCATGAGTCGGGGGCGCACCGATCTGCTGGTGAAAGCCGCACCCGTGATGGCGATCGTGGTGGCCACCGTGCTGAGTGCAGCGCTCGACTGGCGCGCCCAAGGCGTGAAGGTGGTGGGCCAGATTCCGGCCGGCCTACCCGAATGGTCCCTGCCCTCCTTCGATCCGGGTCTGTGGCAAAGCCTGCTGGTGCCTGCTCTCCTGATCAGCATCGTGGGCTTTGTGGAGTCGGTGTCGGTCGGCCAGACGCTGGCCGCCAAGCGCCGCCAGCGGATCGAACCGAATCAGGAGCTGGTGGCCCTGGGCGCATCCAACCTGGCCGCTGCGGTCACCTCGGGCATGCCGGTCACGGGCGGATTTTCACGCTCGGTGGTCAACTTCGATGCCGGCGCCCGGACGCCCGCCGCGGGTCTGTTCACGGCGGCAGGCATTGCGGTTGCAGCGTTGCTGCTCACGCCCTGGCTGGCCGCACTGCCTCAGGCCGTACTGGCTGCGACCATCGTGATCGCGGTGCTCACGCTCGTGGATCTGTCGGTCCTCGGGCGAACCTGGCGCTACTCCCGAGCCGACTTCAGTGCGGTGATGGTGACGCTCACGGGCACGCTGGCCCTGGGCGTGGAGGTGGGTCTGGTGGGCGGTGTGGCCACATCGCTCGCGCTTTTTTTGCTGCGCACGAGTCGGCCCCATATTGCCGTGGTGGGCTGGGTGCCGGGCACCGAACACTTTCGCAACATCAAGCGTCACGCGGTGCGCACATCGCCCACGGTGCTCAGCCTGCGCGTGGACGAAAGCCTGTACTTTGCCAATGCACGGGCGCTGGAAGACACGATCAACGCAGCCCTGGCCAGCGAACCCCAATTGCGTCATGTGGTGCTGATGGCCTCGGCGATCAATGACATTGACGCGAGCGCACTCGAAAGCCTGGAAGCCATTGAGAGCCAGTTGAGCGAGGCCGGCGTGATGCTGCACCTGTCGGAGGTCAAGGGCCCCGTCATGGACCGACTGGCGCAGAGCCCCTTCCTCAAGACCCTGCGCGGGCGGGTCTTTCTGACGCAGTTTCAGGCGATCGAAACCCTGGCCCCGGAGATTCTGCGGCCTGAGCCTGCGGTCTGATCAGACATTCATCCACACTCACCAAGGAACGCACCAACATGACCATCGCCTGGGACCAGTTCACCCCCATTTCAGCCCTGATCGGCGGCCTGCTGATCGGCCTGGCCAGCGCCATCTACATCCTCGGCAACGGCCGGATCGCCGGCATTGCAGGCATTGTGGGCAGCGTCTTGCAGTCGGCCTCGCGCGGCCAGAGTCTGCGCCCGCATGCGGTCCGTCTGGTGTTCATTCTGGGCATGCTGATCGCCCCCTGGGCCTGGCAACTCTTTGCGCCGCTGCCTCAGGCGCATGTGGATGTCGGTACCGGCGCGCTGATTCTGGCGGGCCTGCTCGTGGGCGTGGGCGTACGCATGGGCAATGGCTGCACCAGCGGCCATGGTGTGTGCGGCCTGTCGCGTCTGTCGGTGCGATCGCTCGCCAACGTACTGGCCTTCATGGCTGCAGGCTTTGCCGCGGTCTTCGTGATGCGTCACCTGATGGCCTGACCTTTCTTGAAACTCTGGAGTCTTCACATGCGCAATCTTCTGGCACTGGCCGCAGGCCTGATTTTCGGACTGGGACTGATCGCGGGCGGGATGACCGACCCCGCCAAGGTCAAGGGTTTTCTGGATCTGGCCGGGGCCTGGGATCCGAGCCTTGCCATGGTGATGGGGGGCGGCATCGCCATCGGACTGTTTGCCTTTGCCCTGGCCCGCACGCAAAAAACCGCCTGGTCGGGCGATCCGATCGACCTGCCCACGAGCAATCGCATTGATGCCCGCCTGCTGGCCGGAGGCGCGCTGTTTGGCGTGGGTTGGGGCATCGGTGGCTTTTGCCCTGGGCCCGCGATCGTGGCGCTGGCCAGCGGCCTGATGCCTGCGGTCATTTTCGTGCTCGCGATGCTCGCGGGCATGCTGATTCACGACCGCATCCTGGCGCGCTGATCAGGCGAATCGACCCGCCTGGTAGTCGCCCACCGCCTGGCGGATCTGCTCGACGCTGTTCATCACAAATGGGCCGTACTGCACGATCGGCTCCTTGAGGGGCTCGCCGGCCACGAGCAGCACCCGGGCCTCCTCCTGTGGACCGGCCTGCAGCACCAGCCCATCGGTCTGCGGATCATTGGCCAGCACCGCCATCTGGCCTCGGGGCAGCCCCTGCCCCGCGCACTGCACCTGGCCGCGATAGGGCACCACGAAGGCATTGCGCGTGGGCTCAAGCGGCAACTCGAAGCGCGCCCCGGCAGGCAGCAGCACATCCAGCACCAAAGGCTCGGTCTGCTCGCGCTGCACTGCGCCAGCCACCGGCCCGCAATGGCCCGCGATCACGGTCGCACACACGCCCTGGGCATCCTGCCATTGCGGCAGATCGGCCCGACGAAAGTCCCGATACCAAGGCTGCGACATCTTGGCGCGGGCCGGCAGGTTGAGCCAGAGCTGAAACCCCTCCATCAGGCCGTCCTGCTGCTCGGGCAATTCGGAATGAATGACGCCGCGCGCTGCCGTCATCCACTGCACGCCGCCGGCCTCCAGCAATCCCTCGTGCCCAGCGCTGTCGCGATGCCGCATGCGACCGGCCACCATGATCGTGATGGTCTCGAAACCCCGATGCGGATGGTCGGGAAATCCGGCGATGTAATCGCGGGGATCGTCGCTTCGAAAGGCATCGAGCATGAGAAAGGGGTCGAGACGCTGCTGCAGCCGCTGCGTGAGCAGGCGGGTCAGCTTGACGCCAGCCCCATCGGAGGTCGCTTCGCCCGCGACCAGACCCTCGACCCGTCTTGGGGCCGCGACTGTCCGGTTCATCGCAATCCTCTCGGTCGCCTCGGCTGGTTTGCGGGTGAGCTCACTCTGACCCAGCTCAGCACTTTTGCAAGATTCAGTCATGAGGGATAGTCTTTTGCACTTGAGACACCCCTCGAATCATGCCTGAGCGCGACGCGGCGGCCACCAGCCCTTCATCCAAGCGCGGTTCGTCAACAGACGCCGGGGATGCCATTCGGGCCATCCGCTGGACTGCGCTTTTCAGCCTGGGGGTCGTTCTGCTGGCCACCATCGTCCATGGTGTGCAACTTCGTTCAACCACACTTGACGACCACCGGCAGGAGCTTGCGGTTTCGGCACGGGCCATGGCGATGACGCTCAATCGCACCCTCGTGCTCACTCAGGAATTGCTCGAGCAGGTTGACACGCTGGTGAGTCGGTATCCGGACGCCATCAACCCGAATCTTTCGATCGGTCTGCGTGAAGAATTACGCGACGAGAGGTTGATCAGCGAACTTGCCATTCTGGATGCCCGCGGGCGAATCCTCGCCTCCTCTGAGCCGCGACATCTGGGCAAACCCACAGGATTGCATGAAGTGGCGATTCGCGATGCCGCCAAAGCCGGGCCATCGGCCCGACTGCTCGGCCCCTTCAGCGATAGGCCTGAAGGGGCCGAGCGTCCCCGGACTTCCGCCGAGGTGGCAGAACGTCCCTACCTGGTTCTCGCCGTTCAATTGCAGGAGCGCATGACACAGGCCGATCTGGGCCAACTCAGTGCGATCGCAATCATTCACACGGACAACCTGCTCAAGGAACTGCGTGCGCTCGCCACGGCCCGAACCCGTGCGCTGTCCCTTCACTGGCTCCAGGGGCAGGTCATTCTCGATTCGTTTTCAGTCGGACCCCAGCGGATCGCCGAGCCTTCTGCTGCGGCTCGCTGGCTGGCGTCGGTCGTCCCCGGGACATTGCTCAGCCCGGCGGGCGACGGGCGGGTCTGGCTTTTTCACCAGGAGGTTGTCCAGGATTTCCCCGTCATGGTGAGGGCTCAGATCCGCCTGCTGGACATTCGACAGGGCTGGTACCAGAGCATGGCCACGCCGGTTGCCCTGCTGCTGATGTCGATTGCAGTGGTCACGCTGATGAGCCGTTCGGGCCTGCGCCTGGCCAGACAGCGGGTTCAGCTCCAGGAGCAATTGGCTTCGCGCAATCAGCAACTGTCGAATGTGCTCGACCATGCCGGCGAAGGCATCATCACGATCGGCACGGACGGCGTGGTCCGGGAATTCAATCGAGCCGCCGAGACTCTGCTGGGCGTTGAAGCCTCGCAGGCGCTGGGTCGACAAATCGGCGACCTGCTTCCGCCCGACGAAGTTCGACTGCATCGTCACATGTTTGAGCTGTATCGGGATCACTTCGATGCTGCTCCTGAAGTCGTGCGTCAATCGTTCGTCACACGAAGGCTCGATGGACGGCCTCTCGCGGTCGACTTCAGTGCAAGCAAGTATCTGGAGGGTCGCGAGCGCCGAGTTACCGCCATCATCCGCGATGTTTCCAGGACGCAGGCCGCAGAAACGCGTTTCAAGGCATTGTTTGAGCGATCAGGCGAACCCCATCTCCTGTTCGTGGGACCGGCGCCTCTGCGGATCAGCGATTGCAATGAAGCAGCCGTTCAGATTTATCGCGCCGAAAGTCGAAGCGCACTGATCGGCATGACGGCGTCGACCTTTGTGCTCGACCGTCAGGACGACCCTCTTGCGGCCACCCTTGACCGCCTGCAGGCCTTCCGGGATGAAGCGCGCGCAACCGGTGTCGTGCAGCGTGATATGCGGGTGAGGCGACTGGACGGCACTGCGGTGCTGGTCCAGGTGACGGGCACGATGGTTCCGCTGGGCGATCAGGACGGTCTGCTGATCACGCTGCACGACCTCAGCGCTCGCGAAGCCGAGGCTGCGGCCATTGTCCGAGCTCGCGACGCAGCCCAGGCGGCCGCCAACGCCAAGGCTCGATTCCTGGCCGTGATGAGTCATGAACTACGCACGCCGCTCACCGGCATCATCGGCATGATCGAACTGCTCGATGAATCGCCACTGGATCCAGCGCAGGCAAAGCAGCTCTCGGCGCTAAGGAGTTCGTCCCAGGGCCTGATCGCGATCGTCAATGACATTCTCGATTTTTCCCGTTTTGAAGCGGGACAAGTCCAGCTTGAATCCCGGCCCTTCAGACTCACTGCCCTGATCGAGGGCGTGATGCAGACCCATCACCAGACGGCACTGAGCCGGCACACCCGATTGCTGAGCGAATTGGATGGGCTGCAGTTCGATGAACTTGTCGGAGACGCCCCTCGCCTGCGACAGATCCTGCACAATCTGGTCGGCAATGCAGTGAAATTCACTGAGCACGGCGAGGTACGACTCGAGGCGAAATCGAGACCGTCCTCCGGTCCAGGCCGCCCCGAGGTTGAAATCGAGATCGCCGTGATCGACACCGGGATCGGAATCGATGCACAAGCCGCGCAGCAACTGTTCGAGCCGTTCGTGCAGGCTGATCGTTCAATCACCCGAAACTATGGCGGCAGCGGTCTCGGTCTGGCCATCAGCCGGCAATTGATCCAGGCCATGCACGGCGAGATCAAACTCGAATCTGTGCCAGGACAGGGCTCACGATTTACGGTCCTGCTGCGGTTGCCCCGGGCCGAACTCGACCTGTCAAACGACATCGGTTCGCTCCCTGGGCCAACGATCCAGTCTGACCCTCAAGGTCCAGATCGACGCTTGCGCATTCTGGTGGCCGAGGACAACCCAGTGAACCGTCTGCTGCTGCAGACCCGGCTGGAGCGCGACGGGCATGAAGTGCTGATGGCCGAAGATGGCCTGCAGGCGATCGAACAGGCCCGCGCGCATGCACCCGATGTGATCCTGATGGACATCCAGATGCCCCGCTGTGACGGGGCCTCGGCCACACGAGAGATCCGGACCTGGCCGGGTGATGCGGGACGAGTGCCGATCTGGGGACTGTCGGCCGACGCCCTGCCCGAACTCCAGGAGCAGCATCTCAAAAGCGGGCTGGACGGTTATCTCACCAAGCCCATCGACTGGCCCCTGCTGCGATCCGTCCTTTCGCAGGTGAGCAACCGCCGCTCGGGGTACGATGCGCCCCGTGACTCTGCCCAGCCCTGATCGCCGCATCTTTGCCCTTCGTTGTGCATCGCTCGCTGCAAGCGCGCGCGCAACCCCTGGCGCATCCCTGGGCGCCAGGCTGGCCGGAGCGGGCGCCCCGTCCGCGGCTACCCTGTCCGCAGCGACCCTGCCCGGAATCGCCCAGGCCCAGGGATCGCTCGACGGCGATACCGACGTACCCTATGTCATTACCCCCCAGACGGTGGTCGATGCGATGCTCGAGCTGGCCGCAGTCGGCCCCTTGGATCACCTGATTGACCTGGGGTCGGGCGATGGCCGGATTGTCATCACCGCCGCGCAGCGCTGGGGCACGCGGGGGTTGGGGGTGGAGATCGATCCGAATCTGGTGCGACTGGCCCGCAACCGCGCTCAGCAGGGGGGCGTTGCAGACAAGGTTCGATTCGAGGCTCAGGATCTGTTCGCCACCGATCTGTCGCCGGCCAGTGTGATCACCCTGTACCTGCTGCCTGCCGTGAATCTGATGCTCAGGCCGCGATTGCAGGCGCTGCGACCTGGCACCCGCATCGTCTCGCATGACTGGGACATGGGCGACTGGCAGCCCCAGAAAACGATTGAAGTTCCCGCACCGGGCAAGCCTGTGGGCTTGCGCAAGGTGAGCCGCCTGATGCTCTGGACCGTCGGTCAGGGATGAACATGATGTTGCGACCGGATGTGATCCGATTGATCCTCACGGCCCTGGGCGCCGCTCTGGTGCTCTGGCAGCGACTGCTGCTGCCGGTGCTGCTAGGGCTGCTGGTCTATGCCTGGAGCTGCCTGCTCGCCGACCGCATGGCCCGCCGCTTCGGTGAATCGCGCACGGTGGCCACCCTGAGCGCGATGTCGGTCGGCCTGATGGTGGTTGCCGCGCTCACCGGCCTGTTTGTCTGGACCGTGGCACTGGCCTCGGGCGATGAGCTGCGAACCTTTCTGATGCGCATCGAAAATTCTCTGGACATGCTGCGTGAGGCCCTGCCCGAGAGCCTTGCGCAATCGATTCCGGAAAACCTGATCGAACTGCGGGCGCAGGCCTTTGGCTGGCTCAAGTCGCATGCGGCCAGTCTGGGCAGCCTGGGCGGGCGGGTGGCTCATGATGTGATTCAGGGCATCTTCGCGGTGCTGGTGGGCGCCATGGCCGCGGCCACCACCTGGTCACGCGGGGCATTGCAGTCGGATGCGCTCTACATGGGCCGGCTGCTGATCGTGCTTGAGCGGGTGGTGCTGGCCCAGGGCCGCATTGCGCTCTTCAACACCTCCATGACCGCCCTGTATCTGTTCGTGATCCTGCCGGCTTTTGGCTATGTGTTGCCGTTTCGCGGACTCATGTGTCTGTTCACCCTGGTGACCGGGGTCCTGCCGGTGCTGGGCAATGTCATGGCCAACACGGTGGTGATGCTGATCTCGCTGGCCATCTCACCCTGGCTGGCGGTGTCGTCGCTCGCCTTTCTGATCCTGATTCACAAGACCGAGTACTTCATCAATGCGCGAACCGTGGGTGCGCGCGTGCAGGTCAATGCCTGGGAGATCCTGGCGGCCATGCTCACGGGCGAGGCGCTGTTCGGGGTACAGGGCCTGGTGGTGGCACCGCTGCTGTATCCCTTCTTCAAGCGCGAGCTGAGCCGGCTCAAAGCCCCTCAGTCGAACGAGCCGCGCAGCTGAAGCTGACCCCAGCGCTGTAGGGCCGGCAGGGCGGTGCCGCCGGCCACCTCAAACTCGCGACCACGCCACTGGATGCTGGCATCCACGCCCAGGGAGGGCGTCAGGGCCCAGGACACCCCGAGTCCGGCCTGAGGCACCCCGATGCGACGGCGAACCAGCGAATCACTGCCCTGGGCAGAGGTGTCGATCAGAGCGTCGGAGGCCACAGCCCGCATCTGCAGCAGGCCATGGACCATCCAGCCGCGGGTTGCATGCTGCAGGGGTGTGGCCGTGCCAGGCCAGCTCACCGCCTCAGGCACGGCGCCCCAGCGCGCGGCCACCCCGGCATCGATCGCATTGCGCGGATGGCCGAGCTCGGCCCCCACGCGCAGCAGCAGGTCGGCCCCAGTCGCGGCGCGCGCCAGGCGCCAGGTGTGCGCCGCGTGGACTTGCACCCAGGGCTGATCACGCAGCTGATAGCGCCAGCCCAGCGGCAGGGGCTGGCCCAGCACGCGATGCACTGTCCGCTGCAGGCCCTCGGCCCCGGCTGATGGGCCGATCAGACCGATTTCGGCACCCCAGTCGGTGCGACTGTCGGTATCCGCCCGCAGCAGATGAAGCCCCATGAACAGCGCGCCGGCGTAGGGCCGATCCCGCGGCTGCGGATCGGGGGTACGCGTGCTGGCCGGCGTGAACATCTGATGGGAGACCGACACCACCCCATAGCGGTCGTTGGTCCAGGGGCTGACCCGCCGCAAACCCATGCCCTGCGTGTACCAGCGCTCCTGACGGGCCGGTACCAGGGCGTACTGGTCGTTATCGAGCCAGACCGACCAGGTGCTCGCTGCGGTGGGTGCGCTCGGGGTGACCGACAAGCCGGCTTGCATGGGCCCGGACAACGCATAGGACGCAGTCGTCGCTGTGGACGGGGCCGTGCTTGCCGTGCTCGCTGCGCCAGCCACTGCCGGCATGAAGATCAGGCTGGCCAGCAGGCCCAGCCGCAGAGCGCGGACCTCAGGCGCCCGCATCACGGGCGCGAGCCTCGAGGGCTTCCCAGGTTTCAAGGCATTGCATCAGGTCGGTCTCGATCGATTCAAGCCGATCCCGATCCTGCTGCTGTCGTGCCGGATCGGTGCGAAAGTAGTCGGGGCCGTTCATGGCGTCGAGCAAGGCGGTCTGCTCCGCTTCGAGCGCTGCGATGCGCGCGGGCATCTCCTGCAGATCGCGCTGCTCCCGGAAACTGAGCTTGCGTGCTTTGGCCATGCGGGCCTGCGATGCCGCGCCACCGTCCTTCGAGCTGCGTGCAGCCTGAGGGTCGGTGCCTGTTGCAGCGGTGCCGCTGCGAGCTGAATCCGGGCTGCGGGCCGCAGCGCCAGACCGACCCGCCGAGGGCGGGCCGCCCTGCGCGACCTGCTCGGCCTGCATCTGCTGCAGCCGGGCCAGCCAGTCGCTGTAGCCCCCTACCTGCTCCTGCCAGTGGCCCTCGCCCTGGGCCACCAGCACCGAGGTCACCACCGCATCCAGAAAGGCGCGGTCATGGCTCACCAGCAGCACGGTGCCGGGATAGTCCTGCAGCGTGGTCTCGAGCAATTCGAGCGATTCGATGTCCAGATCATTGGTGGGCTCATCGAGCACCAGCAGATTGGCTGGCCGAGCAAAAAGCCGCGCGAGCAGCAGGCGATTGCGCTCGCCCCCGGAGAGCGTGCGCACCGGCGCGGTGGCCCGGCGCGGCGGAAACAGAAAGTCGCCCAGGTAGCTCATGACATGCTTGCGACCCGCGGCGGTCTCGATCCAGTCGGATCCGGGGCTGATGGTCTCGACTACCGTACGCTCGCCGTCGAGCTGCTCACGCATCTGATCGAAGTAGGCCACCTGCAGTTTGGTGCCGAGCTCGATCGTGCCGCTGTCGGGCTCGAGCTGGCCGAGCAGAAGGCGCAGCAGCGTGGACTTGCCCGCGCCATTGGGGCCGACCAGCCCGAGTCGATCGCCGCGACTCACGATGAGCGACAGATCGCGCACCACCGTGCGCCCGGCAAAAGCCTTGCTCACGCCCTCGAACTCGGCCACCCGCTTGCCACTGCGCTCACCGGCATCGATGCCGATCTGCACCTGACCGAGTCGCTCGCGCCGCTCCGAGCGATCGCGACGCAACTGCTCGAGCCGACGCACGCGCCCTTCGTTGCGGGTGCGGCGTGCCTCGACGCCCTTGCGGATCCAGACCTCTTCCTGGGCCCAGAACTTGTCGAACTTGCGCGCGGCCACCTGCTCGGCCGCCAGTTGTGCCTCGCGCTGGCGCTGATAGGTGCTGTAGGCGCCGGGAAAGGAACGCAATACACCCCGATCGAGTTCAACGATGCGCGTACACACCGCATCCAGAAAATGCCGGTCGTGGGTGATGCAGATCACGGCCGGCACACGACGGATCAGGGCCTCGATGCGCTCGATGGCCTCGATGTCCAGATGGTTGGTGGGCTCATCGAGCAGCAGCAGTTCGGGCTCGAGCGCAAAGGCCAGGGCCAGGGCAGCGCGCTTGCGCTCACCCCCCGAGGCCCGCTCGCACGACGAGCCCGCATCCAGGCCCAGACGGTCGAGCATGGCGAGCAGACGCGCCTGCACGGCCCAGCGCGATTCATCGAGCTCATCCAGACCGCTGCGCAGCATGAGGCTCTCGAGCCAGCTCTCGGCCTGAGGAATCTCGGGCTCCTGCTCCACGCTGATCACGCGCAGACCATCGCGGCGGCTCAACTGCCCATCATCCAGATTGATCCGGCCTGCGATCGCCGCGAGCAAAGAGGACTTGCCCGTGCCGTTGCGACCGATCAGGCCGATGCGCTCGCCCGACAGCAAGGTGAAGGACGCCCGATCAAGCAGGGGCAGATCACCAAAGGCCAATTGGGCGTCGGTGAGGGTCAGCAGGGTGGAGGCACTCATGAGGGTCGCCACTATACTTGGCCCGATGGATGCGCACGCCCTTGTTGCCCTGATTGCCGCGCCCTGGCTGGCTGCGGCGGTTCTGGGCCTGTCGCGCCATCCACTGTCGCGCTGGACGCCGTATGCTCGGCTACGGTTGTGCTCAGCCCTGGCCGGTGCTGGCGCGCTTGTCAGCCTGCTGGCTCTGGGCGCACTGGCCGGCCCGACGCTCGCCGGCGACGTGCAACGCATCGCCCTGCCCTGGCTGCCCGCCTTTGATGCCAATCTGGGCTTGCGCCTGGATGCGCTTGCGCTGCTGATGTGCGGACTGATCCTGGGCATCGGACTGCTGGTGCTGCTCTATGCCCGGCACTACCTTGCCGCGAATGAAGACACGCCGCGCTTTTTTGCGCTGCTGATGGCCTTCATGGGGGCCATGCTGGGCATCGCCCTGGCCGACAACCTGATCCTGCTGGGCGTGTTCTGGGAGCTGACCAGCCTGAGTTCCTTTTTGCTGATCGCCTTCTGGACGCATCGGCCCGAGGCGCGGCAGGGCGCACGCATGGCGCTTACCGTCACCGGGCTGGGCGGTCTGGCCCTGCTGGCCGGTCTGTGCCTGCTGGGCTGGATGGCGGGCAGTTGGTCACTCGACGGTGTACTGAGCCAGGGCGAGCGGATTCGCAATCACAGCGCCTATCCGGTGATGCTGGCGCTGGTCTTGACGGGGGCCTTCACCAAGTCGGCGCAGTTTCCGGTGCACTTCTGGCTGCCCCATGCCATGGCTGCGCCCACCCCGGTGTCGGCCTATCTGCATTCGGCCACCATGGTCAAGGCCGGGCTGTTTCTGCTCGCCCGGCTGCATCCGGCGCTCTCGGGCACCGAGCTGTGGTTCTATGCCGTCACGAGCGCAGGTGCTGCAACCCTGCTGGTGGGCGCCTGGCATGCCATCTTTCAGCACGACCTCAAGGGGCTGCTGGCCTACTCCACGATCAGCCATCTGGGCCTGATCATGATGCTGCTCGGTCTGGGCAGCGAAGGCGCGGCGCTCGCGGCCCTGTTTCATCTGCTCAACCATGCCACCTTCAAGGCTTCGCTCTTCATGGCCGTGGGCATCATCGATCATGAGACCGGCACCCGTGACCTCCGGCGCATCAACGGGCTGGCCCGGCGCATGCCGGTCACCAGTACGCTGGCCATGGTGGCCGCGGCCGCGATGGCGGGTGTACCGCTGCTCAACGGGTTTCTCTCCAAGGAGATGTTCTTTGCCGAGACCCTGCTGATCCGCACCGACCCCTGGAGTCGCATGCTCGTGCCTGGCGTGGCGCTGGTGGCCGCGGCGCTGTCGGTGGCCTATTCGGCGCGCTTTGTGCACGACACGTTTTTCAATGGCGAGCCGCGCGATCTGCCTCGCACGCCGCATGAACCGCCCTGGGGGATGCGCTGGCCGGTGATGGGGCTGGTGGCGCTGTGCCTTGCCGTGGGGCTTGCGCCAGGCGTGCTCATGGCCGATCTGCTGCAGGCGGCGAGTCGGGACATGCTGCAAGTGCCGGTGGCGCCGCCCTCGATTGCCCTGTGGCATGGCTGGAACCTGCCCCTCGCGATGAGCGCCATCGCACTCACCGCAGGCGCCCTGCTCTATGCCGGGTTGCAGCGTCTGGGCGGTCTGCACGATGTGCCCGACAACCCCGGTGCAGGCAAACGCCGCTTTGAGCAGATCGTGCAGACGCTTGAATCCACGGCCCTGCGCGGCGTCAGGCGTCTGGCTGCCGTGGGCCAGCACGGGCAACTCACACTGACCCTGCTCATGGCGCTCGGCCTGGCCCTGCTGCCCGTGCTCATCAATGGCATTCCCACAGGGCTCGCTGAACCAGCACCGGCGCACGATGCAACCATACCGGCCGGTGTGCTGCTGGCCGCCATCGCGCTGTGGTTGCTGGGCGTGGCCGGCGCCCTGGGCACCCTGTTGCTCGGCGCCTCACGTCTGGCGGCAGTGCTGGCGCTCGCGCTGTGTGGCCTGGCGGTGAGCCTGGCCTTTGTGGTGTTCTCGGCACCTGATCTCGCGCTCACGCAGCTGCTGGTCGAGGTGGTGAGCCTCGTGCTCATGGCACTGGCCCTGCGTCACCTGCCCGCCAGCCCCGCCGGCCCGGAGCCTCTGGCTCGGCGCCTGCGCGATCTCGGGCTGGCTGTGCTCGCAGGCCTCGCGATGGGCCTGGCCACCTGGGCGGTGCTGGATCTACCCGCAGACAGCCTGTCCGGACACTACATCTCGCGGGCGGTGCCTGAGGCGGGCGGCACCAATGTCGTCAACGTGATCATCGTGGACTTTCGAGGCTTCGATACCCTGGGCGAAACCTTTGTCATGGCCTGTGCGGCGCTGGTCATCCATGCCCTGCTGGCCGGGCGTGTCCTGCGCCATGCCGTGCCGCTCACACCACCGGGCCTGGTACTCGGCACGGTGGCCCAGGGCCTGCTGCCCTTCGGACTGATGGTGTCGGTGTTTCTGTTCCTGCGCGGCCACAACCTGCCGGGTGGCGGCTTCATTGCAGGGCTGGTCGCTGCCATCGTGCTGGTGCTGCAGATTCTGGCCGGCCGCGAGGGCCGACTCAGCCACCCTTCGCTGTGGCTTGGGCTCACCGCTGGGGGTCTGATCGTGCTGACCCTCACCGGGGTGGCCTCCTGGCTCTGGGGCTACCCCTTTCTCACCACCACGTTCGCGCATCCCGCGCTGCCTCTGGTGGGCGAGGTGGCGCTGGCCAGCGCAGCGGCATTCGATCTCGGCGTGTATCTCACCGTGATTGGCGCGACCGTCCTGATGCTGCTTGCGCTCGGACGCACCGAGCAAAGGGCGGGCTGACATGAGCCACTGCAGGATGGGCGCGCCATGATCGAACTCCCGATCTCCGGTCCCGGGCTGATGAATCTGTTGCTGGCCACTGCAGTGGCGGCACTGGGTACGGTGGGGCTCTATCTCGTCCTGCGCGCGCGCACCTTCGAGACCGTTCTGGGGCTCACCCTGCTGTCGTATGCGGTGAACCTCATGCTGTTTGCCATGGGCCGGCTCACGGTCGGACGACCTCCGATTCTCGATGCCATGTCCGACCCCTCCAGCCCTCAGCCCGCCATGGCCGATCCGCTGCCGCAGGCGCTCGTGCTGACTGCCATCGTGATCGGCTTTGCCATGACGGCGCTGCTTTTGGTGCTGGCCGTGCGCGCCCATGCCGAGGCTCGCACCGATGCGGCCGATCCACCCGAGGATCGCGCTTGAATCATCTGCCCATCCTTCCGGTGGTGCTGCCCGCCCTGGCCGCAGCGCTGATGCTGATCGATCAGCGCGCCGCGGTACAGCACAGGCTGGGGCTGCTCGCTGCGTTGCTCACCAGCGCGTTGGCCATCTTGATGCTCATCCTCAGCGCCAGCGACTGGAGCAGCGTGTATCTGCTGGGCAACTGGGCCGCGCCCTGGGGCATCGTGTTGCTGGCCGACCGGCTCTCGGCCCTGATGGTGGCCCTGTGCAGCCTGCTCGGGCTGGGCGCGGTGCTGCTTGCGCGAAGCCTAAGCCCCACCGACAGTCCGCCACACCTTCTGCAGCCTCTGTTGCAGATTCAGATTGCAGGCGTGAATGGGGCCTTTCTGACCGCCGACCTGTTCAACCTCTTCGTGTTCTTCGAGGTGCTGCTGATCGCCTCCTATGGCCTGCTCGTGCAGGGAGACGGGCGGCCCCGCATTCTTGCTGGCCTGCGGTATGTCACGCTGAACCTTGTGGGGTCGGCCGTCTTCCTGGTCAGTGCCGGCCTGATCTACGGGCTGACCGGCACGCTGAATCTGGCCGACCTCTCGGGTCGGTTTGCGGCCCTCGATGGGTCGACCGCCCAACTGGCCCAGGCCGCCCTCGGGCTGCTGATCACCGTCTTCATGCTCAAGGCAGGCCTGATGCCGCTCGGGCTCTGGATGTCGCGCACCTACCCGGTGACCTGTTTGCCGGTGGCCTGGCTCTTTGTCATTCTCACCAAGGTGGGTCTGATCGGTCTGCTGCGCGTCCTCACGCTGTCCGCCAGCGAGTCCGGCTGGATTGCCAGCGCCCCGTGGCTGCCGCTGGTGGCGCTGCTGGGTGTCCTGACCCTGCTGATTGCCGCTCTGGGCATGCTGAGTGCAAGCTCCATGGTCGAGATGGCCACCCGCGTGGTGGCCGGATCGGCCGGGTTTCTGGCCGTGGGCATTGGTTATGGCCATGAACAGACACTGGCGGCCGCGCTCGCCTACATGCCCCACGGCTGCCTGGCCGCAGCCGCCCTCTTCGTGCTGGCCCACCGGATCGATCAGGGTCACCGCGGCACACTGGAGGCGATCGGATTTTTTGCGCTGGCCAGTGCCGTGGCCGGTCTACCACCCTGGTCGGGGTTCCTGGCCAAAGCCATGCTGCTGGTCGGCACCCTCGCCGCCGATGCCGACACTCCTTCGCACACCCTGCGCACGATGGTCTGGCTCGGGGTGCTGGCAGGCAGCGGGCTGAGTCTGATCGCACTCATGCGCGCAGGCGGGCGAATCTTCTGGTCTGCGCAGGCTCAGGCCCGCCGCCCGCATGATCGCAGTGCACAGGCGCTGCTGGTGGGCTCGCTGCTCGCCCTGTTTGCACTCACGCTGGCTGCCGCACCCGTGCAGACCTTTGCGTTCAATACCGCCCGCGACCTTGCCAATCCCTCGGTGCTCATCGAGCGCATGCTGCGCACCTCGCAACGCCCGAGTCCTCACACCGAGCTGCCGGATCCCGTGCGATGAACAGGCC
>Ga0255095_1000477_pt1 | contig 20310 bp, 15 predicted proteins | sample Colum_Law_RepC_8_2_FD_188435 | JGI IMG/M metagenome (GOLD analysis project Ga0255095, IMG submission 188435) | Freshwater microbial communities from Columbia River, Oregon, United States - Colum_Law_RepC_8d | ecosystem: Environmental > Aquatic > Freshwater > River | place: USA: Oregon...
GCGTGGTCGGCCTGAACCTTCAGCCAGCAGGCTCCCCTCGCACCCCAGACGATCCCCTGCGACCCTCGCTGACTGCGCCCCCCACAGGCTCGGGCCCAACTGCCACCGCACCCGATGGCTCCACCCGCCTGCCCCAACCCGTCGCATCAGGATCCCCAGGCTCCGGGCCTACTGTCTCCACCGGGTCCGTGGTCGCTCCTCAGAATGTCGCCACGCGACTGCCCGTGGTCATCACCACGTCGAGCATCGCCCCCTCGCCAATCCAGCAGACCCAGCATGTGCTGGCACCCCATGGCGATACGTCGACCCAACCAGTGACCTCCGGCCGGGTGGTCAACGAGCCGGCTTATTCGCTGGAATTCATTGAACCGGGTTTGCAGAATCGCAAGGTCAAGGTGTACCGGACAAACGATGCTGCAGAGCAGGTTTATAAGGACACCATTCCTCTGGACAAGGGCGGGTTCCAGATTGTGATTGTGGGTACACGCAACCCGGAATACGTTCGATAAATCCGATGCAAACGTTGACTTTCATACTGCCCTCACTGAGGCAATTCAGCACCCTGCTCGCTCTGCTGATCCTGTTGCCACTCAGCGACGGGGCGCGAGCTCAAACAGAGCGCTCGGTTCAAGTCATTCAATTCGCCAAGGGCAAGAACGAAGCCAAGGTCACCGGAACCATCGCGGGTCGGCGCTTTATTGACTATCAACTTCGAGCCGCAGCAGGTCAGACTCTCTCGATCTCTTTGAAGAGCCAACACGGCAGTAACTCTTTCAATCTGTTGCCACCCGGGTCAATGGATGCCGCAATGGCGATCGGTGAACTGAGTGATCACGCATTCACCGGCCTGTTGCCTGACGATGGTGTCTACACCATTCGTGTGTTCCTGATGCGATCTGCCGCAAGGAGGAATGAATCCAGCCGGTTTGACCTTCATGTCGCAATTGAAGGTCAACCTCTGGCTGCGCTATCACCCCGGACCGATGCGATGGTGCAGGGCACCCGCTTTCATGCAGTCTCGACCGTCACATGCCAGCCCGCATACTCGGAGCACCGGGAGTGCAAGGCAGGCGTAGTTCGGCGCGGGGAAGACGGTACGGCGACGGTCGAGTTGAGTTGGCCCGCCGAGGGTCAGGTTCGGGGTAAGCGGCGCTTGCTCTTTGTGAAGGGAGAGCCCGTGGCCTCGGATACTGTCCAAGCCATCCGACAACAACGTGGCGAACAGGGTTGGCTGATCCAGTTTGATTCGGATGAAAGCTACACCGTGCCGTATGAACTGGTGCGCGGTGGCTGAGCCGACGGGCAGGCTGGTCGATTACAGCATGTTCGATCGCGCTCCCCGGACCAGTCAACAGACGATCATCTCAGCAGATCCGCCGACGATTTAAGGCCGCGCGACGCCTTGTTCCACCACTTCGAAAACGAATCGCAGCGCCGATCGACCTCGGGAAACAAAGCGGGCGCGGGCCGGCACGTGGCCCACTGCGCGAGCCACGGATCCATGTGAGGATCGTGCAGGCTGAGCACGTGGCGCGCCCCCTTGAGCGCGGCGCAAATATCGGCTGCATCGGCCATCCACAGCACCGATGTCAGCGCCTTCATACGGCTTGCAACGAATCGCCAGCGCCGCTCGCTCCACGGCCATGCCTGATGGAAGTCCCGAATAAAGACACCCACCACCTGCGTGTCAGGGGGCAGATCGGAGGGCAGATCGCCCAGGTTCCAGGGATGTACCAGCCACACGCTGCGGTCAGTGACGGCCGCAGCATCCGGTGAGCTGATGTCCAGGTCGGCCGTTGGCTGAACGGTTAGTGAAGGCTCGATCGGTGTCAGGCCCGCGCGTGCCGCCAGCCGCGCCTCGGAGCCCTTGCGCGGCTCGCGCGCGATCTGCTCCAGCGCCTCATACGACCGATCCATGATGCTGCCCGGACTGTGCCAGGCGGTGGGCGCATAGCGGGCCACGTTCTCGGCATTGAACAGATACGGCTTGCTGCTGCCGGTGCCCGCCACCCACTGCCAGCTCAGATGATTGCTGGCCAGATCGCCATCGAGCAGGTGGCCATACATCCAGTCGGCCGCCACGCGCCAGTGCACCTTGCGGATATGCACGACATAGCTCGCGAGCCACATGCGGGCATGGTTGTGAAGATAGCCCGTGTCGTAGAGCGTGCGCACCGCCTGATCGATGACCGGCACGCCGGTGGCCGCCTGCCGAATGTCGTCGGGTAATACCGAGGCATAGCAGGCCTCGGGCAACAGGCCTTCGTGCAACGAGCTCAGGATACCGTTGCCCCTGAACTGCCACACATGACGAAAGTATTCGCGCCAGCCGAGTTCATAGACAAACTTGTGCTGCACATCGAGGGGCTGGCGAGTCGTGACGCCGGCCAGCACTTCGGGCAGGCTCACCAGGCCATGCGTGATGTAGGGCGACAGGCCGCTCACCGCACCCTCGATGGCATTGCGAGTGCGGGCATAGTCGCCTGGGCGCACAGCGGCGATGCGCGCGCGGGCCGCTTCACGGGTGGGTGCATAGCCCGGCGCACGACTCCGACCGGGGCCGATCCCTTCACGCGGATTCATACGCCCTCTCCCACCTCGCCGCGGCGGATGGCCTCGGCACGCAGCATCACGGCCTGTCGTTGAGGGTCGGTCAGACGTGACACGTTCTTGACCTGCAGAGCCATGCGCGCGTTCTTCGCCAGCAGCGACTCATGGCGCATCAGAAAATCCCAATAGAGCGTGGTGTAGGGGCAGGCGCGGGCGCCCTCACGCTGGCCGGGGTCGTAGCGACAGCCCTTGCAGGGCCCACCCATGCGCTGAATGTATTTGCCGGTGGCCGCATACGGCTTGCTGGCCATGAGGCCCCCATCGCCGTACTGGCTCATACCCAGGGTGTTGGGCAACTCCACCCACTCCACGGCATCGACATACACCGAGAGGTACCACTCATGGACCTTCTGGGGCTTCACGCCCAGCAGCAGCGTGTAGAGCCCCGTGATCATCAGGCGCTGAATGTGATGCGCGTAGCCATGGGTGAGGGTTTGCGTGATCGCATCGCGCAGGCAGGCCATGTCGGTGCGGCCCGTCCAGAACCACTCGGGCAGATCCTGCTGGGCATCGAGCGCGTTGCGCTCGGCATAGCTCGGCATTTGCGTCCAGTAGATGCCGCGCACATATTCTCGCCAGCCCAGGATCTGACGGATGAAGCCTTCGGCACTTTGCAGGGGCACCTGGCCTGCTCGCCATGCGTCTTCTGCAGCCTGAACCACTTCACGCGGCGTGAGCAGCTTGAGATTAAGGGCAGCCGACAGATGCGAGTGATAGAGCCAGGGCTCGCCGGGCCACAGCGCATCTTCATACCGACCAAACAGCGCGAGCCGCTCATCAATGAATCGCTGCAGCGCCTGCAAGGCCTGGGCCCGAGTGACCGGCCAGGCAAAACTGTCGAGCGTGCCCGGATGATCCGCAAAGCGCGTATTGACCAGATCGATCACCTCGCGCGTGAGGTCGTCGGGCTCAAAGGCAGCCCGCGGCGGCACCAGGCCCGGGCCCTGGGGCCCGAAGGACTCCCGGTTTTCGGCATCGAAGTTCCACTGACCCCCGGCGGGCTGGTCGCCCTCCATCAAGATGCGATGCTTCTGACGCAGCTCGCGATAGAAGTACTCCAGCCGCAAAGACTTGCGGCCTTTGGCGTGGGCCGCAAACTCGCTGATCGTTGTAAAGAAATGGCGATCCGGGCGCACCTCGAGGGGCAGGCCTGCGGCCTCAGTCGTGGCCCTGAGTTGGCTCAGCACCCGCCAGTCGCCGGGCTCGGTCATGACCACGCGCTGCGGTTTGAGCGTCTTCAGATCGGACTGCAACTGCCGTGCAAGGCCTGTCGATGCACCGCGCTCCAGCCGTCGGTAATGCAAAGGCCGGCCCGCCTCGCCCAAGGCCTGCGCAAAGTGGCGCATGCCACTCAGGAAGATCGCAATGCGCTGCTTGCTCGACCAGACATGGGTGGACTCTTCATCCACTTCGGCCATCCAGACCGCATCGTGTACGGGATCGAAGCCGTCAAAGGCGGCTGCATCCAGGTCGAGCTGATCGCCCAGCACCAGAACCAGGTTTCTCAAATCCGATGGCTTCACAGACATGTGCGATCTCGATTCGATCAGCGACGTTGGCCCCGGGTTTCACTCCACCCCAGGTACAGGCCCGCACCCACAATCAGGGAGGCGCCCAGCCAAGTGCTCGGCCCCGGCACGGCATCAAAGACAAGCCAGCCAAAGAGGCCCGCGCACAGCAATTGAAAGTACTGAAAGGGGGAGACGATGTTGGCGGGCGCGTCGATCATCGCACGCGCCACGCAGTAATGGCCCAAGCCCCCAAACACGCCCAGCACCAGCAGCATCAGGATATCGGTCAGACGATCTGGCGTGGTCCAGAAGAACGGCACCGCGAGCGACATCAGGCCGCTGCCCAGCATCGCGCTCCAGATGGCCGAGGTCTCGGCCCGGTCAGCACCCGAGACCCGTCGCGTGAGGACCTGATAGAAGGCGTAGCACAACGAGCTGCCGAGTATCAGCAGCGATGACCACTGGAACAGATCACTGCCCGGGCGCACCACCACCAGCACGCCCACAAACCCGATGAGCACCACCGCCATGCGGTTGGCCTTGATCGGTTCTCCCAGCATCGGTACGGCCAGCAGGGTCACCAGAAGGGGTGAGAGAAAACTGATGGTGGTCGCCTCGGCCAGCGGGACTGACACGAGCGCAATGAAATACAGCGTGGTGGACGACAACTGAAGCAGCGAACGCGCAGCCTGTGTGCCCACCGAGCGCGAGCGCATCACGGCAAAGCCGTGGCGCGGCATGAAGAGCAACAGGATGAAGATGAAGTGGCCCAGCGTACGGGCCCAGACGATCTGAATCGATTCCAGTCGTGCGCTCAGCAGCTTGACCAGCGTGTTCATGCACGCAAACAGAAACACCGCCAGCATGATGAACAGGATGCCCCGGAGGATTCGGCTGGCAGGCAGCGAGGGGGCACTCATCCGTGCGAGATCGATGGCGGCATAAGAACGCGATGATGCCCACACCCCGCACGAGCGGCAAACCGATCGGACCAGATTTGCGCAAAGCGCCTGCCTCGCGGTGTCGCTCTGGCTTGCGATCGTGAGGCGAGGGCGTCATGACCTGAGCCACCTGAGCCGCTACCCGGCGGGTCTTGTCCTCGGCCGCCTTGATATGGGAATATGGGTCAACTGACCGTACTCCCATATTTCATGAAAACCACGCTTGAAATCGACGACGCCCTCCTCAAGCGAGCCAAGGCGCGCGCGCTCGAGCGGGGCACAACCCTTCGCGCGGTCGTTGAAGAGGCGCTGCAGCGATCGCTGGGGCTGGGTGCCGGTGTCCGTACACCGCTCAGGCTGCAAACCTGGCCCGCGCAGCCAACGCCTCGCCTTGATGAGGCTCAGGTACTTGCTGCAATCCGGGCCGTGCGTGATGGCGTCGGCCGTACCTGGACCGGCATTGATCCAGCCCCTGCTGATCCCCGAAAGCCCTCGCGCGGCAAGCGGCCGGGGGCCAATCGCCCAACCCGCCGGGGTGGCTCCAAATGATTGCGATCGACACCAACCTGCTGGTGTATGCCCATCGATCCGACACGCCCTCGCACGATGCGGCCTTACGCCTGCTGCAACAGCTCGCCGAGTCGTCCGAACCCTGGGCCATTCCCTGGCCCTGTGTGCATGAGTTCATCGCCGTGGTGACGGGCCCCGCTTTCGGCAAGTGGGCGACCCCGCTGGAGCTTGCCCTCGACACCATCCGCCAGATCCTCGCCCAGCCCCGATGCACCGTGCTGTCGGAAACCGACGGGCATTTCGATCTGCTGGCTGCCCTGTGTCAGCACGCCCACCTGCGCGGGGGCGCCATTCACGATGCCCGCATCGCCGCGCTGTGCATCGCGCATCAGGTCGATGAGCTCTGGAGTTGCGACCGCGATTTCAATCGCTTCCCGGATCTGCGGGTACGCAATCCCCTGATTCCCTCGGTGCATCAGCCTGCAGCGCCCTACAGCTCACCCCGAAAGGCCCGCTCGTTCAAGGCACCCTGACCGATCTCAGGAACCCCGATACGTGCTGTAGCCATACGGACTGACCAGCAAGGGCACGTGGTAGCGCCCTTGTGCATCGGCGATACCAAAATCCAGTGGCACCACATCAATGAACGGCGGCTCGGGCAACTGCACACCCAGGCCCTTGAAATACGCCGCCACATCAAAGAGCAGACGCCAGCGCCCGACCGCCATGCTGCTCGCATCGAGCAAGGGGCCATCGGGGTTGCGCCCGTCCTCATTGAGCACCACCGAGCGCACGGTGAGTGCCGAACCGTCCGCCGCGATGCGCTGCAGCGTGACCCGCAGGCCAGCGGCTGGCCGGCCGTGCGCCGTATCCAGAACATGCGTGCTCAGATGACCCATGCAAACCTCCTCATCCTGAATCCAGTTTCTTTTGCGCGCTGCGTTGATCGAATCGATCGGCGATTGTGCTGCGCCTTGGCTCAATGATTCACGCAGGGACTCGGGTCAGGGCACCTGCGCACCCGCCTCATACCAGCGACGCACAACATCGCGCTCGGCCTCGGTGATCTGCGTGGCGTTGTTCATGGGCATGAGCTTCAACACCGCCGTTTGCTGATACACGTTCTGGGCATGCTGCTTGAGCAGCGCAGCCTCATGCAGCGCCACGTTCTTTTGCTGAATCTGCGCGTTGTGACAGACCACACAGCGCTGATCCACAATCGCTCGCACGGCTTCGTAGGTTGCGGGCTGCGCGGCGGCGGCACGAACGGCTGCCGCCTGCTCAGCACTGGGCGGCCGAGGGGCCATCCACAGGGCCAGGCCCACCAGCACCAGGGTGCCGACCATCGCATATTCCCAGGGGACGCGGCGACCCTGCACGTGGGCCCGGTGGCGAGCAACAAAGCTGTGACGGATCAAGGCTCCAGCCAGCATCAACAACACCAGCACGAGCCAGTTGTTGGGCCCCTGGTACAGCCATCCGTAGTGGTTGGACAGCATCGCAACAACGACGGGCAGCGTGAAGTAGGTGTTGTGGACACTGCGCTGCTTGCCGCGCTGGCCATGAATGGGATCGGGGCTCTGCCCTGCGCGAAGCTGCGCGATCACCTTGCGCTGACCCGGAATGATCCAGAAAAACACGTTGGCGCTCATGGCCGTGGCCATCATGGCCCCCACCAGCAAAAAGGCCGCTCGCCCCGCAAAAAGTTGGCAGGCCAGCCAGGACGCAAAGACCACCAGGGTCAGCACCGCCAGGCCCACCACCTGATCGCCCTTGGGTCGTTGTCCGAAAACCCGGCAGATCAGGTCGTACACCAGCCAGAACACCGCCAGAAACGCGAGCGATGCAGCAATGGCGGCAGCAGGCGACCAGTCATGAACGCTCTTGTCGACCAGAAATGTGCCTGCGTTGAAGAGATACAGCGCCGTGAAGAGTGCAAACCCGGTCAGCCAGGTGGAGTAGCTCTCCCAGTACGACCAATGCAGGTTCTCGGGCAGTGGGCGCCAGCGCGGCGCCACCATGTACTTGTTGGAGTGATAGAAGCCGCCGCCATGCACGGCCCACATCTCGCCATCCACGCCCTTGGCCTTGAGGTCTTCATGCTCGGGTCGCGACAGGCTGTTGTCGAGCATCACGAAGTAAAACGAGGCGCCGACCCAGGCCATCGCCGTGATCACATGCAGCCAGCGCAACAGAAAATTCGCCCAGTCGAGCCAATAGGCATCCACGCACATCCTCCAGATCGCGGCAGCGTCAGAGCAACGCTGCCCGCACAGACCGACAGTTTATTGGCGATAGACTCCAACCGCTCAGCATTCTCCTCGCACCGCTCATGACACAGCCGCAGACCCCGTCCTCCACTGCAATTCCGGCCCTGACGCTTGAGGCTGTGAACGCCGCCGATCAGGTCGCCTTCACGAAGCTGCTCGATGGCATTTACGAGCACTCGCCCTGGATTGCGCAGCGCGCCTGGGCGGCGCGGCCCTTTGCCACACTCGCCTCGCTCAAATGGGCCCTGGCGCAGGCAGTGCGGCAAAGCAGCCGCGAAGAACAACTGGGCCTCATCCGGGCCCATCCGGAGTTGGCCGGCAAGGCCATGGTGGCGCGCTCACTCACCGCCGAATCCACCCACGAGCAGAACAAGGCGGGCCTCACGCAATGCACGCCCGAAGAGTTTGCGCACATCCAGGCCCTCAATGCCCGGTACAACGAGACCTTCGGTTTTCCGTTCATTCTGGCCGTGCGCGGACCGCGAGGCAGCGGCCTCACCCGGCATCAGATCATTGCAGCCTTCGAGCGCCGGGTGCAGCACCATCCCGATTTCGAGTTTGCCGAGGCCTTGCGCAACATTCATCGCATTGCCGAGATCCGACTGGCCGACAAGTTCGGCATCGATCCCGCGCAAGGCCACCAGGTCTGGGACTGGGCCGAGCAGCTCGCCGAATTCAGTGACCCCGGCTATGCCGAGCGCGGTGAACTCACCGTCACCTACCTGACCGAGGCTCACCGCGCCGTCGCCCAGCGCCTGATGCACTGGATGCGCACCGACTGCGGCTTTGACGAGGTGCGCATGGATGCGGTGGGCAATGTGGTGGGCATCTACCACGGCGCAACGCCCGATGCGCCGCGCCTGCTCACGGGCAGCCATTACGACACCGTGCGCAATGCGGGCAAGTACGACGGGCGGCTGGGCATTCTGGTGCCCATGGCCTGCGTACAGACCCTGGCGCGCAGCCAAAAGCGCCTGCCCTTTGGCATCGAGGTGGTGGGCTTCTCAGAGGAAGAAGGCCAGCGCTACAAGGCCACCTTTCTGGGCGCCGGTGCGCTCACGGGCGACTTTGATCCGAAATGGCTCGAGCAGCGCGACGCCCAGGGCGTGTCCATGCGCGAAGCGATGGCGCAGGCCGGCCTGCGCGAGGACGACATCGGCAAGTCCCTGCGTGATCCCGGCCGCTATCTCGGCTTTGTCGAGGTGCATATCGAGCAGGGGCCGGTGCTCAATGAGCTCGATCTGCCGCTGGGCGTGGTCACCTCCATCAATGGCAGCGTGCGCTTCATGGGAGAGATCGTCGGCATGGCGAGCCATGCCGGCACTACCCCCATGGATCGCCGCAGGGATGCTGCTGCCGCAGTGGCCGAACTCGTGCTTTACATGGAGCGTCGCGGCTCAGCCGTGCCCGATCTGGTGGCCACCGTGGGCATGCTCGAGGTGCCCAATGGCTCGATCAACGTGGTGCCCGGGCGCGCGCGCTTCAGTCTCGACATCCGATCGACCACCGACACAGTGCGCGATGCCTGCATTGCCGATGTGCTCGCCGAACTCAAGGCCATCTGCAGCCGGCGCGGCGTGAGCCATACGCTCGAAGAAACCATGCGAGTCTCGGCTGCACCCAGTGCACCCGCCTGGCAGGCCCGCTGGGAACAGGCTGTGCAGGCGGTGGGTCTGCCGGTCTATCGCATGCCCAGTGGTGCGGGTCACGATGCCATGAAACTGCATGCCATCCTGCCGCAGGCCATGCTCTTCGTGCGTGGAGAGAATGCCGGCATCAGTCACAACCCGCTGGAGTCGAGCACGAGTCACGACATCGATCTGTGCGTGCAGGCGTTTGAGCATCTGCTGGGGCAGCTTGCCCAATCGGCCCGCTGAGGCGCGGCGCTTCAACAACACCAAGCACCCAACGCAGCAGGCATCAAAAAGGGCGCAGTCAAGCGCCCTTTTTTTAGGCCCGGGATAAATGCCGGGCCGCTGTGACTCAGATCAGACCCGATTCCAAACGGACTCCGGTCAGTCCTGGATCAGAAGTGGTACTGAACACGGACCATCGGGGTCTTGGCAAAAGCGCCAGATCCCGCAGGACCGCTTGCATTGTTGCCAAACTTGTTCTTCCAGTACTGGTACTCGATACCGACCTTGAAGGTCTTGGGTTTGGCGCCGATGAAAGAACTTGCGTCATACATGACTTGCATGTCGATGTTGGTCTCGGCTGCAGTGTCGCCACCAAATTCGTTCTTACCCTTGCTGGTGATGAAGTTGGCAAAGCCCTCGAAGGAGAATCCTGTCTCCTTGCCCAGCGGAATCCCCCACACCAGATTGAGCATGGGATGCGCGTCGTAGTGGTAGCGGGGAGTGCTGACACCGCTGAAGGTGTTGAACGGTGCGTTGCTTTCCCAAAGCTGATAGAGACCCACATTCAGAAAGCCGGCCGGGATGTTGATGGCAAACGTCGGGCCCGCAACCAGCATCCGCTTCTTGCTGTTGTAACCCGCATCGGTCTTTGCATTCCAGTCAAAACCCACCGTGGCGTTGATGGTCTTGATCGGACCAAAGCTCAGGTTCATGCCAGTGATCTTGGCCATATCAAGTGTATGGCGATAGACGACATACGCTTCTTGCGCACCGTTGGTGGAGTTCGCTCCTGCCGGGTCATTTTTGTCTGACATCAGGAAGTCGACATTGAAGAAGTTGCTGCCGTAGTTGTATCCGCTGACATGGTTGAAGTTGAAGATGTTCTTCTTGATGTCTTTGGTGTTGAACGGTTCGGCAAACGACGTGCCGGTGCGAAATCCAACCGAAGTGTCACTCCAGTTGGCAGCTTGCGCGCCAGTGGCAGCAAGCGACAGGGCAGTGGCGGCAGCGGCCATGAGAGGCGCGCGAAGGAGGGTCTTTTTCATTCAAGGGCTCCTGGTTTCTAGGGCAAGGAAGAGAGATGGCCGACCCGCGGGACGACCTCGGAACAATCGCCCGCAGGCGACAATGCAAAACAACTCATAGAACCAACCACGCAGGGCGCCCAGAACCACTCGAGCCCCACGGACCGAACCGCCAAAGATGGTGCTTTCATGCCTTCAGAAGGTGCGTTACCGCGATACCGTGGTGCATCGACAGGCGCAGCCCCGAGAAGACGCTGGCGAAAAGCCCACATCAGAACCTTCCGTCAGCTCGGCCTGACCGATCATACGCCGCTGCATTGCAGGTTCCGTGCCACTAACTGGGCGCGCAAGCACGCAGCGCGCGCAGAACCGCCTCCGGGGTCGCCGGCGCCGTCAGGGGCGGATCGGCCTGGGGCCCGCCGGTGCTGGCGATCGCATCGCGCAGCGCCATCCAGGCCGAGAAGGCCAGCAGCAGCGGGGGTTCGCCCACCGCCTTGCTGCGACCAATGGTGTCGACCGCATTCGGCCGATCCCACAGATGCACATTGAACACGGGCGGACAATCCGTGGCCGTGGGGATCTTGTAGGTGCTCGGGGCATGCGTGAGTAACCGGCCCGTGACCGGGTGCCAGACGAGTTCCTCCATGGTCAGCCAGCCCACGCCCTGCATGAAGGCGCCCTCAATCTGGCCACGATCCAGGGCCGGATTGAGCGAATGCCCCACGTCCTGCAGCAGATCCGCACGCAGCAACCGGTGCTCGCCGGTCAGGGTGTCCACGATCACCTCGCTGACTGCGGCGCCCGAAGCAAAGTAATGGAAGGGGCAGCCCCGCATCGCCTCGCGATCCCAGCTCAGATCGGGCGTTGCATAAAAGCCATCCGACCAGAGCTGCAGCCGCTCGACATAGGCCTTCTCTACCAGGACCTCAAAGGGCATGCTGCGCCCACCGAGCTGCACCTCATCATTGGCAAAGACGACGGCCTCCGCACGTCCCTCGAGCAGGCGCGCCGCCAGACCTGCGAGTCGCTCCCGAATGCGCAGGGCCGCCTGCTCGGCTGCCTTCCCATTGAGGTCGCTGCCGGTGGAGGCCGCGGTGGCCGAGGTATTGGCCACTTTCTGGGTATCGGTCGCGGTGCAGCGCACCCGCTCGAATCGCACGCCCAGCGTGTGCGCTACAACCTGGGCCACCTTGGTGTTCAGGCCCTGACCCATCTCGGTGCCGCCGTGATTCACGAGCACCGACCCATCGGTATAGACATGGACCAGGGCACCCGCCTGATTGAAGTGCTTCACATTGAAGGCGATGCCGAACTTCACCGGGGTGAGCGCCAGCCCTCGACGCAGCACGGGGCTTGCGGCATTCCAGGCGGCAATCTCCCTGCGGCGGGCCCGATAGTCACTGCACGCTTCGAGTGCATCGATCAGCTCGTGCAGGTTGTTGTTCAACACGGGCTGGCCATAGGGCGTCTGCCAGCCCTGGCCCGACCCATCGTCCGGATGGCGCGCATAGAGATTGGCCTTTCGCACATCCAGCGGATCAAGGCCCCGGTGGCGTGCAATACGATCGAGCATCAGTTCGATGGCCATGGCCCCCTGCGGCCCGCCAAAGCCGCGAAAGGCCGTATTGCTCTGGGTGTTGGTTCGCGCGCAGTGCCCCTCGAGGCGGACCTCGGGCAACCAGTAGGCATTGTCAAAATGGCACAGGGCCCGAGTCATGACTGGCGCGGAAAGATCGGCCGAATGCCCCGCGCGCGACACCATGCGGGCCGTCACGCCCTGGATTCGACCCTGCTCATCAAACCCGACATCGAAGTCGGTCCAGAAGCAGTGTCGTCGGCCGGTGATCAGAAAGTCATCGTCCCGATCGAGCCGCAATTTGACCGGTCGGCCCAGTTTGACTGCAGCCACGGCCGCGATGCAGGCAAAAGGCGCCGACTGCGACTCCTTGCCGCCGAATCCACCCCCCATGCGCCGACACTGCACCTGAATCTGATTGGACGACCAGTCCAGCGCCTGGGCCACGAGATGCTGCATCTCGCTCGGATGCTGGGTGGAACACAGCACCAGCACCGAGCGATCCTCACCCGGCAGGGCGTAGCTGATCTGCCCCTCGAGGTAGAACTGCTCCTGCCCGCCCAGCGTGAGCCGCCCCTGCAGGCGGTGAGCGGCCGTTTCAATCGCCGTCGCGGCTGCACCCGGTGCAGACTCCCGCGCCAGACGCATCACCGGCACCACCGTCTGCCCGGCCTCGGCGGCAGCCAAAGGGTCGAGCATCGCCGGCAAGGGCTCGATCGTCAGCGCCTGAGCGACCTGCGCAGCCGCGCGCCGCGCGGCCTCCCGGGTTCGGGCAATCACGGCGCAGACCGGTTGACCCAGGTAGCGCAACTCGCCCTGCATGCGGTGATTGTCGGTGTCATTGGCGACCCGCTCGAGCGAGGCCAGAATCGGTTCGTCCTGCAGGATGGCCCCGCAATCGTTTCGGCCGGGAACATCGAGGGCGGTCAGCACCGCCACCACGTCGGGCTGCGCACGCATCCAGTCGATGTCAAAGCGGGTCAGGCGCCCGCGGGCCACCGGCGAAAGGCCCAGTGCTGCGTGCAGAGTGCCGGCGACCTCGGGCACATCATCGGTAAAGGGTGCTGCGCCCGCCACATGCAGATGGGCCGACTCATGAACCACAGGCCGGCCCATGACTGACCCATGCGGGCCCGTGACCGACCCCGATGCGTCCTGGGCTGCATCCGGCCACGTGTGCGCAGAGGGTACGGCACTCATCATTGCACCCCCGTGGCCGAATGAACCCGGGTCTGCGCGTCGTCGAGCGGATCATCCGGGCGGGTCTGCAACCACAGGCGGTGCAGCAGGCCGCGTGAGACGTTCGCCCGATACTCGGCACTGCCTCGCAGGTCGGTGAGGGGCTGAAAGTCCTGAGCCAGGGCAGCCTGCGCCGCCCGCAATGCGGCTTCGTCCCAGGGCACATTGCGCAAGACCGCCTCAGTCTGAGCGGCGCGCTGCACCGTCGCTGCCAGACCGCCCCAGGCCAGCCTCACCTCGGTAATTCGACCTTCTTCAAGCTGAAGGAAGGCCCCAAGCGACACCGCGGAAATATCGCAATCAAACCGCTTGCTGATCTTGTACGCGCGCACCGTCTGCGTCAGGCCAGGGCACTCCTGGGGCAATGGCACACGAACGGCCTGCACGAACTCGCCCGGCTGCAGAAGGTTGCGCATGTAGCCGGTGTAGAAGCCGTGCAGCGGCATGATCCGAAGCGCATCGCCCTGGCGCAGCTCAAGCGAGGCATCGAGCGCCATCAACACCGGGGCGCTGTCGCCGATCGGCGATCCATTGGCCAGATTGCCCACCAGGGTGCCCGCATGGCGCACGGCAGGCGATGCAAAGCGCCGTCGCATTTCGTTCAGGGTGGGCCAGTGCTCGCACAGCGCGGCCCAGCCGGCCTCGAGCGACACGGCAGCGCCGATCCGCAGGGTCTGCATGCCGTTCAGGCTCAGGGTTTCGATGTGGCGCAGGGCGGCCACCTGACCGATGTACAGCACATCGCCCAGATCACGGAACTGCTTGTTCACCCACAGGCCGATGTCGGTGCCGCCCGCCAGCAGTCGGGCGTCGGGCAGGCTCTGGCGCACCTGCGCGAACTCGTCGAGGTTACGCGGCGCAAACCAGCGTGCGCTCTGTCGCGCGCCCGGCGCACCGGCCCGTGGGTCGACTGGCACCCTCGGGGAAAGACCCGCTGGCGCGCCGCTTGGCGCACCCCGGGGTGCGGCGACCGACGCCAATTGGGTGGGCTCGGTCACGCCCTGACCGCGAATCGCCTGGAGCGCCGCCACGATCGGCCGGGCATCGAGACGTCGGGCTGGATGCTCGAACATCTGAACAGCGGCATCCAGAATCGGTCGATACCCGGTGCAACGACACAGGTTGCCGGCCAGCGCATCGGCGATGGTCTGGCGATCGGGCGGATGCGATCCGCCCGACGCAAGGTGCTGCTCGTAGAGCGCCCAAAGCGACATCACAAAGCCCGGGGTGCAAAAACCGCATTGCGAGCCGTGCCCCTCGACCATCGCCTGCTGCACGGGGTGCAGGGGTGCGTTCGCCTCAGACCCGCGAAGGTCCTCGACCGTCATCAGGGCTCGGCCATCGAGCGTCGGCAGGAACTGCAGGCAGGCATTGACCGTGCGCCAGCGCAGGCCATCGATCGCCTGCGGATCGTTCGTATCCGCAAGATCCGCCACGGCTACGGTACATGCACCGCAATCGCCTTCGTTGCAGCCCTCCTTGGTGCCCATGCAGCCTGCTGAGGTGCGAAGCCAGTCGAGCACCGACCGGGTGGGGTCAGGCCACTCGGACGGCTCGAGGCTGATGATCTCGCCGCGATGAAAGAATCGGATCGGTGTGCTCATCGGTATACGCTCACGGAGCGAGAATATCGGTTCATCGGGCTGAATTGCCAGACACCGCACGATTTCAGACGGCACCTCATGGAATTCCCCGCATTCGACCCCTCCTGCCAACAACCCGCTCCGGTGCGCCTGGCGCTGCGCGGCGACCTGCTCGACTTCACAGCCACCCCGGCCTGGGGCGAAACCGAAGATGCGGCCGTGCGCTGGCGCCCGAATCACTGGATCCTGATCGAGGCTGGCCGCATCGCGGCCGTTCAGCCCGAGGCGCCCGGACCCGACTGGGTGCGCTGCGACCAGGCGGGCCGACTCATTCTCCCGGGATTCGTCGACACCCATGTGCACAGCCCTCAGCTGGATGTGATTGCCAGCTACGGCACAGCCTTGCTCGACTGGCTCAACACCCACACCTTCCCGGCCGAACAGCGCTACGCCAACCCCGCCGTCGCAAGCGCAGGTGCCACCCGGTTTCTGGATGCCCTCTTTCGCCATGGGACCACGGCTGCGGTGGTTTTTCCGACGGTGCACAAGGTGTCTGCGCAGGCGCTGATGGAGCAGGGCCATGAGCGGGGCATGCGGTTGATCACCGGCAAGGTGCTGATGGATCGAAATGCCCCGGAGGGTTTGCGTGATGAAGTCGGGCAAGCCGAGGCCGACTGCCTCGACCTCATTGCGCGCTGGCATGGCCGGGGGCGGCTCGCCTATGCGCTCACGGTGCGATTTGCGCCCACCAGCACCCCCGCCCAGCTCGCCATGGCCGGGCGACTGTGCGCCAGCGACCCCACCCTCTACATGCAAACCCACGTGGCCGAGAACGTCGACGAAATCCGCTGGGTGAGCGAGCTCTTTCCGCAGGCCCGCAGCTATCTCGATGTCTACGATCAGGCTGGCCTGCTGCATCCACGCAGCGTGCTGGCCCATGGCATCTGGCTCGACGATCAGGATCGCAAGCTGCTGGCCGCGCGGGGCGCGCAGATTGCGCACAGCCCAACCTCCAACCTGTTTCTGGGCAGTGGCCTCATGGACTGGCGGGCCCTGCGCGAGGCCGGCGCCGGCGTCAGCATCGCCTCCGATGTGGGCGGCGGCACCAGCCTGTGTCTGTTGCGCAATCTGGCGGCGGCCTATCAGATCCAGGCCCTACGGGGCGAGCGTCTGACAGCCTGGTCAGCCTTGGCGGCCTGTACGCACGATGCCGCCCGGGCCTTGCGCCTGAGTCACGAGATCGGTCGACTCGAGCCCGGCTGCATGGCCGACCTCACCGTCTGGGACTGGGCCACCGACCCCGTGCAAGCGCACCGACTGTCACTGGCAGCCCAACTGCATGAGCAGGTCTTTGCCTGGATGATGCTGGCCGATGAGCATCACCTGCGCCAGACCTGGGTGGCGGGTCGTTGCCAATATCATGCTCAGCCTGAGGCACACTGAGTCGTCTCGGGGCCACCGCCCCTCGCGACCTGAGTCCTGACCAACATTCCACGCTGATTCTCCACCCTGAATCTGCACTTCATGCACCGCCTCGAACTCATCCGCATCCGCAAGGCCTACCCGTCGGTCGTGGCCAACGACGATGTGAGCCTGCGTGTGGCAGCGGGTGAAATCCATGCCGTGCTGGGCGAAAACGGCGCGGGCAAGTCCACGCTCATGAAAATCATCTACGGCGCGACCCAGCCCGATGCAGGCACCATTCACTGGAATGGCCAGCAGGTGGCGGTGGCCTCGCCCGCCCAGGCTCGTCGGCTGGGCATCAGCATGGTCTATCAGCACTTCTCGCTGTTTGACACGCTGACCGCAGCCGAAAATGTCTGGCTCGGACTCGACCGCCAGTCGACCCTGGCCGAGGTGACCGCGCGGATCGAGTCGGTGGCCCGTCAGTATGGGCTGGATGTCGAACCCGACCGGCCCGTGCACACCCTGTCGGTAGGAGAACGTCAGCGCCTCGAAATTCTTCGTGCCCTGCTGACCGATCCTCAACTGCTGATCCTCGATGAGCCCACCTCCGTGCTCACGCCGCAAGCTGTGGAACGTCTGTTCGAGGTGCTGCGGCAATTGTCGGCGCAGGGTTGCAGCATTCTCTACATCAGTCACAAGCTGCACGAAATCCGTGCACTGTGCAGCGCCTGCACCGTCCTGCGAGGCGGTCGCGTCACAGGCGAGTGCGATCCACGCCAGGAAACCGATGCCTCGCTGTCACGACTCATGATTGGCGCCGAGCCGCCCCGACTTGCGCATGCCGAGCGCAAGCCCGGACCGGTGCGACTCAAGGTGCACCACCTGAAGTTGCCACGTGAAGATTCCTTTGGCACCGATCTCGACATCGATGCCCTCGAGGTGCGCGCCGGCGAAATTCTCGGCGTGGCAGGCGTCTCCGGAAACGGCCAGGCCGAACTGCTGCGCGCCCTGTCGGGCGAAGACCTTCGTGCCTCTGCAGGCTCGATTCATCTGATGGAGCAGAACATCAGCAATATGCCGCCTGGTGAGCGGCGCGACCAGGGTCTGCGCTTCATCCCCGAAGACCGGCTGGGTCGGGCGACCGTGCCCTCGATGAGCCTGGTGCACAACCTGATGCTCACCCAAGCGCCCAAGGGTCCCTGGCTGCCACTCAAGACGCTGCGCGAGCGCACAGCGCAGGTGATTGGACGATTCGCAGTCAAAGCCTCCGGGCCCGGCGCGGCCGCCCGATCCCTGTCGGGCGGCAATCTGCAAAAGTTCATCGTCGGGCGTGAAATCTCGGCCCAGCCCCGCCTGCTGATCGTGTCTCAGCCCACCTGGGGCGTGGATGTCGGCGCAGCCGCCCGGATTCATGCCGAGATCCTGGCCCTGCGGGATGCAGGTTGCGCCGTGCTGCTGGTCAGTGAAGAGCTCGACGAGCTCTTCGCACTCAGCGACCGCCTGGTCGTGATGGCCCAGGGCCGTTTGTCGCCCCCCTTGCCGCGCGGCGAGGCCTCGGTCGAGACGATCGGGGCCTGGATGAGCGGGCTGTGGTCACTCGACACAACCCAGAGCAGCCGCCCGAATGGTCCATCCCGACAACCCGTGGAGGCGCTGAATGCGTCGGCCTGATGCCTGGCTCAGCTGGCGACTCGAGCCTCGGCTGCAACCCTCGCGGACCTGGAGCCTGGGCGCACCGGTTCTTGCATTGGCGATCACCGTCGTGCTGGGCAGTCTGCTATTCGCCGCGTTGGGCAAGGATCCGGTCCGCGGGCTGCAGATGTTCTTCTGGGAGCCCCTGCGCAGCACCTACGCCCTGGGCGAACTGATGGTCAAGGCCACGCCCTTGCTGCTGATCGCGCTGGGTCTGTCGCTGTGTTTTCGATCAAATGTCTGGAATATCGGGGCTGAAGGCCAGTTCGTGATCGGCGCCGTCTGCGCGGGAGGAGTGGCCCTCACCGCCGACCGCACAACCGGCGCCTGGATCCTGCCCGCCCTCTTGCTGGCGGGTGTGGCCGGAGGCATGGCCTGGGCCGGCATCACCGCCCTGCTGCGCGATCGCTTTCATGCCAACGAGATTCTGGTCAGTCTGATGCTCGTCTACGTAGCCGACATGGTGCTGAGCTACCTCGTCTATGGTCCCTGGAAAGACCCGGCAGGATTCAATTTCCCCCAGACCCGCACCTTCGAGAAGGTGGCCCAGATTCCACGCCTCTGGAGCGGGACCCGCATGCACATCGGACTGCTGATCGCGCTGTTCGGGGCAGCCCTGATGTGGGTCTACCTGTTTCGCAGTCGGGCAGGCTTTGCGCAGCAGGTGGGCGGCCTGGCCCCGGCAGCGGCACGCTACGCGGGCTATTCCTCGCGACGGGCGCTGTGGGTGGCACTGCTGGTTTCAGGCGGCACGGCGGGCCTTGCGGGTGCACTCGAGGTGGCTGGCCCCATCGGCCAACTCACCCCCTATGTGCCGGCGGGATATGGGTTTGCCGCGATCATCGTGGCCTTCGTGGGTCGACTGCATCCCGTGGGCGTGGTGTTCTCCGCCGTGCTGCTGAGCATGTTCTATATCGGAGGCGAACTGGCGCAATCGCGCATGGGGCTGCCCAAATCCATCACAGGCGTATTCCAGGGCCTGCTGCTTTTCAGTCTGCTGGCCTGCGACACCCTGATCAACCAGCGGCTCAAGCGAACTCGCTCTGTGAGCCAGCCTCCAGCCATTCACGCCCCTCGCGAGGCCGCCTGATGGAGCCCGTCGCTCTGCTGCTGGCAGCAGCCCTCAACGCAGGCACGGTGCTGGCCATCGCCGCACTGGGCCTGCTCATCAACGAAAAAGCCGGGGTCGTGAATCTCGGCGCCGAGGGCATGATGCTGGTGTCCGCAATTGCCGGTTTCGCTGCGGTCGTACATACCGGCAGCGATATTGCAGGCTTTGTGGCAGGCATGGCAGCGGGCGCCGCTCTGGCCGCAGTGTTCGGTGTACTGGTGGTTTGGCTCAATACCAACGCCTATGCCACCGGGCTCGCGCTCAGCCTCTTTGGAGCAGGGTTTTCGGCCTTTGTCGGAATCGGCTATGTGCAGGCCAAACTTCCCGAGCGGCCCCAGTTCGCGATCCCGGGGCTTGCCGATCTGCCCTTCATCGGACCGGCACTGTTCAAACAACATCCTCTGGTCTACCTCGCAATCGCACTCACACTGGCCCTGATCCTCTGGTTGGGGCGCACGCGCACAGGTTTGGTGCTGCGGGCGGTGGGTGAATCCCCCGAATCGGCGCATGCCCTGGGTTACCCGGTCCGTCGGATCCGCATGGGTGCAGTCATTGCGGGCGGCAGCCTGTGCGGGTTAGCCGGGGCTTATCTGTCTGTCATCTACACGCCGCTCTGGGTCGAGGGCATGGTGGCTGGCAAAGGCTGGATTGCGCTGGCCCTCACCACCTTCGCCACCTGGCGCCCGGCACGCGTGTTGCTTGGGGCCTATCTGTTCGGTGGGGTCACGATGCTGCAATTTCATCTTCAAGGCTCGGGGGTCCAGGTGCCCAGCCAGTTTCTGAATATGCTCCCCTATCTTTCAACAATCGTCGTTCTGGCATTAATCTCACGAAACCCCCGCTGGATCCGGGTCAACATGCCCGCGTCTCTGGGCAAGCCCTTCTCCCCAGGGAGCTAGTCCCGAACACCCTCGAGGCGGTGACGTGAACTTTCCGCTTGCTTCTGTTTATTCGCTGTTTCCATCGTCTGTCCCACCCT
>Ga0255095_1000485_pt1 | contig 20101 bp, 17 predicted proteins | sample Colum_Law_RepC_8_2_FD_188435 | JGI IMG/M metagenome (GOLD analysis project Ga0255095, IMG submission 188435) | Freshwater microbial communities from Columbia River, Oregon, United States - Colum_Law_RepC_8d | ecosystem: Environmental > Aquatic > Freshwater > River | place: USA: Oregon...
TCTGGGGAATTGGGCGTCGTTGAGATTCAGCAGCAGCCTGCTGCCGAATTGACGGTTTCCGCACAGCCTATCCGAAAATCTCCCTTCACTCTCAGTTGGACCCACTACGTTGAACTAATATCCATCAAAGACCCCGGCGAACGCAGCTTCTACGAAATCGAAGCCACCAACTCCGGCTGGTCTGTTCCTGAGCTTCGCCGTCAGAAAGCCTCCTGCCTCTATGAGCGCCTTGCCCTCAGCCGCGACAAGGCGGGCATCAAACGCCTCGCCCGTGAGGGCCAGCTCATCACGAAGCCCGAAGACCTCTTCAAAGAACCGCTCGTGCTTGAATTCCTCGGCCTCGCCGAGCGGGCCGGCTATTCCGAGTCCGAGCTTGAATCCGCCATCCTGAACCACCTCGAAAAGTTCCTCCTCGAACTCGGCAAGGGCTTTCTCTTCGAGGCGCGGCAGAAGCGCTTCACCTTCGATGGCGACCACTACTTCCTCGACCTCGTCTTCTACAACCGCCTTCTGCGCTGCTACGTCGTCATTGACCTGAAGCTCGACAAGCTCACGCACCAGGACCTTGGGCAGATGCAGATGTATGTGAACCACTACGACCGCCACGAAAAGCTCCCGGACGAAAACCCCACCGTAGGCCTGCTCCTCTGCAAGGAAAAGAAGGACGCCGTGGTAAAGCTCACCTTGCCCAAGGACGCGAACATCCACGCCAAGGAATACCAGCTCTACCTCCCGTCCAAGCAACTGCTCAAAGCCAAGCTCCTCGAATGGTCCCGCACGGCGAAGGCTGCTCGCTAAACCACCACTCATCGCTGACCGACCAAACCACTCTTAATGCAAACCACCATTCCCACCACCACCGCTGCCGCCAAGACCGCCGAGCAATTTGTCGGCGGTGTCCGTGAGCGCGTCGGCAAAATCGTTGTCGGTCAGGATATCGTCGTTGAGCGCGTGATGATTGCGCTGCTGACGGGCGGCCACCTGCTGTTGCAAGGGCTGCCCGGCCTCGCCAAGACGCTGCTCGTCAACGCCGTGGCCAAGGCCATCCACCTCGATTTCAAGCGCGTGCAGTTCACCGTGGACATGCTGCCGTCCGACATCATCGGCTCGGAAATCATCGACCAGAAGAGCGGCGACTTCCGCATCCACCGCGGCCCGGTCTTCACCAACCTTCTCCTCGCCGACGAAATCAACCGCGCCGCGCCCAAGGTGCAGGGCGCGATGCTCGAGGCGATGCAGGAGCGCAAGGTCACCATCGGCGGGCAGAACCTTAAGCTGCCCACGCCCTTCCTGGTCATCGCCACGCAGAACCCGGTGGAGCAGTCCGGCACCTTCGAGCTGCCCGAGGCGCAGCTCGACCGCTTCATGCTCCTGCACCGGCTCGGCTATCCGGGCCGCGAGGACGAGCAGATGATTCTCCAGCGCCAGCTCGGCATGGGCTTGCGGCGCGAGGACGGCGGCGCGGTGCCGCGCTCGGCCTTTGACATGATTGAGGACAACCCCGGCGCGTCCGTGGCCGACCTCGTCACCGCGATGGAAGCGGTCCAGGCCGTCCACGTCAGCGAGGTCATCGTGAAGCACTGCGTCGAGCTGGTCCGCCGCACGCGCGAGTCCAAGCTGCTCGACTTCGGTTGCAGCCCGCGCGCCGGCCTCGCGTTGGTCAACGCCTCGCGCGCCCGCGCCGTCATTCATGGTCGCGACTTCGTGACACCGGAGGATTTGTTCGACCTCGCCGAGGACGTGGTGCTGCACCGCATTCGCGTGAGCTACGAGGCGTCTGCCGCCGGTCATACGGGTAAGCAAGTGCTGGAGTCGATCCTCGCAAATCTCGGATAGGCGTTTTATCGCACGAAACAATTTTGCCTTCATCAAGTCAGCCACTTCTACGTCTCTTCCGTGAACAAGCACCAAATCCTCGACGCGATTCGCCAGACAGCACAAGAGAACGGCGGCAAGCCACTTGGTCGAAGGTCCTTCACCAACGAGACCGGCATTAGGGAGTCAGACTGGAGCGGGAAATATTGGACACGATGGGGTGACGCTCTCAAGGAAGCGGGTTTCACTCCCAACCAGCGTCAGCTCGCTTTCGACGATGGGTATCTTATCGGCAAGCTCATCGAGCTTATGCGCGAGCTTCAGCCGCCGCGCTTTCCTGTAGCAGGCGACCTCCGAATCAAGGCGCGCAGCACTCCGGGCTTTCCCAGCCACAACACGTTCGAGCGACTCGGAAACAAGTCCGAGCGCGCCGCCAAGGTTGCAGCACACTGCATCGCCGCTGGCGGACTCGACGACATCCTTTCGTTATGCCAAACTGTTCAGCCCGCTAGAGACCCAAACCCGACTCCCGTCACCACCGACGTGGTCATCGGCTATGTTTACCTCCTTAAGCACGGCTCCCATCGGGAGTATAAGATTGGTCGAACGAATAATCGGCTCCGACGAGAGGGTGAGATTGCTATTGAGCTACCCCAGAAGATCGAACCAATTCATGTCATCGAGACCGATGATCCGTCAGGAGTTGAGGCTTACTGGCATCGAAGATTTGCCCAGAAGCGACTAAAGCACGAGTGGTTCGCCTTGACGGACGACGATGTGCGGGCGTTCAAGCGCTGGCGACGGATCAGTTGAACCGGATGAAATTTCCCAATCAACCGAAACGCCTAGGCTCAACGTCGAGGTGCAGCAGTTCCAGATTCGCTAACACGACATTTCCATGCGCCGACAGGTCAAACTAAGTTCCGAGCCGGTGGACGCCCGGCAGTTCGAGGTCGCGGTGAAGCACTTGGCGAACAGCCTGAACTTCGGCCAGGAGGAGTCGGTCTTCCACGGCAGCGGGCTGGAGTATGCGCAGTCGCGGCTCTATGTGGCGGGCGACCCGGTGAAGGCCATTGACTGGAAGGTCTCGGCGCGCATCGGCAAGCTCTTCATCAAGGAGTATCAGGAGCCGAAGCAGATCCCGCTCTACCTGCTGCTCGACACCTCGGCGTCCATGTGCGTGACCTCGCAGCCGATGAGCAAATACGCATGGGCCGTGCAAATCGCCACTGGCATCGCGCTCGCGGCGCAGGCGAACGTCACGCCCGTCGGCTTGCTCGGCTGCGGCGCGCGCGAGCTGCACGTGCGCCCCACCCTCTCGCGCAACCTCGTGATGGAGTGGTCGCACCAGCTCCGCCACCACGATTTCCTCGAAGACACGTCGCTCGCGCACCGGGCGCGGGAAGTCGCGCCTTCATTGAAGCGGCGCACCATGATCATCGTGTTGAGCGACCTGCACGATCCCGGCGCGTTTCCCGCGCTGCAAATCCTCGCGCAGGAGCACGACGTGATCGTGCTGCATCTCCAGGACCCGGCGGAGACGGGGGTTCGGGGGGCGGGCTTGTTCCGCGGCCTCGAAGCAGAGTCCGGTCGCGCGTTCGTGGGCCATGGCCGACGCGCATGGGTGGATGCGGAAGGCTGGAAGAGCGAATTGACCCGCTTCGGCATTGATTATCTGCACTTGCCGACAGACGAGCCGATGCTTGGCAAGTTGCGGCATTTCCTGGGCCAGCGCGGCATGAGCGGAAAAGTGAGATAGCATGGAAGCGCAACCACCCAGCCACCAATTCAACAGCCGCACGGTCATCGCGGTGTGCATGGTCGTGCTGCTCGCCATCTGCTTCTGGCCGCGCAAGACCAACGATACCCTCAACGTGCCGCTCGGCGTCGAGCAGGCAGCCATCGTGACCTACAGCGGGCCGGCCGTGGCGGTGAAGCCCTACAAGTGGGGCGTGGCGGTGAACGTGCGCATCGCGAAGGCGACCGAAGCGGCAGGAGCACGCATCTATGATGTGCGATACATCGTGAACCGCGCGGGGACGTTCGACCTGAAGGACTATTTAACCTCGGAGGATGGGAGCCCTTTGGTGGGGTTGCCGTCGTTCAAGTTCACCGGCGACCCGAAACTTTCCAAGCACCTTGACGCACGCATCCAAGAGACTGAGGAAGTCGGCGTGGACGTGGGCGGCCATTACTTCGCCACGTTGATTGGGCTGGGCGTGTTCTGGATTGCGTGGCTACTGCTGCTCATCTTTTACGGTCGCCCCCGGCCGCCGAAGGCCGTCGCCGCTGCTCCTGAACCAACGCTCGCCGAACTGCTCCGCGCGCTGTTGAGCCAGTTGGAAGCCGGCACGCTGGATGCCGCCGCTAAGGCTCGTCTGGAAATGCTCCTCCTCCGCCGCTGGCGCGAAGAGCTGGCGCTCACGGGCGCGCCGATGAGTGCCTCGATTGACGCCATCAGCCGCAACGAAAAGACCGGCGAAGCCCTGCGCCAATTGCAGCTCTGGCTGCATCAACCAAGTTCCAAGATCCGCCGGGAAGACATCACGGCGATCATCGCGCCTTACACGATTGAGCCGGTGAAAACCCAGGAACCGGAGGCCGCATCTTGAAGAACCTCATCTTCCTCCATCCCCAGTGGCTCGCCTTGCTCGCCCTGCCCGTGATTCTCGCCTTCTGGGAGTGGGTCCGGCGCGGCCAGCCGATTGTGTTGCCGTTCGATCACGGCCGGCAGCGGCGCGGGCTGGTGCTGCGCTTCCTTGTGTTGTGTGCCAACTGCCTGCCCGCCGGACTGCTCGCGCTGGCCATCCTCTTCCTCGCGCACCCGGTCGTCTTCAACCCGCCGGAGGTCGAGCGGAAACTGAACAACGTCCAGATCGTGCTCGATACCTCGGGCAGCATGGCGGAGAACCACGGCTCGCAGGCCGAGGGGCGCCACACACGGTTCGACTCGGCGATGGAAGCCATCCTGAAGTTCACCCACTACCGGAAGGGCGACGCGTTCGGGCTGACCATCTTCTCCCGGCACTTCATCCACTGGCTGCCCCTCACGCTCGACACGGAGTCCTTCGCGCTCGCCCGGCCCTTCATCGTGCCAAACAACCCGAAGATCGACCCGCCCTCCATGGGCCGTCACGGCCTGCCGGACGAGTTATGGGGCATCACACTCATCGGCAAGGCTCTCTATGGCGCGAGCGAAATGCTCGCCGAACGCCCCACCGGCGACCGCATGATCATCCTCATCACCGATGGCGAGAGCAGCGACATCAAGCCGCCGAAGGACGCGGCGATCATCGCCGCCCTGCGCGCCCAGAAAATTACCGTCTTCGGCATCCTGATGACGGAAGACCCCATTGAGTCGGCGCTGGTCGGCATCGTGCGCGCGACCGGTGGCGAGGTGTTCAACGCCGCCACGCCTGAAGCGCTTCATGCTGTCTTCAAGAGCATTGATGAGATGCAGAAGGTCGTGATTTTGGAAAAGAAGCCTCAGGTGGCTGATTACTACGATCCGTTCTTCCTCCCGGCCATCGCCCTCCTTGCTCTCAGCGTGTTGACACTCTTCGGCCTACGCTTCACACCCTGGTGAAAAGCTCTGGCCCCACGGCTTTCGTTTCGCCGAGGGCGTGGCTCGTGGCCCGGCGACGCACTTCAATCTGCCGCTGCAGAGGGTGATTCCGTGGCCTGAGTGCTTTTTTCTCCCACCCCTGCGGTCACCGCCACGCGCGAGGTCTCTGACTTGATGTAGTGCAGCACCACGGGCGCGAGGATCATGCCCGGCACGCCCATGAGGCGCTCGCCCACCACCAGTGCCAGCAGCGTCATCCACATCGGATTTTGGATGCGCTTGCCGATGATCTTGCTGTTCAGAAAATACTCAAACTTGTGGATTACGATCAGAAAGGCCAGCGCGCCAAACGCGTGATGGAGGTCCACCGTCAGCCCCACGCTGACGATGATGGTGTTGCTCAGGATGTTGCCCAGGATGGGCAGCAGTCCGCATAAAAAGGTCACTCCGACCAGCAGTCCCGGATACGGATAACCCGAACTGAAGAGGAAGATCCCGGTGAACACCGTGTTGATCGCCGAAATGATTATCTGCGCCCCCATCACCATGTGGAAGCTCTTGTAAAACAACTCAAAGCGCTTGCCCACCTCGTCGGCGGTCAACAAGTAGAGGTTGTTTTTCAACGTGTGCTTCTCGCGGTCGATGACGATGGTCGCGTTTTCAAACAGGCTGATGGCCACAACGATGCCGATGACGACAAAGGCCGCCTGCCGCAGCAGGTTGGTGCCGGCGCTGCCCAGCAGACCGAAGCGTTCCAGCACTTCATCCCGGACCAACTGCATCAGGCTCTCCACGTCCGTGAACGGCAGCTCAACTTCGTGCATGCGGGCGTATTCGAGCACCTTGGGCACCAACCGGTCGGCCAGCTTGGGGGCGGCGGACACCGTCTCCAGGGCGAAGAACGTGGCGGTGAGGCAGATGGCCCCGACGGTGACCAGGAACAGCGCGATGGCGAAGGATTTGCTATGCCGCTTGAAGCCGAAAACATTGAGCGCGAAAAGGGCGAACAGCACCGTCAACAACGGCGTGGCCAGGCCCATGAACGCCACGGCCAGCAGCATGGCCAGCATCACGCCATACGAGATCTGTGTCGGTCGGTTCATTTGATTCCCAAGAGCCTAGCGGGAAGGGGGGCGTGGTGACACGCCCAATCTGGCCGTCCGCCCGGCTCAGTATCCAGCAGCCCCGGCTTGGGGGGCTGACTGAATGAGCTCAATCTCGTAGCCCTCCGGGGCATCTACGAAGGCAAACCCGCCGCCGTTGTCCTTCATCGTCGGCCCGTCGGAATACTTCAGGCCATGGGCGGCCAGGTGCTTGCCAAACTCCTCCAAGCTGTCCACCGAGAAGGCCAGATGTGTCAGGTCCGGCTGCACTTGCACCGGGCCGCTTGATGGGAAGTAGCAGACCTCCACCGTCTCCTCGCTCTCCGGCGCTTTCAGGAACACCAGTTCCGAGCCGCGCGGGGACTTGTGCCGGCGCACCTCTTCCAGACCGAGGATGTCCCGATAAAACTTCACCGTGCGTTCGATGTCGTTCACGCGATACCGGGTGTGGAGGAGTTTTTTGACTTTCATGGCCGGGAGCGTGGCAGGAACAGCCCCTCGTTTTCAAGGATCGTAAGAGAGTTGCGCCTGGCTTCGTCCGAGCAAGTGCGAACAGTCCGCGAATTGAAATATCCGTGCAGCCCCGGCTGCGCTTTGCTACCAATCCGTTACCACTTCCCATGCGCATCCTCATCGCCACCGTCACTGCCGGAGCCGGGCACTTGCAGGCCGCTGCCGCGCTGGAGGAGGCCTGGCGCGCCGCCCGGCCCGCCGACACCGTAGAGCGCGTGGACGTGCTGGACTTCGTCTCCAAGCTCTCGCGCAAGCTCTACTCCGAGGGCTACGTGAAGGTGATTGACCACGCGCCGGAGCTTTACGCGCACCTCTTCAAGAAGACCGACAGCCCCGCGCTCATGCGCAAGCTCACGCGCGTCCGCCGCACCTTCGCCAGCCGCGCGAACTCGAAGTTCATCAAGCACGTGAAGGCCTTCCGCCCCGACGTGATGCTCTGCACGCACTTCCTCCCACTGGAAATCACCGGCGCGATGCTCGCCAAAGACCCGGTCTTCCGGCCGTTTACCGCGTGCGTTGTCACGGACTTCGAGGCGCACGCGCTGTGGATGGAGCCGTCGGTGAACCTCTACTGCGTCGCCGCCGAAGAGACAAAGGCCCGCATCGTAGCGCGCGGGGTGAAAGCCGAGGAGGTCGTCGTCACCGGCATCCCCGTCGCCGCGAAGTTCTCGCAGTCCGTGGACGCCACCGCCGTGTGCAAGGCCTACGGCCTCCGCGATGACCTCCCTACCCTGCTCGTCCTGAGCGGCGGTTTCGGCATGGGCCCAGTCGCGGAAATCCTCGGGGAGCTCGACAAGATTCCGACGCCGCTCCAAACGCTCGTGGTCGCGGGTCGCAACGAGGAGCTGCGCCGCGAACTCGCCGCGCAGGACCGCAAGCGCCCGACGCACGTCCTCGGCTTCGTCCGCAATATGCACGAGCTGATGACCATCGCGGACCTGCTCATCACCAAGCCCGGCGGCCTCACCACCTCCGAGGCGCTCGCGCTAGGCCGGCCGCTCTTCATCCTCAACCCCATCCCCGGCCAGGAGGCGGCAAACAGCGATTTCCTCCTGCAGCATGGCGCGGCGGAAAAAGCCAACCGCGTCGAGGACCTGCCATATCGCCTCGGCCAGTTGCTCGGCTCAAAGAAGCTCGCCGCGATGGCGCGGGCGGCGAAGGAACTCGGCAAGCCCGGCGCGGCAGCCGCCGTTTGCCGCGAAGTCGTCAACCGTTGGGAGGCTGCGAAATGAAAGACCCTTTAGCCTTTCGAGCGGGGGGCTTGACGCGCCAGCAAAGTAGGACAGTGCGTCCCGCCTGTCCTTCTGACTTCAAGCCCCCGCTTGGGCGGTTCATTTCAAATGGAGGTCAGGCAAGATGCGCTGACCTACTTTGCTGCGCCTTCTTGTGTCTTTTTGTGGCCCTCCCGCTTTGCAGCGCTGCTCCACCCACTTCCATCGCCAAGCTCCCCGCCGCTGACCAACCCGCCCGCATCACCGGCGACCAAGCCGCTGTGCTGCGCCATCGCGGCGGGCTGAAGCGCACGGTGGACTTCGCCCGCCAGCGCCCCGAACTCTTCCCGGAAAAGTGCCTCGCCGAGGCCCGCGTGCTGCCTCGCGAGCAGAAGGAAGCGGTCTGGGATACTTGGAAATCCTTCCTCGATTACACCGTCGCGCTCGAAGCAACGGCGGACTTCCACCGCGACTTCCTCCTGCTGCGCCGGCCCGTGCAGGACGAGTCCTTCCTCGTGCGGTGCGCCGCGCACTTCGCGCAGCACCGCTGGGCGCTGGCGTTCATTGCGCGCGCGGACAACGACCCCGGCATGGACGTCTTCCTCAACGAGCCGGTGCCCGAGCTGGGCCTGCCGAAAGGAACCTACGCGCAGCTCAAGCTCCGCCATCTCAACGCCGTCCACGCCGCGCACTTCGGCGCGCTGGCCGCGTATCTTCGCACTGTAGGCAGCGACGTTTCGCCCGCGCTCCGCGCCATCGTGCGCGAGGATGAGGCGGAGATTTTTCGCGGTGCCATCGGCAAGACCGAGTTGCTCACGGCCAAAAACGCCATCGAAGTCCTCAAGCGCACCGGCGGCTCGCTCTGGCTCCCCGTGCAATCCGGCATCGCCGAGTGGATGGGCGACACGAAGGTCCGCCGCAAGGACGCCTCGCTCATCACCGAGGCGCAGGCCCGCGAATTGCGCCCGCGCCTCCAGCCCGGCGACGTGCTCATCACCCGCCGCAACTGGTATCTCTCGAACATCGGCCTGCCCGGCTTCTGGCCGCACGCCGCCGTCTATCTCGGCACGCCGGAGGAACGCCGCACCTTCTTCAACACGCCGGAGTTTCGCGCCTGGCTGCGCGTGGCGGTGGAGGCCGACGACTTCGACGCCCTCCTGAAAGCGCGTTACCCCGCCGCGCACGCGACGTGCCAGCAGCCTTACCACGGCCACCCCGTCCGCGTGCTGGAGGCGCAGAGCGAGGGGGTGTCCTTCACCTCACTGGAACACGCGGTGGAGGCGGACGCGCTCGTCGTGCTGCGACCCCGGCTGTCGCTCGTCGAGAAGGCGACGGCGCTCGTGCGCGCCTTCCACTACGCGGGCCGGCCTTACGATTTCAACTTCGACTTCGCCACCGACGCCGAACTGGTCTGCACCGAGCTGGTCTACAAGGCCTACGAGCCGGCCAGTGCCTTCACTGGGTTGAAGCTGCCGCTGGTGGAGGTGCTCGGGCGCAAGACACTTCCGGCGAACGAAATCGTGCGGCACTTCGACGCGACCTTCGGCACGCCCGCGCAGCAGTTTGATTTCGTGCTCTTCCTCGACGGCGACGAGCGCGCCCGCAAGGCCGCCGAGGGAACGCTCGCAGCCTTCCGCGAAACATGGAAGCGCCCCAAGTGGCACGTCGTCTCGCAGACGCTGCCGAAGCTGAAATGAGCCGCGAAGGGCCAACTGGTTTGCTACAAAGAGGCGCAGAAGACGCAACAGAAACCTGTGCCGGCGGCTTGCAGCCGCCGTCGGGCGCGTCCGTCGCCGGACCGGGCATAGGCACGCGCTTCTTCTCCCTCACCCCCATCGGGGGAGAGGGGACTCGTCGCGGGCTGTCGGTCGGTCTTGAGTTTCGCCTCTTGTGCCTTCTGTGCGTCCTTGTGGCCGTCCCGTCTTCTCGCGCAGCCGGTTTGCGGTCTGATGAGCGCGTGCTGTTCTACCCGACGTTCGGGTGGCGCGAGGCGGCAGCGGGCGAGTGGCGAGTGCCGGTGCATGGGCTGGTCTTCGAGCCGGAGCGGCGCGTGCTCACGGCGGCGGCGTTGCGAAAAACGCTCGGGCTGGTCGCGGAACCGAAGGACGCGGCGGAGCGCAAGCTGTTCGAGTCGCGCGCCAAGGCTTTCCTCGTGGACAACGAGCGCGGCAAGCAAATCTCCGTGCGCCTCGGCGGGCGGGTGTTTCCAGTCGGCGAATCGGCGGCAGACGGTCACGTGCGCGGCGAGTTGCGGCTCGCGAACGCAGATGCCAAGCCAGTCACCTTCACCGCCGACTTGCGCGCGGGCGACACGCGGGAGTTTCGCGGCACGGCGCACTTGCTCGGCGACACGGGCATCTCCGTCATCTCGGACGTGGACGACACCATCAAGGTCAGCCACGTCCGCGACCGACAGGCGCTGCTGCGGAAGACTTTTTACGAACCGTTCCAAGCGGTGCCCGGCATGGCGGCGGTGTATCGCGCGTGGTCGGCGGATGGTGCGAGCTTCCACTACGTCAGCGCGAGTCCTTGGCAGCTCTACGAGCCAATCACCGAGTTCACCGCCGCGAGCGGCTTCCCCGCCGGCTCGTGGCACATGAAGCAGTTCCGCGTGAAGGACAGCTCCTTCCTCGCGCTGTTTGACTCACCGGAGAACTACAAGCCCGGCGTCATTGAGCCGATGTTGCGGCAGTTCCCCAAGCGACGATTCATCCTCGTCGGCGACTCCGGCGAGCGCGACCCGGAGATTTACGGCGCGCTGGCGCGGAAGTTCCCGCAGCAAATCCACCGCATCCTCATCCGTAATGTGACGGGCGAAGAAGCAAAGGTGGCCCGCTACGAAGCGGCGTTCAGGGACGTGCCGACGAAGAAGTGGCGGGTGTTCCGCGAGCCGGCGGAGATTCGGGACACTGCGAAGTAGTGCGTCGCTTTGGAGTGCGGCGGCAAGCGAAGCGCGACGCCGCTTTCGTCCACGCACCTGCCGTCCAAACTACGCAGCTCGCCCGTCCGCTCGAAAGCGGTGTTGCCGCTGCGCTCTGCCACCGCAGTCCAAGACGCGCTCACAGCCTCGGCGCACCCGGCTTGATGGGCTTGGCGGCGTGGTCTGCGCCCTTTACTTTCACTTGGCGCTTGAAGACCTTGTCCCCGGCGCTGACGTAGAGGATGTCGCCGTTCGGGCCGCCGAAGGTCAGGTTGCTGCATTTGCCGTTGGGCGTGGGGATGATGCAGTTCACTCGGCCTGCCTGGTCACAGACTTGCAGACCGAGGCGCGTGGCGACCCACAGGCGACCATCGCGGTCCGTGCGCAGGCCGTCCGCGCCGCTGTCGTCGGCGGTGTCGGGCATGTGGAGGTGAAAGTAACGCTGCTTGTGCTGAAGCGTGCCGTCGGCCTTGACTTGGTAGCTGTAAACCCAGTGCGACCGGCTGTCGGCCACGTAGAGCAGCGACTGGTCGGGCGAGAGCGTGACGCCGTTCGAGAATTTAAGGCCGGTGTCCACGACCTGCTTGGAGCCGTCGGGCTTGATGAGCCAGACCTTGCTGGTGTTCGTGTTCGCGCCGGTCCAGTTCGGGTCGGTCACGTAGATGTTGCCGTTGTTGGCGACGACGAGGTCGTTGCCCTTGAAGCCATCGGCGATGACCGCCGCCTTGCCCGCCGCGTCCCACGCGAGGATTTGCTGCGTCGCCGCTGCCACAGAGTAGAGCCGACCGTCCGGGCCGAAGCGCTGGCCGTCGCCCTTCTTCGAGTCCGCGAGGAAGACGACGGGCTTGCCGTCGGGGCCGACCTTGAAAGTCGTGCTGCTCGGGCCTTCGTTGTAAAAGACTTCGCCTGCCGCGTTCGCCGTCGGGCCTTCAGTGAACTTGTAACCCTCGCCCACGAGCTGCCAGTCCGCGCCGGGCACGAGGATTTCTTTCAACTGCGGCGAACCAAGTCCGGCCTTGGGCAGCGCGGGCCACTCCTTCCAGAGGAAGCGCAGCGCGTCGGGGAAAATCGCCGTGCCGTGCTTGCCATTGTGGCCGCCGTCGCCCCACGCGTGCTCGACCTCGTAGCCGGCGAACTTGAGCGCGCGCTCCATCTCCTCGTTCGCCTTCCACCAGTCGCCCCCGTAGATGTTTTGGTCCGCGCTGCCGTCCTGGAGATACACGCGGATGGCCTTCGGCTCATACTTGCGGATGATGGTGGGATAAACATTCCCGCCGCGCAGGCCGACGTAAGTTCCAATCGCACTGAAGACGCGCGTGAACGCCTCGGGCCGTTCCCACGCCGCCGTGAACGCCGCAATCGCCCCGCTGCTCGCGCCGCCGATGGCGCGGTCGGTGCCGTTCTTGGACAACTTCACGCCGTGCTTCGCCTCGATGAACGGCAGCAGTTCATCCAGCAGGAACTTCGCGTAGTCGCCGCCGAGGCCATCGTATTCGTAGCTGCGATTGAAGCGGTCCAGCGCGTTCGTGGACGGTGCCTTCACGCGGCCGTGCATCACGAACACGCCGACGAGCGCGGGGATTTCCTTCTTGTGAATGAGGTTGTCGAACGCGACCGGCGCGCTGAAGCCGCCGCCGTCTTGCAGCACCATCACGGGCGCGGGCTTGGTGCGGTCGAGCTGCGTGGGCAGATACACCGTGTAATCGCGCACGGTGCCGGGGAAGACCTTGGATTGGTCGAAGGTGCCCTTGACCAGCTCGCCCTTGGGCACGCCCGGCTGCGGCAGCGAGTCGGGGCCGGGCTTGTAGTCATCGGCGGCGCGGAGGGGCGTGCCAAGGGAAAGAATGGCGAGCAGGAGCGGGAACAGTTTGTGCATAGCGTGGCAGGAGGATGTCGGAGCGAATCGGGAAGGCAATCTTCAAACCGCTTGGGCCCCAGTGCTTCCTGTCAGCAGGTCAGGGCTTTTGATGGATGGGCGCTGCGAACTTACTCGCCATCCCTCGTGTCAGTGAAACGGCTGGTTTGAAATGAAGTCTTGGGCTGCCCACAAAACCGTGTGGACGGCTGGAAGTCCCTGGCGGAAGTGGTTTAACCACTGTCAGAACTCGAGTGGAAAACTGGTTTCCAGGCTGCCTTCAAAACCACTTAACGAACTGGGCAACCATTCGGCCTGCCCCTAATACCACATCGGAAGCTTCAAGGGCGGAGTCCATGGCAGACTCGCGTTCGCGGGCCTGCCGTTTTCTTGCAGCTCCGAAAGAGTCTTCGCTTTCGGCCAGTTCGAGAAACGTGTCCAGCTCCCCCTTGTCTAGCCAAAGCGCGTGGCAGGTCGTGCACGAGTCCACTTCAATGCCTTCATGCACATGGGCGGTTAGCAGTTTGTCATGACACTGAGGGCAGGGCAGTTTCGTCTGCTGCTCCTTGTCCTTGGGCGAGGCGGAGGCGCGCGAGGGAAGGTGCGGGCCGAACCGACGGACGCACGCGCTCACGGCGGCAGCCGAAAACCAGAGCCCCGCACACTCTGGGCATTGCAGAACGCTGAGGCCGTCGTGCTGGTGTGCGCGAAGTGGCGTGAGGTCGCGCGGACAACGGAGCTGTATCTGCTGCTCGGTGGGCATGCGTTTCCTTTAGGGTGGCAGACTAAACCATGAGCGTAAACCCGGAAATGCAACAAGGACAGGGCTGACACATCAAAATCCTGCTGAGTTGGTGGACGAACCTGGCGTTGAGTAGGGGTGGGGTGGTAGGAGCCGGTGGCAATGTCCGACGCACACAGTCTCATCACCATCGTCTCCCGCCTCCCCGATCCTCGCATCGGACGCTCCAAGGACCACGAACTCATCGACCTCCTGGCCATCGAATGCCACGGCTGAAAGGAAAAAGGCCGGTCTGCGTGATGCAGACCGGCCTTGCAGGTCAGTTCCGAAATGCGGAACCGATTCGATTACATGTCCATGCCGCCGGGACCGTGGTGGTCACCGCCGCCGCCCGCTGCCGGCTTGTCCTTCTCCGGCATGTCGGTGATGAGGCACTCGGTGGTGAGCAGCAGGCCCGCGATGGAGCTGCTGTTCTGGAGCGCGGCGCGGGTGACCTTCTTGGGGTCAACGACGCCGGCCTTCACGAGGTCTTCATACTCGCCCGTGGCGGCGTTGAAGCCTTCGTTGCCCTTGCGCTTCTTGATCTCCTGCACGACGACGGAGCCTTCGTAGCCGCCGTTGTTGGCGAGCCACTTGGAGGGCCACTCGACGGCGCGCTTGACGATCTCGACGCCGAGCTGTTCGTCGGTGTTGGCGCCCTTCACGGCGTCAATCGCGGGCAGGCAGCGGAGCAGAGCCACGCCACCGCCAGGGACGATGCCCTCTTCAACGGCCGCGCGGGTCGCGTGCAGCGCGTCTTCGACACGGGCCTTCTTTTCCTTCATCTCGGTTTCGGTGGCCGCACCGACGTTGATGACGGCGACGCCGCCGGCGAGCTTGGCGAGGCGCTCCTGGAGCTTCTCGCGGTCGTAGTCGCTGGTGGTCTCGTCAATCTGACGGCGGATCTGGTTCACGCGGCCCTGGATCTCGGAGGACTTGCCAGCGCCTTCGACGATGGTGGTGTTCTCCTTGTCCACGACGATGCTCTTGGCACGGCCGAGGTCGGTGAGTTCGAGGTTCTCGAGCTTGAGGCCGAGGTCCTCGCTGATGAACTTGCCACCGGTGAGGATCGCGATGTCCTCGCACATGGCCTTGCGCCGGTCACCGAAGCCGGGGGCCTTGACGGCCACGACGTTCAGGATGCCACGGAGCTTGTTCACGACGAGCGTCGCGAGGGCTTCGCCTTCGACTTCCTCGGCGATGATGAGCATGGGCTTGCCGACCTTGGCAACCTTCTCGAGGAGCGGGAGCATGTCCTTGAGGGAGCTGATCTTCTTCTCGAAGAGGAGCACGTAGGCGTCCTCGAGCTTGGCTTCCATGGTGTCCGCGTTGGTCACCATGTAGGGGCTGAGATAGCCCTTGTCGAACTGCATGCCTTCGACGACGTCGAGGGTGGTCTCGATGGATTTCGCCTCTTCGACCGTGATGGTGCCGTCCTTGCCGACCTTGTCCATCGCGTCGGCGATGATCTCGCCGATGGTGGCGTCCCAGTTGGCGGAGACGGTCGCGACCTGCTTGATCTCTTCCTTGTCCTTGACCTTCTTGGCGATCTTGTCGAGGTGCGCGACGGCGGCGTCCACGGCCTTCTGAATGCCGCGCTGGATGCCGATCGGATTCGCACCGGAGGTCACGTGCTTGAGGCCTTCACGGAAGATGGCTTCCGCGAGGACCGTGGCCGTGGTGGTGCCGTCACCAGCGGAGTCGCTGGTCTTGCTGGCGACTTCGCGAACCATCTGGGCGCCCATGTTTTCGTAGGCGTCCGCGAGTTCGATTTCCTTGGCGACCGTGACACCGTCCTTGGTGACGGTCGGGGAACCGAACTTTTTGTCGATCACGACGTTGCGGCCTTTCGGGCCGAGGGTCGCGGCGACGGCCTTCGCGAGCTTGGAGACGCCCCGGAGGAGGGTCTGACGCGCGGCTTCATCGAACAGGAGTTGTTTTGCTGCCATAGTAGTTGCTGTTTTCTGGGTTAATGGTTTGGGCCGGGATTACTTGATGACAGCGAGGATGTCGTCGCTGCTGAGAATCTTGTATTCCTTGCCGTCGATCTTGATCTCGGTGCCGCCGTATTTGCTGGCGAGCACGCGATCACCGACTTCGACCTCGAAGGGGATCTTCTTGCCGTTGTCGTCCGTCTTGCCGGTGCCGAGGGCGCGAACCACGCTCTCTTGCGGCTTCTCTTTGGCGGTGTCGGGGATGATGATGCCGCCCTTCTTTGCTTCTTTTTCCTCTGCTGCTTCCACGAGGACGCGGTCGCCGAGGGGTTTCACGTTTAGTGCCATGGTGTGTTTCTGTTTGGTTTGGTTGTTTGATTTACTGCGAATCAAATCCCGCGGCACCCGCCGTGGGAAAAGTTGTTATTGAGGGAAGAGTCGCATGGGATGGACGGCCACTGCGGTTACTTCTTCTTCTCGTCCACGACCTCGGCGTCAATCACCGGGCCTTGGTCCTTCTCAGCCTTGGGCTCGGGGCCGGGGGGCGCACCGGCGGCCTTGCTGGCCTGGGCCTTCTCGGCGGCGGCCTTGTAAAGCTGTTCAGAGGCGGCCTGCACTGCTTCGTTGAGCTTGTCGCGGGCCTCGCGAATCTTGTCGGCGTCGGTGCCGGAGAGGGCTTCGCGGGCCTGCTTCACGGCGTCCTCGATCTTGGACTTGGCCGCGCTGTCGAGCTTGTCGCCGTTGTCCTTGATGAGTTTTTCGGAGCGATAGACCACGCTGTCGGTCTCGTTGCGGGTTTCGATTTCCTCGCGCTTGGCCTTGTCTTCCTCGGCGTGCGCCTCGGCGTCCCGGCGCATCTTTTCGACCTCCTCCTTGGACAGGCCGCTGCTGGCGGTGATGGTGATCTTCTGTTCCTTGCCGGTGCCCAAATCCTTGGCGCTGACGTGGAGGATGCCGTTGGCGTCGATGTCGAAGGTCACCTCGATCTGCGGCACGCCGCGTGGCGCCGGCGGAATGTCCGTGAGGTGAAATTTGCCGATGGTCTTGTTGTCGCGGCTGAACTGGCGTTCGCCTTGCAGCACATGGATCTCGACGCCGGGCTGGCTGTCGCTCGCGGTGGAGAAGATTTCCGACTTGCGCGTCGGGATGGTGGTGTTGCGCTCGATGAGGCGGGTGAACACGCCGCCCAAGGTTTCGATGCCTAGCGAGAGCGGGGTCACGTCCAGCAGGAGCACGTCCTTCACGTCGCCCTTGAGCACGCCGCCTTGGATGGCCGCGCCGACGGCGACGACTTCATCCGGGTTCACGCCTTGATGCGGGGGCTTGTTCACCAGCGCGCGCGCGGTCTCGACGACGCGGGGCATGCGGGTCATACCGCCCACGAGCACGAGCTCGTCAATCTTGTCGGCGCTGAGGCCGGCGTCGTTCATGCAATCCTTCACCGGCTTGATGGTGCGCTCGAAGAGCTCGTCGCAGAGCTGCTCCATCTTGGCGCGGGTGAGCTTGGTGGAGATGTGCTTCGGGCCGCTGGCGTCGGCGGTCACGAAGGGCAGGTTGATGTCATAGACCTGCGAGCTGGACAGGGCGATCTTCGCCTTCTCAGCCTCTTCCTTGATGCGCTGGAGCGCGTCGGGCTGCTTGCGGAGGTCGATGCCCGAGTCCTTCTTGAACTCGTCGAGGATCCAGTCCATCACGCGGTTGTCCCAGTCGTCACCGCCGAGGTGGGTGTCGCCATTCGTGGCCTTGACCTCAAAGACACCGTCGCCGATTTCCAAGACACTGATGTCGAAGGTGCCGCCGCCGAGGTCATACACCGCGATCTTCTCGTCCTTCTTCCGGTCGAGGCCGTAGGCGAGCGAGGCGGCGGTGGGCTCGTTTATGATGCGGAGGACTTCCAGACCGGCGATCTTGCCCGCGTCCTTGGTGGCCTGCCGTTGGGAGTCGTTGAAGTATGCAGGGACCGTGATGACCGCTTGGGTGATGGTTTCGCCCAGGCGCGTTTCGGCGTCGGCCTTGAGCTTGGCGAGGATCATCGCGGAGATTTCCGGCGGGCTGAACTGCTGGGGCTTGCCGTCCACTTCGACTTCCACGGCGGCGTCGCCATTGGCGGCGCGGACCACCTTGTAGGGCACGCGCTTAATCTCCTCCTGCACCTCGGCAAACTTGCGGCCCATGAACCGCTTCACGGAGTAAACCGTGTTGCGCGGATTTGTCACCGCCTGCCGCTTGGCCGCCTCGCCCACGACGCGTTCGCCGGACTTGGTGAAGGCGACGACCGACGGAGTGGTGCGTTTGCCCTCGGAGTTCTCAAGCACCAGCGGTTCGCCCCCTTCCATGACTGCCATGCAGGAGTTCGTGGTGCCCAAATCAATGCCCAAGACTTTTGCCATAGAATATGTTTATTTAAGCTACATGCACACTAGCATCATCAGTGCCAGTGCGGATTTTAATTATGTAATATACTATTAATCAGGAAGTTGGGTTGGATACTCATCGCAGAAGCCAAGGCCGGACAGTCTAGGAGCACCGCCAAAGCGTGACAGTGTGGCGCAGTTTGGTGGCGCTTGGCACACTTGAGTCATGGCTTTCGGCTGTCCTGCGCTCTTAGGTGTGGCTAGTGTAGTGTCCCACAAATAGCTACACACTGGTTTGTCGGGGTAGCGTGGAGGCATGCCTCGCAAAACCCCGCCTCTCAGCCTTGATGCTTCCGCGCTTGAGCGACTTGAACAGTGGTCGGTCGCCGGTTCCACTCCGCAGCAGGTGGTGCTGCGGTGTCGGATTGCCTTGCTGGCCAGCCAGGGGGAGCCTGCGCTACGCATTGCACGCGTGCTGAACGTCCAGCGACGCACGGTTTTGCTGTGGCACCGGCGCGTCGCCGAGCAGGGCATCGGCACGGTCTGGGACATTGCTCCGGGCCGGGGCAGGAAACCGCACTACGACCGGGCGCGGGTCACCCAAGTCGTGGAGGCCACCCTCCAGAGCCAACCCAGGGGCTCCACGCATTGGAGCACGCGGTCCATGGCCAAGGCTCAAGGCCTCAGCAAGAGCAGCGTCCAGCGCATCTGGGACGACCACCAGCTCAAGCCCCATCGCACGCGCAGCTTCAAACTCTCCCGGGATCCACGCTTTGTGGAAAAGCTGACCGACGTGGTCGGCGTCTACCTGACCCCGCCGCAGAATGCGATCGTGCTCTGTGTCGATGAAAAGAGCCAGATTCAGGCCTTGGATCGCACCCAGCCGGGGTTGCCCCTCAAGCCCGGTCGCTGTGGCACCTTTACCCACGACTACAAGCGCCACGGCACGACCACGCTCTTTGCCGCACTCCAAATCGCCGAGGGGCGCGTGATCGGGGAATGCTACCAACAGCATCGCCATCAGGAGTTTCTGCGCTTCCTCAAGCGCCTGGCGGGGGAGTTCCCGCAGGACAAGGAACTGCATCTGATCCTCGACAACTACGGGACGCATGGCCACCCGAAGGTGCGGGAGTGGTTGGGGAAGCATCCGCGCTTCGTGCTGCACTTCATTCCCACCAGTTCGAGTTGGCTGAACTTGGTGGAGCGGTGGTTTGCCGAGTTGAGCCAGAAGTCGGTCCGGCGCGGAACCTTTCACAGCGTCGCGGATTTGGAAGCAGCGATCGCCGACTTCATGGCCGCGTGGAACAAAGACCCGGTGCCCTTCGTGTGGACGGCCAGCGTGGAGAAGATCCTCGAGAAGGTCGAACGGTGCCGGCGGCGTCTCGAACAGGGGAAACCCGGATGCACCGCTCCCACCCAACGCGGCCGCTCCAAGCCCTCGGGGAGTGTGTAGCTATTTGTGGGACACTACACTAGTGAGCAAGCTGCAGCGGCTGGAGGAAAAGGACATGGCGGCCTTCAAGCTCGTCACCAGCAAGACCGGCCACCCGACGGAGGAGGAGTTCATCCGCCACTTGCAGAAGGCCGTGGACCTCTACCGGCCCAAGTTCGACGAGGAAACCGCGCGCGGGGACATGATGTTGAACACGCGCATTCTCTGGCAGGAGTTGTGGGGCAAGAGCATTGACGTGCGTGCAGCCATCATCCGCCCGGCGTTGCTGCGCGCGGAGCGGGAGTATCAGGATTTCGACCCGACGCTGAAGGAACGGCTGGGCCGAATCGGGCAGCAGTAGCGGGGTGTGAGTCGGGCAAGATGCCCGCCTCACCTTCACGTCCCGAGGAAGGCCTTGTGCACGGCGCGCATGGCGGCGTCGCCTTTCGCGAGGTCGATCACCACGGAGATTTTGATTTCGCTGGTGGAGATCATGTCGATGTTCACGCCTTCCTTGGCCAGCGTCTCGAACATCTTAGCGGCCACGCCGCTGTGGCTCTTCATGCCCACGCCCACGTTGGAGAGCTTGCCGATGGTCTCGCTCACGGCGAGTTCCGC
>Ga0255095_1000487_pt1 | contig 20004 bp, 17 predicted proteins | sample Colum_Law_RepC_8_2_FD_188435 | JGI IMG/M metagenome (GOLD analysis project Ga0255095, IMG submission 188435) | Freshwater microbial communities from Columbia River, Oregon, United States - Colum_Law_RepC_8d | ecosystem: Environmental > Aquatic > Freshwater > River | place: USA: Oregon...
GGGTGCTGGAGCTGAGGCGGGTGGGCGCCGATCCGCGGCCTCTGAAATCCGATCTGGTTGCGGAACATTCTGCGAGCCTCACCATGGCGCTGTTGCTGATCGCCGTGGCTGCTGCCTGGAACATTGTGAGTCTCTTGCCCGGCAAAACCGGCCTGCTGGCGCTGGTGGTGGCCTTGCTGCCTCTGCCATTTTGCGTGGGATCCAGGCGGGTGCGCCTGTCGGCCGCAGTGCTTGTGGCGGCCGCAATTGCGGCAGTTGTGCTGATTCCTGGTACGGCGCGTGATCGAACGATCGCCACCGCCAAGGCTTTGCTGGATCCCGCGAGCTGGAACCGCCCCACCACCGAGGGCCTGCTGGAGTTGCCCGACAGACAGGCCCCAACGGTGATTCGGGCGAAATTTCTTACTGTCTCGGCAACTATAATCGAGGAACACCCGTGGTTTGGTTCCGGGGCCCGTAGTTATCAGCGTGAGTTCTGTGCTCGTGCTGGGCCAAGCTGGTGTGAGATTTCTAAGTCCAGCTCGGGGCAGCCGCATAACCAGTGGGCCTTGTTCTGGGTCGAGCAGGGGCTGGTGGGTGTGGCGCTATTCTTCATCTGGTGTTGTGCATCCTTGGCCTCAGGGCGCTGGCAGCCACCCCGGAACAAACGCTTGACCCCCTATCAGGCTCAAAGGGGTTGTGAACCTACGGGTATAGCCGCTTGGCGGTATCTGCGTTGGGCCACCGGGTGTGTTTTTTTCATTCACTCAATGCTCGACTCCACTTTGCATTTAGCTACTGAAGGCCTCTTGTATCCGCTGTTGCTTGCCGTGATGGTTCATCGGGGGGACATCAAATCAACCGGCGGGGGTAAACCCACCGAGCAGCCATGACCACCAGAGGGCCGCTGTCGATGATGGTCGAGCCTGTCTTGTCGATGCCTCGACCGGTCAAGCGCATCGTGGCGCTTGGCGTCGACCTGACTTTGTGCGTAGTGACAGTGTGGCTCGCCTTCTACCTGCGACTTGGCGAATTCATCAGCCTGACGAATAACAGCGAGTGGGCTCCGGGCGCACTCAGGGCAGGCGCAGTCTCGATAGGCATCGCAATACCGCTCTTCATCGTATCGGGTTTGTATCGCGCGATTTTTCGTTACAGCGGATGGCCCGCTTTGATGGCTGTGGCGCGTGCGGTAGGCCTCTACGGCTTGGTGTACGCGTCCATCTTCACTGTCATAGGCGTGACGGGAGTGCCCCGCACCGTTGGAATCATCCAGCCCATGCTTCTGCTATTGCTTGTGGGCTCGTCTCGCTTGCTGGCCAGGGTCTGGCTTGGGGATCAGTACATCAGCCGGGTCAAACAGGCTGCGCGCCCCAGGGTTCTGATCTATGGCACAGGCATGGCTGGCAGACAACTGGCCACAGCCCTTGAGCACAGTCGAGAGATGCAGGTTGTTGGCTTTCTCGAAGACGACGACCGGTTGCACGCGCAGGTCTTGAATGGTCGGCCCGTGTATGACCCAGCCAACCTCACCCAATTGGCCATCGCCCTTGAAATCCGAGATGTCTTTCTTGCGTTGCCGGGTCTTTCGCGCAGCCATCGCAATCAAATTCTGACCAGGATTCGTGGCGCACATGTGGCCGTGCGTACCCTGCCCAGTCTGTCCGAGCTGGCTCAAGGCAAGGTCACCATCTCTGACCTGCGAGAGCTTGACATCGATGACATCCTGGGTCGGGAGCCTGTTGCGCCTGACACTGGTTTATTGAAGAGATATATCACCGGAAAGGTGGTTTTGGTCACGAGGCGCTCGCAGCGGTGTTTCCCGCCACGACGCTGCAGACCTGCATCGTGCACCTCATGCGTAACAGCCTGGACTATGCGAGCTGGAAAGACCGCAAGGTGCTGGCGGCGGCACTCAAACCGATCTATACGGCGCCCAGTGCCGAGGCGGCTGCCGCAGAGCTTGACGCCTTCGAGGCAGGCCCCTGGGGCAGAAGGCTCCCACGGTGGTTGCGACCTGGCGAAGGGCCTGGGGCCGTGTCGTTCCGTTCTTCGCATTCAGCCCACAGGTGCGCCGTATGATCTACACCACCAACGCCATCGAGAGCCTTCACAGTCGACTGCGCAAGATCATCAAAACGCGGGGGCACTCTCCCAGCGACGCCGTCGCAACCAAACTGCCGTGGCTGGCACTGCGCAACATCACCACCGATTGCAGCAGGGCCGCCAAGCAATGGAAAGACGCCATGAATCAGTTCGCGATTGCCTATGGCGATCGCTTCACCGACCACGTCGCGTAATCTACCAACGAGGTCCGTCTGCGCAGTTAGGCGATGCACCGAGTCTTGAAAACAAAAATTCAGACACTCCTTTATGAATCAGAGTAAAAAAATTGCCATCATCGGCTTGGGCTATGTAGGCCTCCCGCTTGCAGTTGAATTTGGTAAATGTCGCCCGGTTGTAGGCTTTGACATCAATCAGCGGCGGATAGCAGAGCTGAAGTCCGGTCAAGATCACACGTTGGAGTGTTCTTCGGGACAGTTACTAGAAGCTAAGCATTTAAGCTACAGCAGTCAGCTCGAAGATCTCCAAGACTGCCAAATCTTCATTGTTACTGTGCCTACGCCTGTGGACCAAGCCAACCGCCCCAACTTGACGCCGCTCGTCAAAGCCAGCGAAACAGTGGGCAAAGTGCTTACAGCGGGTGATATCGTCATCTACGAATCTACCGTTTACCCTGGTGCCACAGAAGAAGTGTGCGTGCCGGTGCTCGAAAGGGTCAGCGGCCTCAAGTTCAACCAAGACTTCTTCTGCGGTTACAGCCCCGAGCGCATCAACCCCGGCGACAAGGTCAACACCCTCACAACCATCCGCAAGATCACAAGCGGCAGCACGACTGAAGTGGCGGACGAAGTCGACGCCCTCTACAACGGCATCATCCAAGCCGGCACCTGGAAAGCCAGCAGCCTCAAGGTGGCCGAAGCTGCCAAGGTGATCGAAAACAGCCAGCGTGATCTCAATATCGCCTTTGTCAACGAGCTCTCTGTCATCTTTGAGCGCATCGGCATCGACACCCTTGAGGTGCTTGAGGCAGCTGGCAGCAAGTGGAACTTCCTGCCCTTCCGCCCCGGCATGGTAGGCGGCCACTGCATTGGCGTTGACCCGTATTACCTAACCCACAAAGCCGAGGAACTCGGCTACCACCCGCAAGTCATCCTGGCTGGCCGCCGCATCAACGACAACATGGCCCGCTATGCCGCCCGCGCTGTCATCAAACGCATGCTGCAAAACGGTATCGACGTGGCCCGCAGCAAAGTCGGCGTCATGGGGATCACCTTTAAGGAAAACTGCCCCGATATACGCAATAGCAAGGTGGTCGACTTGGTCAGAGAACTTCAAGGCTGGGGCGTGACTGTCGTGGTGACCGACCCTTGGGCTGACCCCACCGAAGTCCAACACGAATACGGCATCACCCTCGGCGACATCAGCGCCCAAAATCCAGTCGACAGTCTCGTCATCGCCGTGGGCCATCAAGAGTTTCGGGCATTGACACCCGAGACCCTCAAAAGCTTTTGCACAACCGCCCACCAGCCAGTGGCCGCCGACCTCAAAACCCTCTACAACCGCCACGCCATGGCCGACGCCGGCTTCACCGTCTTCCGCTTCTGAACGCAACCCTGCTTTTCAAATCACCATGAAAAACTTCGCGCTCATCGGCGCTGCCGGCTACATCGCACCTCGCCACATGCGGGCTATCAAAGACCTCGGGCATAACTTGTCCGTGGCTTGTGACATCAACGACTCGGTTGGCATCATTGACAGCATCTATCCGCAGAGCGAATTCTTCACGGAATTCGAGCGTTTTCAAGAATTTGCCCACCAACTCCGACGCAGCCCCACTACCCGCCTTGACTACGTGGCCATCTGCTCCCCCAACTACCTGCACCACCCCCATATAGCAGCAGGCCTGCGCCTAGGTTGTGATGTGATTTGCGAGAAACCCCTCGTCCCCACACCCGAACTGATGGACGAACTAGCATTTGTGGAAAAGGAAACCGGCAAACGCGTCTATAACATCCTGCAACTGCGCCACCACGACGCCATCCTGAAGCTGCGCGACAAAGTCGCCGCTGCCCCGGACGACACCAAATTCGATGTCGAGCTCACTTACATCACCAGCCGAGGCAAGTGGTACATGGAAAGCTGGAAAGGCGATAACCGCAAATCCTTCGGTGTAGCCACCAACATCGGCGTGCACTTCTACGACATGCTGCACTTCATCTTCGGCAAACTGCAGCGCAACGTGGTTCACCACAGTGGCGCCCAAAAAGCGGCGGGCTTCCTCGAATACGAACGCGCCCGAGTGCGCTGGTTCCTGTCAATTGACGCTAACGACCTGCCCGTAGAAGTTCAAGGCAAAAAAACCACCTACCGCAACATCGACATCAGCGGTGAACGACTCGAATTCAGCGAAGGCTTCACCGACCTGCACACCACCAGCTACAGCGAAATTTTGGCTGGGCGTGGTTACGGCCTGAGTGATGCACGGCATTGCATAGAAACCGTGAACGTTATCCGCACAGCACAAGTTGTCAAAGGCGATGCCAATGAAGTGCATCCATTTGTGAGTCAACTGTAATGAACTATTCAGTACACCCCAGCGCTATCGTTGACCAAGGAGCACAAATTGGTGAAGGCTCTCGCATCTGGCACTTTGTGCACGTGTGTGGCGGCGCCAAAATCGGCAAAGGCGTTTCGTTGGGTCAAAACGTCTTTGTGGGCAACAAAGTCACCATCAGTGACAGGTGCAAGATCCAGAACAACGTATCGGTTTATGACAACGTGACTTTGGAAGAGGGCGTCTTCTGCGGGCCCAGCATGGTGTTCACCAACGTGTACAACCCACGTTCACTCATTGAACGCAAAAGCGAGTACCGCGACACCTTGGTGAAAAAAGGTGCAACCCTTGGCGCCAACTGCACCGTAGTCTGCGGGGTCACGATTGGTGAATATGCCTTTGTTGGCGCTGGTGCTGTGGTTAACAAAGATGTCAAACCCTATGCCTTGATGGTGGGTGTGCCTGCCAAGCAGATCGGCTGGATGAGCGAATATGGTGAGCAAATTCCTTTGCCCACCTTGGGCGAAGCCGAGTACACCTGTCCTCACACAGGGCAGGTGTACTCACTCAGGCAAGATAAATTAACGCTGCAACACCCATGACCATTCCTTTCATTGACTTAAAGACTCAGTACCACGCCCTTCGAGATCAGGTTCAGGAGCGAATCAACGGAGTGCTGGAGCACGGCCAGTACATCATGGGTCCCGAGGTCGAGGAGCTTGAAAGCAAGCTTGCCGCCTACACAGGCGTCAAGCACTGCATCACGGTGGCCAGCGGAACAGAGGCCCTGCTGATCAGCCTGATGGCGCTGGACTTCAAGCCCGGTGACGAGGTCATCACCACGCCCTTCACGTTCGCGGCTACGGCCGAGGTGATCGTGCTGCTGGGTGGCAAGCCGGTATTCGTGGACATCGAGTCGGACACCTGCAACATCGATCCGCGTCTGATCGAGGCCAAGATAACGCCGCGCACCCGCGCGATTATTCCGGTCAGCCTGTACGGGCAGCCAGCCGACATGGATGAGATCAACGCCATTGCGGCCCGGCACGGCAACATCCCGGTGATCGAGGACGCGGCCCAGAGCTTCGGCGCGGACTATCGCGGCCGCAAGAGCTGCAACCTCAGCACTATCGGCTGCACCAGCTTCTTCCCCAGCAAGCCACTGGGCTGCTATGGCGACGGCGGCGCCATCTTCACCAGTGACGACGCTCTGGCACAGGCCATGCGCGAGATCCGCGTGCACGGGCAGTCCAAGCGCTACGTACACACCCGCGTTGGTCTCGGCGGCCGTATGGACACCCTGCAGTGCGCAGTGGTGCTGGCCAAGCTCGAGCGCTTTGACTGGGAGGTCGAGCAGCGCCTGAAGCTGGGCGCGCTGTACAACCAGCTGCTGGACGCAAAGGGCTTTGCCCGTGTGCAGCAGCGCGCGGACCGCACCAGCGTGTATGCGCAGTACACCGTCAAGGTGCAGGCCCGGCCGGCCATGCAGGCACGCCTGCTGGCGCTGGGCATCCCGACGGCCGTGCACTACCCGGTGCCGCTGAACGAACAACCGGTCTACCGCTCCCTGTGCTGCCCGGACTGTACGCCCCTCTCACGCGAGGCGGCCGCCCAGGTGATGAGCCTGCCGATGAGCCCGGACTTGGCGATCAAGGATCTGGAGCGCATCGTGGCCGCGGTCACCCAGGACTGAAGGAACTGGCGTGAAGATCGTGACCGTGGTGGGCGCCCGCCCGCAGTTCATTAAGGCCGCCGCCGTCTCGCGCGCGATCACTCGCGAATTCGCCGGCCGCTGCCAGGAGGTGCTGGTGCACACCGGGCAGCACTATGACGAGAGTATGTCCCAGGTGTTCTTTGACGAGCTGGGAATCCCGGCGCCGGCGCACCACCTGGAGATCTCCGGCGGCGGGCACGGCGCCATGACCGGCCGCATGCTGCAGTCGCTGGAGGTTGTGTTCCAGCAGGAGAAGCCCGACTGGGTGCTGATCTACGGCGACACCAACTCCACATTGGCTGCTGCCCTGGCGGCCGCCAAGATCCACATCCCGGTGGCCCACGTGGAGGCCGGCCTGCGCTCGTTCAACATGCGCATGCCCGAGGAGATCAACCGCATTGTGGCCGACCGGGTCTCCACCCTGCTGCTGTGCCCGACCCAGGTCGCCGTGGACAACCTGCGGGCCGAGGGCATGATCCAGGGCGTGCATCTGGTGGGCGATGTGATGTTCGATGTCTCGCTGCACTACCGCGACTTGGCCCGCTCATCCAGCCAGGTCATGGAGCGCCTGCAGTTGGCCGAGGGCGGCTTTGCCTTAGCAACCTGCCACCGGGCCGAGAACACCGATGATCCGGTGCGCCTGGAGGCCATCCTGGGCGGACTGGCCGAGATCGCCCGCACCTTCCCGGTGGTGCTGCCCTTGCATCCGCGCACACGTAAGATCATTACTGACCGCGGCCTGCAGCCCCTGGTGGGTGGCATCACCTTGACCGATCCGTTGTCCTTCCTGGACATGGTACGGCTGGAGCAGTCAGCCCGGGTGGTGGTGACCGACTCCGGCGGTGTGCAGAAGGAGGCCTACTTCTACGGCGTGCCCTGCGTCACCATGCGCGACCAGACCGAATGGACTGAAACCGTGGATCTAAGCTGGAACACGCTGGTGGGCGCCGACAAAGACCGCATCGTGGCGGCCGCGCTGGCTGCCAGGCCGCCCGCAGGCGAGCAGGCACGGCCCTACGGGAATGGCAAGGCCGCCGAAGCCGTGATCGGGACCCTGCTGGGCTGACGTGAACTTCCGTTCCAACGCTCTCTTGATGCTGATGGGCACGCTGGTGGCCCAAGCCACCCCGCTGCTCGCCTCGCCATTCCTGGCACGCATGTACGGGCCGGAGGCGTTCGGCATCCAGACGCTCTTCATGGGCGTTGCGAGCGCGTTGGCAGTCCTGGCCACTTGCCGCCTGGATCTGGCCATGGTCCTGCCCGAGGCCGACACTGAGGCAGGCGAGCTCGCGGCCGTGGTCCTGGCCATGACGGCGGTGCTGTGCCTCCTGCTGCTGGCTGCCGCAGCCGTCGCCGGACCGGCCCTGGCTGCGGCATCCGGTCATGCGGACCAGCAGGCCTGGCTGTGGATGCTGCCGCTGATGGTGGGTGCCACCGCGTGCACCCAGGTCTGCGTGGCCTTCGCCTCACGCCGTCACAGCTTCCCGCGCGTGGCAGCGGCCAACGTCACCAACCAGCTGGTGTATGTCGCGTCGTCGATCGGTGTCGGACTGGCTGGTGCGTGGCTGCAGGGGCTGGCTCTGGCCAAGCTGCTGGGGCAGTCGGCTGGAACGCTGATGCTGGGCGCCTCTGCCGCCACCCGGCCGCGGCTGTTGCGCCTGCCGGACCGCGAGGCGGCGCAGGCCCTGTTGGCGCGCTACCGCCAGTTCCTGGTGTTCAACACCCCCTACAGCCTGGTGGGATCGGTGGCGCGCGATGCTCCCATCTTCCTGTTCTCGGCGGCCGGTGCCAGTGCCCCGGCCGGCTACTATGGTCTGGCCCGCACCATGCTGATGGCGCCGACCCTGCTGGCCTCCAACGCCTTCAGCCAAGTCTTCTATCGCGAGGCCGTCAGCCTGAAGGGCACGCCCCGACTCCAGGAGCTGACACTCACGCTTCTGCGCGCCGGGCTGACCGTCGGCGCGCCCCTGTTCGCTTTTGGCGCCGTCTGGGGCGATCTGCTGTTCGCCACCATCTTCGGCACGGGCTGGCATATGGCTGGCGTGATGGCAATGTGGCTGGCTCCTGCGGCCTGGATGTCGGTACAGACCGGATGGCCGGAGCGCCTGTTCGAGGTCCACATGCGCCAGGGCGTGTCCTTCGCCGTCCAGATGGGCAGCGACCTGGCCACCGCGGGCCTCGCAGGTCTGACTTGGCTGCTGACGCGAGACGCGGTGCTGGCTATCGCTGCCTTTGCGGTCTGCAACGTCCTCTACCATCACGGGTATCTGGCAGCGCTGTTCCATGTGGCTGGTTTTTCCGCTGCCCGCCTGGCCGGCGCGCTGGCCACTGGCTGGGGCATGTTCGCGCTATCGGCTGGTGCCCTGGCCGGCTTGCGTCTGGCCGCTGGTGCTGGCTTGGCCGCGATGGGCCTGTCCCTGGCCTGTGCGCTGACGTTTGCGATTGCCTGCGGGCTACGGGCACGGCGTGCCGCTCGGCGACCCGCACCCCTCACTTCTGGAGCTCCAAATTGATAGCAGTCGTCGACTACGACACGGGCAATGTGGGATCCGTTCTGAACATGCTTAAGAAAGTCGGTGCCAAGGCCCAGGTCTCCCGCGACCCCGAGGTGCTAGGCCACGCCGACAAGCTGGTACTGCCCGGCGTGGGCGCCTTCGATGAGGCCATTGGCAACCTGCACCGCTTCGGCCTATGGGACGTGCTCAACGAGCTGGTGCTTGAGCAGCGCAAGCCCATTCTGGGCGTTTGCCTGGGCGCTCAGCTGATGGCCCGCACCAGCGAAGAGGGACATCGGCCAGGCTTCGGCTGGCTGAATGCGCGCATCGCCCGCTTCCGTGCCCCGGAGGGCCAGCAGTTGCGCGTGCCCCATATGGGCTGGAACACGGTTACGCCGGACAAGTCCGGCGGCGGCATCTTCGACAAGGTGCCCCAGCCCATGCGCTTCTATTTCGTGCACTCTTTCCACATGGTTGCCGACGAGCCGGACCTGCAGCTATCCACCACGACCTACGGCTACCCGTTTGCCAGCGCTCTGGCCTCGCGCAACATCATCTCCATGCAGTTCCACCCGGAAAAGAGCCACAAATACGGGCTGCAGGTCTATCGCAATTTCGTCGAGAGCTTCGAATCATGCTGAAGCCGCGCGTCATTCCTTGTCTGCTGCTGCGCGGGCGCGGGCTGTACAAGACTGTCAAGTTCGGAGACCCCAAGTACGTCGGCGATCCGGTCAACGCCGTGAAGATCTTCAACGAGAAGGAGGTCGATGAGCTTCTTCTGCTGGACATCACCGCAACGTCCGAAAAGCGCGAGCCTAACTACGAGCTGATCTGCGATATCGCTGGTGAATGCTTCATGCCCCTAGGCTACGGCGGCGCAGTCACCTCGATTGAGCAGGTGCGCAAGCTGCACCGCATGGGCGTCGAGAAGGTGGCCATAAACACCGCCGCTTACAGCGACAGGCGCCTGGTCAAAGAGGCCTGCGACATGTTCGGCAGTTCCAGCATCGTGGCCGCCATCGATGTGAAGAAGACCTTCTTGGGTAAGTACGAGGTCTGGATCGAAGGCGGCCGAAAGAACACTAAGCAGGACCCGGTGAAGTACGCTGAGGAGTTGGCCAGACTAGGCGTGGGCGAAATCCTGGTGAACTCAATCGACCGTGACGGCACTCAGTCCGGCTACGACATCGCCCTGCTCAAGAAGATCTCGGCTGCAGTCGACACGCCCGTCATCGCCTGCGGCGGCGCCGGGTCGCTGGACCACATCCGCCAGGCCATCACCGAGGCCCATGTCTCGGCCACGGCTGCGGGCAGCCTGTTCGTCTTCCATGGCAAGCACAAGGCCGTGCTGATCAACTATCCGACGCCAGGAGAACTCGAGAAATTATGACGGTGCAAACTCCAACTACCGCGATGCGACCCTACCAGATCTGCACCCGGTGTGTGATGGACACCTCCGACCCGGACATTCAGTTCGACTCGGACGGCGTGTGTAATCACTGCCTGCGCTACGATGCCATGGTGCGCGACATAGTCTCGCGCGCCGCTCGCGGCGAGCGCGAGGGCGAACTCGCGCAGATCGTCGCGCGCATCAAGGAGGAAGGCCGCAAGGACGAGTACGACTGCATCATGGGCCTGAGCGGCGGCGTCGACAGCTCCTACGTCGCCTACCAGGCCAAGCGGCTCGGACTGCGGCCGCTGGCGGTCCACTTCGACAGCGGCTGGAACTCCGAGTTGGCGGTCAACAACATCGAGAACATTGTCAAGAAACTGCGCATCGACCTACACACCCACGTGGTGGACTGGGAGGAGATGCGCGACTTGCAACTCGCGTTCTTCAAGGCCTCGGTGGCGAATTGCGACATCCCTACCGACCACGCCTTTCCAGCCATCCTGTACCGCGAGGCGGCCCGTCACGGCATCAAGACCATCCTGTCGGGCAGCAACTACGCCACCGAGTTCATCCTGCCCTCGGCTTGGGGCTACCAGTCCGGGGATTTGCGGCACTTGATGGATATCCACGCGAAGTTCGGTCGGGCTCCCCTAAAGGCCTATCCCACCATCGGCTTCTTTGCGCAGTACATCTGGTACCCGTACGTGCGCGGCATCAATACCGTCAAGCTACTTAACTACCTGCCTTACAACAAGTTTGAGGCCAAGCGGACCATCACGCGCGAGCTGGACTGGCGTGACTACGGCGGTAAGCACTACGAGTCGGTCTTCACCCGCTTCTTCCAGGGCTACTACCTGCCGGTCAAGTTCGGCTATGACAAGCGGCGCGCTCATCTGGCGTCCGTCATCAACTCGGGTCAGCTCACGCGCGAGCAGGCGCTGGAGGAGTTAGCGCACCCAACGTACGACACCGAGTTGCAGCAGCAGGACAAGGCCTTCGTCGCCAAGAAGCTCGGCGTTAGCCAGACCGAGCTGGAGGAGATCTTCCGTCTCCCGAACAAGGAATACACGGCCTACGCCTCCCATGCCCAGCTATTCATTATTGGGCTTAAGGTCAAGCGGGCGTTCGTGAGGCTCTGACCCGCCGTGTTCGCGTCACTTGCCCGGCATAGGGTCTTCGTCGTCTATCTGGCTTCACTGGCGTGGTTGGCGGTTGCTGCCTTCCTGTTCGCCCGGAGTGTGGGTCGCGCTCCCACAGGGTTCTGGGTTGTCTGCACCTTGGCTGCAGGTGTCACGGCGGTTTACGCCGCGGCGTTGTGGCTGGCCCGACGGCTGTGGCCTGCGCTGGCGGAGTGCAGTGCGGCCACGCAACCAGCAGCCCCGCTGGACTCGCGCCGCCAGCGCTGGCTGTTCGGGCTGGTGGCGATCTACGGACTGGTGGTGGTGTCCCACTTCCTGCTGATCGGCTATATCCCCGTCGTCACCGCGCTTCGCTCCAGCTCGGATATCGGGGTGAGCCTGGTGCGGCAGGCCGGCTACTTCGATCTGCCACCACTGATGCGCTACGCCAGCGACTACAGCCTCAAGGCCGTGGGGCCCGCGCTGCTGCTGATCACTTACTACCTGCGCTCACGCCTGTTCTGGGTGGTGCTGATGATCGGCGGCTTCTACAGCATGGCGCTGTTCGCACGCTTGCTGCCGCTGATCCTGCTGATCCCCTTGCTGGTCTACATGCTGTTGTCTCGGCGCTGGCTCCAGGCCACGGCGGTGGTGGGCCTGCTGGCCCTCATGGTGGGCGGTCTGACATCGGTCTCGTCCATCGCCATCCGCGAGGACTTGCGCGAGACAGCCGCCGAAGCCATCGTGGAGACAGCCACCGAAGCCATCGTGATCACCGAGGAGGCGCGCTCGGTGGGCAAGAGCTACCGTTCGGCGCCCAAGGTTGAGCAGGACTGGCGCCGGACCTCGGCCCTGTACGCGCTCTACGAGAGGGCGCTGATCGTCCCGGGGCAGGTCCTAGACCAATGGTTCCACTACTACGACCGCAGGGAGCGGCTCGAGCATGGCTGCGGTTACCGTGTGTTGGCCAAGGTGATGGGATGCGAATACGTCCACATACCTACTAAGCTGTACGCCGTCTTCTACCAAGACAACATCTCCCAGGGGATGAAGGGTAGCCTGAATGCGGCATCCTTCATGACCGACTTCGCCAACTGGGGCTACGCTGGCCTGGCCGTGTCGGCCTTGATGGGTGGCCTGTTGTTTGCTCTGGTCGCGTTGATTTACCGGCACCACCCCCTGGCCTTGTCCATGAACCTCCCGCTGATCGTGGTGTCCATGGAAAGCAACCTGATGACGGCAGTGAACTCGGGCGCCGGCTGGCTAGTGATGACCCTCCTCTTCATCATCTTCTTCCGTTCGAGTCGACAAAGATGACAGGCCACTGCATGCATGCGACACCCTACCTTCAGTGCAGGCGCTGCTTGATGGACACCTCCGACCCGGCCATCCAGTTCGATGCGCAGGGCCACTGCAACCATTGTGCACGCTACTTTGCACGGGTAGCAACTGAGGTCAAGGGCGGTGCCGAAGGCGCACGAGCGCTCGAGGCCATCGTGGAGCGCATTCGACAGGAAGGCCGCGGCAAGGACTACGACTGCATCGCCGGCGTCAGCGGCGGCGTGGACAGCACCTTTGTCATCTACAAGCTCAAGCAGCTGGGCCTGCGCCCGCTGGCGGTGCACTTCGACAACGGCTGGAACTCCGAACTGGCGGTGGCCAACATCAAGAACGCGCTGGACCGTCTAAAGATCGACCTGCACACCGACGTGGTGGACTGGGAGGAGTTCAAGGACCTGCAACTCTCCTTCATCAAGGCGTCCGTGCCCAACTGCGAGATCCCCACCGACCACGGTATCACCGCCACGCTGGTCAAGGGGACGCGCATGGCGAGCACCCGCTATGTGATTAACGGCAGCAATGTGGTCACCGAGGGCATCCTGCCGATCTCATGGGTTTATTACAGCCACGATCTGCACCACATCCGCGCAATCCACAGCCAGTTCGGTACAGCGCCATTGAAGACCTTCCCGTCGATCTCGCTGGCCTCGTTCACCACCCGTATCCTTGCGGGCCGTTACCGCATGGTGAACCTGCTCAACTACATAGACTACGACAAGGCTGCGGCCGTGCAGACGATGAAGGATGAGCTGGGCTGGCAGTACTACGGTGGCAAACACTACGAGTCCATCTACACCCGGTGGTACCAGGGCTACTACCTACCCACCAAGTTCGGCTTTGACAAGCGCCGTGCCCACCTGTCGGCTCTGGTATGCGCCGGGCAGATGACCCGCGAGCAAGGGTTGGCCGAACTGGAGCGCAACCCCTACGCGGACAACGACTTGGCCGGCGACACCAACTTCGTGCTGAAGAAGTTCGGTATCAGCCAGGAGACGCTTCAGGCGCTGATCGACGCGCCCAATCGAAAACACACCGACTACCCCAACCGCAACAGCTTCATAGAAGGCCTTTCCGGTCTGCGCACGGCCGTCCGCAACCGCGCCAAGGCTGTCTGAGTGCATGCTGAACCTGCACATCTATCCGTCCCCGCTGACGCACGAGAGCCGCATCCTGCGCATCACCGATGCGCTGGTGCGCGCGGGCGTCTTCTCGCAGATCGAGGTCGCCGGCGTCGGGCGTTACGGCTTGCCCGAGCGTGAGGCGGTCGATGACCACCGTACTCTGGTGAGGGTCCCGCGGCGCATGTTCGGCAACCGCAATACCTTCGCCGGCAAACTGATGCGCACGCTGGAGTGGTCAATGCGCGTGCGAGCGGCCTACCGCAACCGATCTCTGGCCTGCGTGAACGCACACAGCCTTGCGGTGCTGCCCCTGAGCACTCTGCTGGCCTGGAGTACCGGTGCCAAGCTGGTCTACGATACACACGAGCTGGAGACCGAAACCTCCGGCTACAAGGGCGTGCGGCAGAGGATCGGCAAGGCGATCGAGCGCCTGCTGATCGGACGCTGCGACTTGGTGGTGGCAGTGAGCGGCGCCATCGCCGACTGGTACGCCACGACCTACAGCATCCGCCGGCCAGTGGTGGTGCGCAACATCCCGCAGTTTTCAGCTCCGGTCGAAGTCGACCGCGAGGCCCGGCGTGCCTCGATCGGCCTGAGCCCCGACCGAATCACCTTCATCTACCAAGGTGGCTTCATTGCCGGCCGGGGCATGGAGCGCCTGCTGCGCGTGTTTGCCCAGGTGCCCGAGGTGGATCTTGTGTGCATGGGCAGCGGCCCCCTGCAGCCGCTGGTGTCCCAAGCCGCCGCAGAGCACCAAAACATCATCCTGATCCCGCCGGTGCCGCCGCATGAAGTGCTGTCCTGGTCGCTGGTGGCCGATGCGGGCATCTGCCTGACCGACAACTCTTGCCTGTCGCACTTCTACTCGCTGCCCAACAAAATTTTCGAGTACCTGCATGCCGGACTGCCGATTATCGTGAACCCTCTGGCCGAGCAGCAGGCCATGGTCGAGTCGCTGGGCTGCGGCTGGGTTGCACCCACGGATGACGAAGACCTGAAGGTCATGGTTCGCTCCATTGACCGTGCGGCGCTGGCTCAGCGGGTGCAAGGCGTGGCGCAGGCCAAGGCCACTCTGCAATGGTCGGCAGAGGCAGAGCGTCTGGTCGAGGCCTACCGGACTGCCGGCATCTGGGAGTGCGGTCGTGTCGCTCGACGGTAGCATCTGGTACGTCCACCCTTACGCTGGCGGGCCAGGGGTGGGGCGGTACGACAGGCCCTTTTATCTGGCGCAACACTGGCAGGCCCTGGGTCGGCGTTGCGTGGTCCTGACCGCGGCGCAGCACCATCTGCTGGATACACCTCGGGCACACGGCGTGGAGCAGATCGCTGGTGTCACCTACGACTTCATCGACACGCCTGCGTATGTCGGCAACGGACTGGGGCGGCTGCGCAACATGGCTGCCTTCACGCTGCAGCTGGCGCGTCAGGGCGACCGGCTGGTGCGCAGGCATGGACACCCGGCGATGATCATTGCTTCCTCCCCGCATCCGTACGCTTGGCTGGCAGTGCACCATCTGGCGCGCCGCTTCCAGGCTCGCGCAGTGTTTGAGGTTCGCGACCTGTGGCCGCTCAGCCTGGTTGAACTGGCGGGCGTAAGCCCGAGGCACCCGCTGGTCCGCGTGACCGGCTGGCTGGAGAGCCATGCCTACCGCAGTGCGGATGCCGTGGTCTCCTTGCTGCCCAACACACTGGAGCACATGCGCAGCCTGGGCCTGGATCCAGCCCGCTGGCACTTCATCCCCAACGGCATCGAAGACGCCCCGGCGCCAGCCGCCAGCCAGGGCCTAGCCTGTACGATCCTGGCCCGCCAGTGGCGCGCCGAGGGCCGCACTGTCATTGTCTATGCCGGTGCGCTGGGCCGACCCAACCAAGTAGAGTCACTAGTGCAGGCCATGGCTTTACAGCGCGATGCGGGGCAACAGTCGGCAGCGGTGATCGTTGGCCGCGGTGAGCGGGTGGAGTATTTACGGCAGCTTGTCACGCAACTGCGGCTGGATGATCGGGTAGCGATGTTCGATCAAATTCCCAAGAAGGACGTGCTGAGCCTGCTTTGCGAAGCCAGCGCTGGCTATATTTCTCTTCGACCTGAGCCACTGTTCCGTTTTGGCGTCAGTCCCAATAAGCTCTTCGACTACATGCTCGCGTCCCTGCCCGTTTTATTCGCGGTGAGGGCGGGTAACGATCCAGTGGCTGAGGCGGCATGCGGCGTTTCGGTTGACCCAGGTGACCCGCAAGCGATCTCGGCTGGCATTACGCAGCTGGCCATGTTGACCGAGAATGCGCGCCTGGCAATGGGCGAACGAGGGCGCACTTACGTTGTGCAACGGCACGGCTATCGGCAACTCGCTGAGAACTATCTGCGCCTGCTGGCGCCAGGCAAGACATGATTGCCGTCACTGGAGCCACAGGCTATATCGGCCGTGCCGTCGTGGCTGAACTGTCCCGGCGCGGGTTGTCAATCGCCGCTGTGAGTCGAAGCTCTTCCGTCCAGGTGCCCGGTGCGGTGCAATGGCGTATCGCTGGCCCGTCTTCCCCGTCGGAGGCCAACTTTGCAGATTGCGACACCGTGATCCACTTGGCCGGCCGCGCGCACACCACCGTGGCCAACGCAAATGGCCGTAACCTGTTTGACATAGAGAACCGTGAACTCGCCCTGGCCACCGCCAAGGTCGCTCACGCAGCGGGTGTTCGGAGGTTTGTGTTCGTCAGCACGTTGGGGGTGCATGGCAGTGGCGCTGATACGCCATTGCGTGCCAGTTCGCCTGTACGCCCTGAGCTTCCGTATGCGCGATCGAAGTGGGCTGCAGAGCAGCAGCTTGCAGTCTGGTGCTCCTCTCATAACACGGATCTCTGCATTGTCCGACCGCCGATGGTCTACGGTCCAGGTTGCCCTGGAAGCTTTCCCCGGCTTGTACGCCTGGTGCGCAGCGGCATGCCCTTGCCTTTTTCGGTGCTGCATGCCCAGCGTTCATTCATCTACGTAGAAAACCTTGCTTCCTTTCTTGCTGAGTGCGCGACGCAAAAAATCACGGGCACCTACCTCGTGTCCGACGGTTCGGACTGGTCAGTGGCACAGTTGGTGCGCGCCATTGGCTCGGAACTGCAGCGTCCAGTGCGCTGCTTCCCGGTGCCAGCCATGCTGTTGCGCCTGGCCGGTAAGCTCATTGGCAAGCAGCGGGAACTCAACAGTCTCACTCTGCCCATGTGCGTCGATGCGGAGCCAGCGATGCGAGATTTTGGCTGGCTGCCGCAGGTCACGCCTGAAGAGGCGCTAAGTATTTCGGTGCGGGGCTATGCAAGTTGAGGGCGCCATACAGATTGTGGCCTGCCTGGCCACAGTCCTCGCGTTCCGTGCTGCAGCCTCGGTGCCGGGCTTAGCGGGGTGGCAGGCCGCTGCCGCGGGTGCCACTTGGCTTTTGCTGGGAGGACGCGGATCGACGTTTGCTGGAGTGCTGTTGCTTGTGTTGGTGCTGGCACGCGCTCGATCAGTACCTGTTAGCGTGATCGACCGTGGTGAAATCCGCTTCGCAACACTCCTGGGGATTCTCGTCGCCGTAGGTGCCATGTGGAGCGGCCGGGCCGCGCCCTTCGGTTGGGCTATTTGGTTACTGCCGGTGGCGCCACTCGGGATTGATGTTATCGGCAGCGCGGCCTGGCGTTGGTACTGCCGTGCCGGGTCGCCCGTGCGCGTGAGCGCTTTGATCGCAGAGGCTAACGGAGGGCCGCGGGCCGCAGGTACTGTCCTTTTTGTATTGGGACTCGGTTGGTACGGCGTGGCGGCGTGGTGGAGTCGGACCGTCGACTACTCCGTGTTGCTCACGGGCCTAATTTTTAGTGTGCCTGTGGTCTGCGTATGGCTAGTGGTATCCGTGGCAGCGCTCCCCGCGCCGGTGCCAACTGCCAACGTGGGTACGAGTGTGTCGGGGACAAGTTCGCGCATCCTGGGCTTTGACGGGTTGCGCGCCATCGCCGTCGGGCTGGTCGTGTTCTCGCATACAGGTTTGTTCGAGGGCGGAGTGTGGGAGAGCGTTGGTGCTGCACGTATCTTTTAATGCTCAGGTAGGCGTACAAATATTTTTCGTGCTATCCGGCTTGCTCATCACGCAACTTACGCTCGCTGAGCACGCATTCACGGGCAGGGTCAATTTGTCCCGTTTCTATCTGCGCCGCGTCCTGCGAATATTCCCGGTGTACTACGCCGCGATCGCGGTTTCGTTCACTTTGGTGGCAGCAGGGATTTACGGTATCCACCCGCTCGCTTTTGGCGCCGCCATCACGTACGTAGTGAACTTTGCACCCTGGGACTACATGGAGGCGACGTTTAGCCACTTCTGGTCGCTTGCGGTGGAGGAGCATTTCTATTTCTTCTGGCCGGTGGCGATGGTGCTGGCACGCGGCCGAGTTCGCGCCGCGGGTTTTTTTGCCGCAGCGGGGATTGCATTAATGATCTTATGGTCTGCTTATCCCCCGCCCATCGTGTTGGAGCTGGCTCGCAGTCATGCGGTAAACCGATGGACTATTCCTGCCGCGCTGCCGATTCTTGTAGGGTGTCTTACGGCTTGTTTGCTTTGGGATCGCCGGTTGCCCCCTTACTTGACCCAGGCGGCTGGAATCGCAGGAGTTCTCGTTTTCCTGCTGCCACTTGCGTCGTCCGCCAACGCTCTGGTTCCCACCGAACTTCAGCCGTTGCCGTCTTCCGTGGCCATCGCGGCAATCATGATTTACATCGTTGGCTCGCCCCGTTCGGTCCTTGTTCGATCGCTCGAAATACGCCCGCTTGCCTACCTTGGTACCATCAGCTACGGCATCTACGTTTGGCAAGGTATCTTTACAGGTAACGGGCCATATCGTCAGGTATCTGGTTGGCCGCCGGAGCCGATCGTCGGAGCAGCGCTGGCGATTTCTGTAGCGGCACTGTCCTATCGCTTCCTAGAAGCGCCCATTCTCCGCTACAAGGACCAACTTGGTCGCCCGGCTCGGCCGGAGAAATAAACGCGGTGACCTACCGGAGTGACATTGATGGTCTTCGCGCGCTGGCTGTACTGCCGGTAGTGGCTTTCCACGCCGGTATCGCAGGCTTTGGCGGTGGCTTCAGCGGCGTCGATATCTTTTTCGTGATTTCAGGCTTCCTGCTCACAGGCATTCTGATGCGCGAGTTGGATGACGGCCGTTACACGCTGGCGGGCTTTTATGTCCGACGCGCGCGCCGCATCCTGCCAGCTCTTACCGTCATGGTGCTGGCCACCCTCGTTGCTGGGTTCTACCTGATGGCACCGAGTCAATTCGTTCAAACGGCGCATGCAACACGCGGCGTGGCCACGATTTCGGTCAACATGTATTTCGCGCGTATCAAGGCGGACTACTGGGACCAGAGCTCTTTGGCGGATCAGCCGTTGCTGCATGCTTGGTCGCTTGCTGTAGAGGAGCAGTTTTATGTAGGACTGCCGCTAGTTGTGTGGCTGTTGTACCGGACCGGCTCCCTTGGCCGCGGCGATAAGGCGAGAAAGAGAGGCATTGTTTTCGGCGTTTTGGCGGTGATCGCCTTGAGTTCAATGGCCTACGCGCAGTGGTTGTTGAATGTGCGTCCTGGCGATGCTTTCTATCTCGTGCTACCGCGCGCCTGGGAGCTGATCGTTGGCTCCTTGCTTGCCATAGGGCGCCATGCCAGAGCTTCGCAAGAAAGACCGTGGTTGCGGGATGCGGCAGGTTGGGTGGGCTTCGCGCTCATTGTGAGCAGCATCGCTTTGCTGCACGAACGCATGCCGTTTCCTGGCTTCGCGGCATTGCTGCCGTGCATGGGAGCGGCTTTGGTGATTTGGTCGGGCAGCATGGGCCAGGGTGCACTACAGACGCTGCTGTCCTCGCGCCCGCTGGTCTGGATAGGCAAGGTTTCGTATTCGCTCTATCTGTGGCACTGGCCGATCTTTGTACTGGTGAACTCTGCTGGCTGGTACGCAAGGGGTCTTCCCCATGTGGCACTGCCTTTACAACTCGCAGTGATGCTCCTGTTCGCCTGGTTATCTTGGCGCTTTATTGAGCAGCCGTGCAGGCGTGGCCAGATGCAAACGAGGGGAGCATTTCGTGTTTTGGTGGCTGCAGCCGCATCGCTGGCGGTGCTCTGGGCGTGTGGCACCGCAGCGGAGCGCATTGCAGAAGAGGGGCGGCCGATCACGATGCCTACGCCACCACTGCTGCTCCAACTTGAACATGATCGACTCGCAACGC
>Ga0255095_1000494_pt1 | contig 19871 bp, 17 predicted proteins | sample Colum_Law_RepC_8_2_FD_188435 | JGI IMG/M metagenome (GOLD analysis project Ga0255095, IMG submission 188435) | Freshwater microbial communities from Columbia River, Oregon, United States - Colum_Law_RepC_8d | ecosystem: Environmental > Aquatic > Freshwater > River | place: USA: Oregon...
CCAGGGCAGCCCTGACCGCAGCAGCCACATCGGGGGCCAGCCCTTCGCCGAACCATTCCTGGGGCAAACCGATACGCAATCCGGCCAGCGGGCGCGATTCGGTAGCGAGAGCCTCGTGGCGGCCCGCAGGAACCGGACTGGCCCGCAGGCCCTGCACGAAATCCTCCTCGGGCAGCGCGAGGCTGGTCGAGTCGCGGGCATCGAATCCGGCCATGACATTGAGCAGCGCCGCGCACTCGGCCGCCGAGGCGGCCATCGCCCCGCCCTGATCGAGGCTGGAGGCAAAGGCAATCATCCCGTAGCGGGAGACCCGGCCGTAGGTGGGTTTGATCCCCGTGATGCCGCAAAAGGCCGCGGGCTGACGTACCGAGCCCCCGGTATCGGTGCCCGTGGCGAGCGGCGCGAGACCGGCCGCCACCGCAGCGGCGGCTCCGCCTGAAGAGCCTCCCGGGACTGCCCGGGGATCCCAGGGGTTGAGCACCGGCCCGAAATGCGAATGCTCGTTGGCCGACCCCATGGCGAATTCATCGCAGTTGGTCTTGCCCAGACACACGGCGCCAGCCTGCTGCAAGCGCGCCACCACCGTGGCATCGAAGGGGCTCATATAGCCTTCGAGCATGCGCGAGCCCGCCGTGGACGCCCAGTCGCGGGTGACAAAAATATCCTTGTGGGCCACAGGGATGCCCAGCAACGCGGACCGCTCGCCGGCGGCCAGTCGGGCATCGGCCGCAGCGGCCTGCGCCAGCGTGGCCTCGGGACGGACATCGGTAAAGGCATTGAGGCGACTGCCGGCCATCCGATCCAGAAAGTGCTGCGCCAGAGCCACCGCACTGACTTCGCCCTGATCCAGTGCGGTGCGCAGGCCGCCCAGCTCCACCTCATGCCAGGCGCGCGTCATTCGATCACCCGCGGCACAAGATAGAGCCCTTCGGCCACGGCCGGCGCACTGCGCTGAGCGGCCGTGCGCTGGTCCGACTCCGTGACCTGATCTGCCCGCAGCCTGAGGGTGAGATCGGCTACGTGAGTCATGGGTGCCACCCCGGTGGTATCGACCGCCTGCAGCGACTCGATCAGCCCAAAGACGGCATTCAACTGGCCGAGTGCCTGCTCCGCTTCTGCGGGGCTGAGGTCAAGCCGCGCGAGCTCGGCGATGCGCGCGACATCCTGTGCGGTGAGAGCCAGCGTGGGCCTCCATGCGGGAGCGGTAAACCGTCAATGATAGGGTATGATCCCGCCCCTCGCTTCCGAACCCGTTCTTTACCTACGGACCCGGCATGTTCGGCTTCTTTCGCAAGTATTTCTCCAACGACCTCGCCATCGATCTGGGCACGGCCAACACGCTCATCTATGTGCGTGGGAAGGGCATCGTGCTTGACGAGCCCTCGGTGGTTGCCATTCGCCAGGACGGCGGACCCAGCGGCAAGAAGACCATTGCAGCGGTCGGCAAGGACGCCAAGCAGATGCTGGGCAAGGTGCCTGGCAACATCGAGGCCATCCGGCCCATGAAGGACGGCGTCATTGCCGACTTCACGGTTACCGAGCAGATGCTCAAGCAGTTCATCCGGCTGGTGCATCCCGGGTCGCTGTTTGCGCCCAACCCGCGCATCATCATCTGCGTGCCCTGCGGTTCCACTCAGGTCGAACGCCGAGCCATCCGCGAAAGCGCATTGGGGGCCGGTGCGGCCCAGGTCTATCTGATCGAGGAACCCATGGCTGCCGCCATCGGCGCGGGTCTGCCGGTTTCGGATGCCACCGGATCCATGGTGGTCGACATCGGTGGCGGTACCACCGAGGTGGGCGTGATTTCCCTGGGCGGCATGGTCTATTCGGGCTCAGTGCGCGTCGGTGGCGACAAGTTCGACGAAGCGATCATCAATTACATCCGTCGCAACTACGGCATGCTGATCGGCGAGACCACGGCAGAGTCCATCAAGAAGGAAATCGGATCCGCATTCCCGGGTTCCGAGGTTCGTGAGATGGAAGTCAAGGGTCGCAATCTGTCCGAGGGCATTCCTCGGGCCTTCACCGTCTCTTCCAACGAGATTCTCGAGGCCCTGACCGATCCGCTCAATCAGATCGTCTCGGCCGTCAAGATCGCACTGGAGCAGACCCCGCCAGAGTTGGGGGCTGACATCGCCGATCGCGGCATGATGCTCACCGGAGGGGGCGCCCTGTTGCGCGACCTCGACCGACTCCTGATCGAGGAAACCGGCCTGCCCGTGCTGGTCGCTGACGACCCCCTCACCTGCGTGGTGCGCGGATGTGGTCTGGCGCTCGAGCGCATGGACAAGCTGGGCACCATTTTCACCAGCGAATGAACTGAGCGCGCGGTGCCATGGACCGCAGCCCGCCACCGTTCTTTCGGCAGGGCCCGTCCGCCACGGTGCGCCTGCTGCTGTTTTCGGCACTCGCCCTCGCACTGCTGGTGACCGATGCCCGAACCGGCCTGCTGATCTCGCTGCGCCAGGGTTTGGGCACACTGCTCTATCCGGTGCAAAGAGCCTTGCTCGTCCCGCGCGATGCGTCCCGGGCGGTATTCGAACATGTCGGTGAAATCGAGCAGCTGCGCAAGGAAAACGCCGAACTGCGGCGCCTCGAAACCGAGAACGCCCGCCAATTGCTGCTGACCGAGCAGTTGGCCCAGGAAAACCGTGAACTGCGCGAGATCGTTCAGGCGCGCGAGCGGGCAACCACCCGGACCGTGGTGGCCGAAGTGCTCTTCGAAAGCCGGGACCCATTCGCGCGCCGATGGGTCATCGATAAAGGGCTGCAACACGGCCTGGTTGCTGGTCAACCCGTGGTCGACTCACACGGAGTGATCGGTCAGGTCACTCGGGTATTTGCCCTGTCCGCAGAAATCACCCGAATCACCGATACCAACCTGAGCGTCCCGGTTCAGTCGCGCCGAACGGGTCTGCGATCGATGGCCAGTGGCTCGGAAACACCAGGAAGACTGGGACTGCGCTTCGTCTCTGCTCATGCAGACCTCACCGAAGGCGATGAAATCATCACATCGGGGCTGGACAGTCTGTATCCGGCCGGGCTGGCCGTAGGCACCATCCGGCGGATCGCGCGTGAGACCGGCAGCCAGTTTGCGCGCATCGAACTGGAACCGGCGGCACAGGTCGACGCCGCCCGCTGGGTTCTGATCCTGCTGTCTGAACCCCTCGTGATGCCCGCGTCTGCGCAGGGGGAAACGCCCCCGGCCAAATCCAGACGGGCAGGTTCACGTTCGTCCAGACCGCAGGCCCAACCATGATCGGCGGTCGCGCAGCCCCCATGCAGAGGCCGGTGAGCAGGCTGTTCATCGCCCTGTCGATTCTGATCGCGTGGCTCCTCGAGATGTTGCCCTGGGGACGCCAGGGCTGGGTTCCGGACCTGGTCGCCCTGGTGCTGGTCTTCTGGAACATTCATCAACCCCGCAAGGTCGGTATCGGCGTGGCTTTTCTGGTGGGGCTGCTGGTGGATGTGCACGCCTCGAGTCTGCTGGGTGAGAGTGCCCTCACCTACAGTCTGCTGTCGTTTGGCGCCATCAGTCTGCACCGGCGGGTCATGTGGTTCGGCACCGTGGGGCAGATGCTCCATGTCGGCTTGCTCATGCTGATTGCCGTCACCCTGTCCTGGATGATTCGGGCCGCCCTGGGCGCTGCCGATGTGTCGTGGACCATCTGGGTTTCGCCTCTCACAACCACCTTGCTGTGGCCCCTGGCAGACCGCCTGTTGCTGTGGCCCCAGCGTCGCCCCGTCGATCGCGACGAAAATCGGCCGATCTGAGGGCGAGCGCGCTGCAATGATCGAGATTCTGGACCCGGAGCGCGCCCAACGAGAGGCACGTAGCCGCCTGCTTTGGGCTGCTGGCTTTGTCTTTCTGCTGTTTTCGGTCCTGCTGGCCCGATTCGTCTGGCTTCAGGTCATCCGGCATGAGGAGTTTCAGGCGCAGGCCGAGGACAACCGGATAGCGGTGGTGCCCGTGGCGCCGGCCCGGGGGCTCATTCTTGACCGCAAGGGTCTGGTGGTCGCCGAAAATGTGTCTGCCTTCACGCTTGAACTCGCCCCGCGTCAGATCGAGAACCTTGATCGCACGATGGATGAGCTGGCCACCCTGGTCGAGATCGGTTCTCGCGAGCGGCGGCGATTCCGTCGGTTGATGGAGGATCAGCGCAGCGCAGAGTGGCTGCCGCTCAAGACCCGGTTGAGCGACGAGGAGGTGGCCCGGATTGCGGCGCATCGCTACAGGTTTGAAGGCGTGGATGTGCGGGCGCGACTGTTTCGCAACTATCCGATGGGGACAAGCGGGTCGCATGTCGTGGGCTACATCGGTCGAATCTCGCAGGAGGACAAGCGTCGGCTCGAGGAGGCCGGGGAAGTCTCGCAGTACGCCGGGGCAACCCACATGGGCAAGATCGGTATCGAGCAGAGTTACGAAGCGGCTCTGCGCGGACAGACCGGGTTTGAGCGCGTCGAGGTCTCGGCGGGTGGGCGCGTGGTGCGTTCCCTTTCCAGGGTTCCGGCCCGGGTCGGCAGCAATGTGGTCCTCTCGGTCGACATGACGCTGCAAGGGCTGGTTGAACAGTGGTTCGGTGATCGCAAAGGTGCACTGGTCGCGATCGAGCCGGGCACCGGAGAGGTTCTCGCCTTTGTCTCGGTGCCCACCTACGACCCCAATCTCTTCGTGGACGGTATCGACACCGCATCGTGGCAGGCGCTCAATGAGGATCCCGACAAACCGCTGCTGAACCGCCCCCTGCGAGGCACCTATCCCCCGGGATCCACCTACAAGCCCTTCATGGCGCTGGCGGTTCTCGACAGCGGCATTCGCGGACCCAACACGGTGATCAGCGATCCGGGGTTTTTCATGCTGGGCACGCACAAGTTTCGCGACTCCAACCCGAACGGGCACGGTGCGGTGGATCTGCGCAAGTCCATCGTGGTGTCCTCGGATACCTACTATTACGGCGCCGCCCTCGAGATGGGGGTGGACCGGATTCATGACTACATGAAACCCTGGGGATTCGGTCAGCTGACCGGGATCGACATGGCTCATGAAACCACTGGCATCCTGCCGTCCTCGCAATGGAAGATGAAACGGCACAAACAGAAATGGCTGCCCGGCGAGACGCCATCGATCGGCATCGGGCAGGGCTACAACAGCTTCACAATGCTTCAGCTCGCCCATGCCACCGCCACACTGGCCAATCGCGGGCAGTCGGTCCGGCCGCGACTGGTGCGCGAAACTCAGGATCCAGTGAGTGGCCAGCGCACGGCCACACCGATGCAACTGGGGCCCGCCATCGCGATTCCTGCGCAGCACCTCGCCCTGGTGCATCAGGGCATGATTGAAGTCAACCGCATTGGAACGGGCCGAATCGCCTTCGCCGGCGCGGAGTACGTGGCTGCTGGCAAAACCGGGACAGCCCAGGTGATCGGCATCCGGCAGGACCAGAAATACGATGCACGACGTATTGCCGAACGCCACCGGGATCACTCGCTTTTCATGGCCTTTGCCCCGGTGGACCAACCCAAGGTCGCACTCGCCATCATTGTCGAAAACGGTGGCTTTGGCGCACAGGCGGCGGCACCCATCGCACGCCGAGTGTTTGACTATGTCCTGCTTGGCAAGGTGTCGCGTGACCCGATTGCGGGCGCCCCAGGCCTGTCGTCCGTCAGTGAGAGCGAGCTGCGCGATGTGCCTGAAGAAACCGATCGGGATGGAGCCGTCCCAGCAGCGGGAAATGCACCATGAGTTCCCGGGTCTCGCGTACCGGCCTAGCCCGCCCGCCGTGGTTCGAACGACTTCGGCCCTGGATCGATGTCTTTGACCGGCCCCTGCTCCTCGCCCTGACTGTTCTGGTGCTGATCAGCCTGGTGGCTCAATACTCGGCGGCACTGGGCTTTCCGGGTCGATTTGAAGGTCACCTGCGCAATCTGGGGATTGCGGCGCTGATCATGTGGCTCGCGGCGCTTGTACCACCGGGCAGGATGATGCGGCTGGCCGTACCGCTCTATGCGCTGGGGCTGGTGCTCTTGATTGCGGTGGCCTTGGTGGGCGTGACCAACAAGGGCGCACAGCGATGGCTGGACCTCGGAGTCATCCGCATCCAGCCCTCCGAAATCATGAAGCTCGCCATGCCGTTGCTGCTGGCCTGGTATTTCCAGCAGCGTGATGGTTGGTTGCGAGGCCGGGATCATGCACTGGCCGCGGTGCTGCTTGCCGTGCCCGTATTGCTGGTGGCCCGCCAACCCGACCTGGGCACCGCCATCCTGGTGTTTGCCGCCGGGGCCTATGTCATCTTCTTCGCGGGGCTCAGCTGGCGGGTCATCGGGGCCCTGATGGTTGCCGGGCTGGCCAGTCTGCCCCTGCTCTGGATGGTGATGCACGACTATCAGCGTCAGCGGGTGCTCACCCTGATCGACCCCACGGCCGACCCATTGGGCAAGGGATTTCACATCATCCAGTCAATCATCGCGGTGGGCTCGGGCGGCTGGTTTGGCAAGGGCTGGACGGACGGTACCCAGGCGCACCTCGAATTCATTCCGGAGCGCACGACCGACTTCATCCTTGCCGTGTTTGCCGAGGAATTCGGCCTGTTCGGCCTGCTGGTTCTGATGGTGATCTACCTGGCCATCATCCTGCGCGGCCTGGCCATCGCGGGTGCAGCTCAGTCGGTGTTCGGGCGGCTGCTCGCAGCCGCCATCACGCTCAGCTTTTTCACCTACTGCTTTGTCAACATCGGCATGGTGATCGGCCTGCTGCCCGTGGTGGGGGTGCCACTGCCCTGGATGTCTTATGGCGGCACGGCCATGGTCACGCTCGGCCTGGGTTCGGGCATGCTGATGAGCATCGCCCGACACCGCGGCCTGAATGCCTGATCAGGCCTTGGCTCGCGAGACCTGCAACATGATCTTGCCGATGTGCTCCGAGCTTTCCATGAGCGCGTGGGCCTGAGCTGCCTGTTCAAGCGGAAAGACGCGATGGATGTGAGGCAGCACACGCCCCTGCTCGAGCAGAGGCCAGACCTGCTGACGCAGAGCCTGCGCCAGCGCTGCCTTGTCAGCCGCCGAACGGGGGCGCATGGTCGAACCCGTGACGGTGAGGCGCTTGATCATGATGGGCATGAGGTCGAGTTCGATGCGGGAGCGCTGTAAAAATGCGATCTGCACCAATCGGCCTTCCACGGCGAGCAGGCGCAGATTCTTCTCGACATAGGTGCCGCCGACCATGTCGAGAATGAGATCCACTCCCCGTCCCTCGGTCAGTCGCTGAACCTCGAGCAGAAAATCCTGCTGCCGATAGTCGACGGCGGCATCGGCCCCGAAGCCGCGACAGGCCTGCGCCTTCTCGGGAGAACCCACGGTGCAATACACCGTGGCGCCCCAGGCCTTGGCAAGTTGTATGGCAGTGACGCCGATGCCCGACGAGCCACCGTGAATGAGAATGCGATCAGTGGGCTTGAGTCCACCCCGCTCGAACACATTGGCCCAGACAGTGAAGTAGGTTTCGGGCAGTGCAGCCGCCTGGACCCAGTCGAGCCCATTGGGCACCGGCAACACCTGTCCTGCCGGAGCGCTGACATACTCGGCATAGCCTCCGCCATTGACCAGCGCACATACGGCTTCGCCCACCTTCCATTCAGTCACGCCCTGACCCACGGCGGCGATCCGACCCGAAACCTCGAGCCCGAGATGGGGCGAGGCGCCTTTCGGGGGCGGGTAGCTCCCCGCACGCTGAGCGACATCGGGACGATTGACCCCTGCAGCCTCGACCGCGATCAACACTTCGCCGGCACCGATCTCCGGAACGTCGGCCTCAACCACCCTGAGGACTTCCGGCCCACCCCCAGAACCGTGATCGACCAGGCGCATGCGTGCGGGAAAGCTCATGGGAACTCCGTCAGACAGAAGGTTGAAAGCCGGTCGCGGCGGTCGAGGTCAACATGCTCTCGATGCAGGCCTGAACAGCGAGAGCATCAGCGAAACTTGCCAGCGTATGCGGCTCACCCGCGATCATCGCGACAAGCTGATCCAGCTGTCGCTGATAGGCGGCCTGCCGCGGATCAGCAGGCAAGCCGTTCACGGGTTCGCCCTGAGGCGCACCGGCATGCGTGCGCTCCAGCCGATACCAGTCGATCAACCGCATCTCGGCACCCAGGCCAATGAACCGGGCTTCGATCAGATCGGGCGGTACGCCGCCTGTGCTGCCGACGATGGAGACCGGCGTACGACCCGCCCGCAGGCTGGCCGTCACGGACTGCTCGGCCAGGCCTGCGGCAGGGTGAAATGCGACGGCACCCTGCAGCCGCAGCGGACCGAGCAGTCGCAGCGCGAGATAGACAAAATGCGAGAGCACCTCCCGCGTGAAACCGCCCTGGTCAGATTGATTGAGCCAGGCTGCATTGGCCTGCCAGTCACGCGGCCATTGATGAAACCGGGTACGAATCTCAAGGGCCCTGAGATCAAAATCAACGGATCCGATTGCATCGGCAATCGCCTGAACTGCCGCCGAGGATGCAAACGGAAAGTTGATTGCTGCCGGGCGACCACTGCGTTCCACCTCGTTGACCAGGCGTTGGCTTTCGGTCAGATCGATGCCCAAGGGCTTTTCGCAGAACACCGCCTTGCCGGCCGCCAGTGCCGCGCGCACGCTTGCCGCATGAGCCAGGGGCGGATTGGCGACGTAGACCACATCGACGTCGAGCCTTTCAATGGCCTGAGCCTGAGAGCCACTCAGGGGCGTGCCTGGAAACTCGGCCGCAATCTGCTGGCGCACAAGTGACGAGACATCCCAGGCCGAGACCACCTCAATTGCCGGGTGCCGGGCCGCCTGCTCCAGCATGCGGCGACCGACAACACCCAGGCCGATCACGGCCATGCCAAAACGCTTCATGGCCCTGCCACTCAGCGCATGAACTGGCGCACGGCGTCGGCACCCAGACCGACCGACTCAAAGTGTGCACGGTACTTTTCGATGCGGGTAAAGACATCGTCATAGCCTGTGCTGCGACCCTGCGGATCGACATACATGAGCGAACCGTGAACGGTGAACAACGTGATCATGTCCTGGCAGTCATCGGGAACAACCAGCGTGTGGGTCTCACCAGGTGGCTCATAGATGTAGCTGCCCGCCTCGGCGACCCAGTCGTGTTCGAGGTAGTGCCATTTGCCGCGGATCACGTAGGCATGGACGCAGCCTGAATGCCGGTGACGCTGCAACAGCCCCGAGCGTCGAACCCGAAGCAGATGCACGTAATAGCCCGCTGTGACATTGAGGTGAATGGGTCTGGACCAGATTCCAGCGGAGATCGGCACCCAAAGGCGCTCATCTCCGCCCAGAAGATCGGGCACAACCATATCCGGGGTCATGCCCCAGGGCTGCGGCAGGGCATAGGGAATGCGGTCGTCCGCAATACGTTCATTGGGTGCGTTCATGAGGCAAGAGCGTACCCCAAGATTGCTAGCATCATGGACATGAACCCCACCATCTCTTCCACGGCCGATCAGATCCTTGATGCGGCACGCGAGCTGCGTCGGGCGCTGTCTGGATTGACCTTCGCCGAGCCGGTCTCGGTCGTGCTCAACCCGCTCGACTACGCCTGGGCGCCCCATGAGGCCTATGTCCGACGCTTTGCGACCGGCCCACGCCGAATCGTGCTGCTGGGGATGAATCCCGGGCCTTTCGGCATGATGCAGACCGGTGTGCCTTTCGGTGAGGTGTCGGCAGTCAGGGACTGGATGGGCATTCAAGCCCCGGTGCATGCACCCGCCGCGGGGCATCCCAAACGTCCGATCGAGGGCTTTGACTGTCGACGCTCCGAGGTCAGTGGCCGGCGCCTGTGGCACTGGGCCGCACGATACTGGGGCAGTGCAGACCGATTTTTTGCGGAATGCTTCGTCATCAACTATTGCCCGCTGGTCTGGCTCGAGGCCACAGGGCGCAACCGCACGCCGGTGCAGCTGCCTGCAGCCGAGCGTGCGCCCGTTGATGCCGCCTGCGACCGACATCTGGCCCGGGTGCTGCAGGCGCTCGAGCCGCAGTGGGCGATCGGCGTGGGCGGTTTTGCGCAGCAACGTCTGCAGGCAGTCGCGCAAGGTCCGTGGCTCGACAGCACGCTGGCCCGATCCCTGAAGATCGGTCAGATCCTGCACCCCAGCCCAGCCAGCCCGGCGGCCAACCGCGGCTGGGATGACGCGGTACAGGCACAATGGCGGGCGCTGGGGCTGACCCAGCCCCTGTCCGACTAGTTCCATCCATGCTGCTGCACGCCTGCACCATCGCGCTTTCCGCTTTCCTGCTCTTTCTGGTGCAGCCCATCATTGCACGCCAGATCCTGCCCTGGTTTGGCGGATCGGCCGCCGTCTGGACCACCTGCATGGTGTTCTTTCAGGTGGCCCTGTTGGCCGGGTATTTCTATTCCGACTGGGTGATTCGCCGACTGAAAGCCCGTCAGCAGGCTCTGGTGCACACCGGGCTTCTTGCACTCAGTCTCGCGTTTCTGCCCATCGTCGCCTCACCGGCGTTCAAGCCCGAAGACGCGGCTCAGCCGATCGGTCGCATTCTGCTGCTGCTGACACTCACCATCGGCCTGCCCTATCTCATGCTGGCCACCACGGGCCCGCTGGTGCAGGCCTGGTTCACCCGGGAATTCAGTACGGCGCGGGTTTACCGGCTGTATGCGCTGTCCAATCTCGCCTCGATGATTTCGCTGATCCTGTATCCACCCGTGATCGAACCGCTGGCCAGTGGACGGATGCAGGCCATCGGATGGTCGCTGGCGTATGGTGCCTTTGCAATCCTGGCGGGTCTTTGCGCCTGGCGAGCGGTCCGTCATTCACGCGAACACGACGCGCTCTGTTCTGCGACAACGGCGCCCGCCGTCCTCGAGCCTGTGCAGCCTGGAGCAGAGCACGCAATTGCGGACCCGCCGATCCAGCCCACCCTGGCTGCGCCAACGCCTTCGAGCCCTTCATTGCGTGAACAAGGCCTGTGGTTGCTGCTGGCTGCGCTTGGCTCGCTGCTTCTGCTGGCCATCACCACGCACATCACCCAGAACGTGGCTTCGGTCCCGTTCCTGTGGGTCCTGCCTCTGGCCCTTTATCTGGTGACCTTCATCCTGTGCTTCGATGGCGAGGGCTGGTACCGGCAGCAGATCTACAAAACGCTCGCAGCGATTGCCTCCGTGCTGCTTGCCATCGGGCTGTCCTATCGGTTCTCCGAGGACTCGCTGGAACGGGGACTGCTCGAGATTCTGTATGCGGTGCCGCTCTACTCGGTCGGTCTGTTCGTCCTGTGCATGTTCGTGCATGGTGAACTGGTCAGTCGCAAACCCGCGCCCGTCCATCTCACCCGCTTCTATCTCATGGTCTCGCTCGGGGGCGCTGTCGGGGGTCTGATGGTGGGCATTGGGGCGCCGCTGGTCTTTGACTGGTACTGGGAGTTGCCGATCGCGCTCATCGTGATTGCACTGCTGGTGGCCTGGCTGTCACGGGGTCCGATCCGTTGGTTCGGCGTGGCTGCACTGATCGCCTGCATTTTGCTTGTGGGCGATTACAGACAATGGATCCGGGGCGAAATGATCGAAATCTCCCGCAATTTCTACGGAACATTGCGGGTGCGGGCAGTGGATACGGCCTTGCCCGACGGCTCAACCATCCGGCGTCGACAACTGGTTCACGGCGAAATCCTGCATGGCGAACAGCGCTCAAGCGATCCGCGCCTGGCCACCACCTACTACGGTCCGGGCTCGGGCATTGGCCGCCTGATCCGTCTGCGCAACGAGGGCGGGCCCGCGCGCGTGGGTCTGGTGGGCCTGGGCGTGGGCACCCTCGCAACCTACGGTCGCCCCGGGGATGTCTACCGCATGTACGAACTCAATCCCACGGTGCTCAAGTTTGCGCAACAACACTTCACTTACCTGAAGGATTCGCCTGCCACGATCGAGAACATTCTGGGTGATGCGCGCCTGATGCTCGAACGCGAATCCGATCAGCGCTACGACATTCTGGCCGTGGACGCCTTCTCGAGTGACTCCATTCCGGTCCACCTCATGACCCGCGAGGCCATCGAAGTCTATCGCCGCCATCTGGTCGAGGACGGCGCCATTGCGCTGCACATCACCAATCGTTACCTTGATCTGTCGGGCGTGGTTCGTCGGCTGGCGGACGAAGCCCAGATGCAGGCGATTCTGATCGCGGATGTGCCCGAGGCGGGGACCCCCTTCTATCGCTCGACCTGGATTGTTCTGACCCGTCATGCCCAGACCGCCCAGCGCCTGATGGATCAGGGCGGCCGCGCGATCGAGCCGCCCCCATCCAGTCGGCCGACCTGGACCGATGATCATCACAACCTCTTCGAAGTCCTGCGATGACCCTGCACCCGCAAAATCCCTCGCCCTCGACAACCCCAAAGGCCGCAGGCGCCGCTGCAGCCGGCAGCGCCCAGACCGCATTGAATGCGGGCGCAGGCGCGCCAATCGGCACGCCGCTGTCGCCCAACGCCACGCGGCTGATGTTTCTGGGGGCGGGCGAACTCGGCAAGGAAGTGATCATCGCGCTGCAGCGCCTGGGCGTCGAAGTCATCGCGGTGGATCGCTATGCCGATGCTCCCGGGCAACAGGTGGCCCATTCGGCGCATGTGATCGACATGACCGATGGCGCGAAATTACGTGCCCTGATCGAACAGGTTCGGCCCCACCGGATCGTGCCGGAGATCGAGGCGATTGCCACACCCACCCTGCTCGAGCTCGAGCGCGAAGGCGTGGTGGCGGTGACCCCCACGGCGCGCGCGGCCTGGCTCACCATGAACCGCGAAGGCATTCGCAGGCTGGCCGCCGAAGAGCTGGGCCTGCCCACCTCACCCTACCGGTTTGCCAGCAGCCTGGGCGAGTTGCAGGCTGCCATCGATGGCGGCATCGGCTATCCCTGCATCGTCAAGCCCGTCATGTCGTCGTCAGGCAAAGGGCAGTCCAAGGTGGATGACGCAGACGAAGTGGCGCAAGCCTGGTCCTATGCGGGCACCGGCGGTCGCGTCGATGCCGGCCGGGTGATCGTTGAGGGTTTCATCGACTTCGACTACGAAATCACCCTGCTGACCGTGCGGGCGCGTGCCGCCTCGGGCGCCATCGAGACGCAGTACTGCGAGCCGATCGGCCATGTTCAGGTCTCGGGCGATTATGTTGAGAGCTGGCAGCCCCAGGTCATGAGCCCGCGTGCGCTCGAACGTTCACGGGAGATTGCCCACAAGGTGACCGAGGCCCTGGGCGGCACCGGGCTCTTTGGGGTGGAGCTCTTCGTCAAGGGCGATGAGGTCTGGTTCTCGGAAGTCAGCCCCCGGCCCCACGACACCGGCATGGTCACGATGTGCACCCAGCACCAGTCTGAATTTGAACTGCATGCACGCGCGATTCTGGGCTTGCCGGTTGATACCAGCCTGCGCAATCCGGGGGCAAGCGCCGTGATCTACGGCGGTGTGGAGGCGCGCGGCATCGTGTTTGAGGGCGTGGCCGATGCGCTCGCCCTGCCCGGCACCGACCTGCGCCTGTTCGGCAAGCCCGAGGCCTTCGTCAAGCGACGCATGGGCGTGGCCCTGGCCCGCGCCACCGACACCGAGACCGCACGGCAGGTGGCCAAGCAGGCGGCCGCACGGGTCAAACCGCGAGCCGCCTGAGCGGCGGGCAGTCAGACCGCGGCAAACCTCACCACACCGTCCTCGCCCTGCTGCCGCTGCAATCGGCCGTCGTACCAGAGCGCATGCAGATGCGCGAGGGCCTCGCCCAGGGCGAACATCATCTCGTGGGTGTCGAAGGTGCGGCCAAAGATGATCTGCACAGCCTCGGCCCCATGCCGGGGCCGCTCCCGGCAGGCGGCCTCAATGGCCGTCAGACGCTCGGCATGATGGGCATGCAGCTGCTGCAATCGGCGGTGCAGCCCCCGGAACGGGCGCCCGTGCGAAGGCAGCACCAGGGTCTGCTCATCGCAGATCTCGTAGCGTCGCAGTGACTGCAGATACCAGGTGAGGGGATTGGCCTCGGGCTCCATATCAAAGACCGAGACATTGGTGGAAATGCGCGGCAGCACCATGTCGCCCGAAATCAGCAGGCAGTCGGCTGCGCAATGCAGAGCCGCATGCTCAGCCGAGTGGCCGGTGCCAATGATCACCCGCCAGGTACGATCGCCGATCACGATGTCTTCATGATCGCCAATGCGCCGAAAGGCATGGGGCATTTCAGGCACCAGGCTCGGATAGTGCGAGCGGGTCTTGGTGCGCAGGGCATCGAGCTGGGGGCTGTCGGCCACGCCATTGCGCAGGTAGTGCTTGTAGGTGGCCTGAGGGTCCGTGCCCGGCATCTGCACCGACAGAATGCGGCCCATGGCGTATTCGCCCACCGTCATCCAGAGCGGTGCACCAAAGCGGCGGGTGAGCATGCCGGCCAGTCCGACATGGTCGGGGTGGTTGTGGGTGCACAGCACCCGCAGCAGGGGCAGACCCTCGAACTCCCGCTCGATCAGGGTGTCCCAGTGCCGACGCACATCATCGGTTGAGACACCGCAGTCGATCACGGTCCAGCCCTCGCGACCCTCCATGCGATCGCGCAGCAGCCACAGGTTGATATGGTCGAGCGCAAAGGGCAGGGGCATGCGCAGCCAGTACACACCCGGCGCCACTTCGAGGCGGCCGCCAAAGGTGGGCAGGGTGTCGCCCAGCGGATAGGTCAGTTCGTGTTCGAGCGGGTTCATGCCGAATCTGAGCGAAAATCGGACATTCAGTCTAACCCCGACCCCCAGCGAGCCATTCCATGATCAATCTGCCCGGCCTGCAGTTCGACCTCGGCGAAGACATCGCCATGCTGCGCGACTCGCTCCAGCAGTTCACGGCTGCCGAAATCACCCCGCGCGCCAACGAGATCGACCGCACCGACCAGTTCCCCATGGATCTGTGGCGCAAGCTCGGTGACCTGGGCGTGCACGGCATCACGGTCTCGCCCGAATATGGCGGCGCCGACCTGGGCTATCTGGCCCATGTGGTGGCCATGGAAGAGATCTCGCGCGGCTCGGCCTCGGTGGGCCTGTCGTATGGTGCGCACTCCAACCTGTGCATCAACCAGATCCACCGCAACGGCACCGAGGCGCAAAAGCGCCAGTACCTGCCCAGGCTCGTGAGCGGTGAATGGATCGGCGCACTCGCCATGAGCGAGCCCGGCGCGGGCTCCGATGTGGTGTCCATGAAACTGCGGGCCGATTTCAAGGGCGATCGCTGGGTACTCAACGGCAGCAAGATGTGGATCACCAACGGGCCCGATGCCGATGTCATGGTGATCTATGCCAAGAATGACCTGGAAGCCGGCCCGCGCGGCATCACGGCCTTTCTGGTCGAGAAGACCTTCCCCGGCTTTTCGGTCGCCCAGAAGCTCGACAAACTCGGCATGCGCGGCAGCCACACGGGCGAGCTGGTCTTCCAGGACTGCGAAGTGCCCGCCGAAAACGTGCTGGGCGGCCTGGGCCGGGGCGTGAATGTGCTGATGAGTGGCCTCGACTTCGAGCGGGCCGTGCTCTCGGGCGGGCCGCTGGGCATCATGAGTGCCTGCATGGATGCGGTCGTACCCTATGTGCATGAGCGCAAGCAGTTCGGCCAGCCGATCGGCGAGTTCCAACTCATGCAGGGCAAGCTCGCCGACCTGTACAGCACCATGATGGCCTGCCGGGCCTATGTCTACGAGGTGGCCCGCCAGTGCGACCGCTCGCATGCGGGCCTGGTCGATGTGCGCACCCTGCGCAAGGATGCGGCGGCGGCCATTCTCTACAGCGCCGAGAAAGCCACCTGGATGGCGGGCGAAGCCATTCAGTGCCTGGGCGGCAACGGCTACATCAACGACTCGCCCACCGGGCGCCTGTGGCGCGATGCCAAGCTCTACGAGATCGGCGCCGGCACCTCCGAGATCCGGCGCATGCTGATCGGCCGCGAGCTCTTTTCTGAAACCCGCTGAAGCCCAACATGCCCCAGCGTGACTCCACCGCCGCAGCCATCGCGCTGGCCATTCGCAATGGCTTTGATCGTCACTACGCGCTCTTTCGCTACAACGCCCAGCAGGCCAAATCGCGTTACGAACGCGCCGACTGGCATGCCATCCGAAATCTGGCGCGCGAGCGCATTGCGTTCTATGACGCGCGGGTGGCCGAAGCGCTCGATCGCATCGAGCGCGAGTTCAATGCCGCCGAACTGGCCGCAGGCAACTGGCAGCAGGTCAAGCGTCACTACGTCGCGCTGCTGGCCGATCATCGTCAGCCCGAGCTCGCCGAGACCTTCTTCAATTCGGTCTGCTCCAAGCTGCTGCACCGCACCTACTTTCACAACGACTTCATCTTTGTGCGGCCTGCGGTCGCCACCGATTACCTCGACAGCGACCCGCCGAGCTACCGGTCCTACTATCCGGCCCAGGTCGGCATGACCACGGCCTTGCGCCAGATGATCGTCGACATGGGTCTGGCCTGCCCCTTCGTGGATGTGGTGCGTGATCTGAACTGGGTCGAGCAGGCCCTGCGCGAAGCGGCGCCGGGTGAGGCCCTGGCTTCCGACTGCCAGCTCAATGTGCTGCGCACCCTGTTCTTTCGCAACAAGGGTGCCTACATCATCGGTCGCTACATCAATGATGGCGAGCTGATGCCCTTCGCGATTCCGGTGCTCCAGGACAGCCAGGGTCGGCTGTATCTGGACACCGTGCTCTTTGGCACCGAGCGCATCGACACGCTGTTCAATTTTTCACGGGCCTACTTCATGGTCGACATGGAGGTGCCGTCGGCCTATGTGCGGTTTCTCAAGACCCTCATGCCCACCAAGCCCGAGTCCGAGCTCTACACCATGCTCGGGCTGCATAAACAGGGCAAGACCGCCTTCTACCGCGACCTGCTGCACCACCTGCGCCATTCCAACGACAAGTTCATCATCGCGCCGGGCATCAAGGGCCTCGTGATGGGCGTGTTCACGCTGCCCTCGTTTCCGTACGTGTTCAAGATCATCAAGGATCACCGGCGCAAGGATGTCAGTCGCGAGTTCATCCAGAGCCAGTACCAGCGGGTGAAGGTGCACGACCGTGTGGGCCGCATGGCTGACACCTGGGAATATGCCGATGTGCCACTGCCGCTGGCGCGCATGGATGAGGCCCTGATCGCCGAACTCAAGGCCACCGCCCCCTCGCTGCTCGAGGAAGGCGGCGACACGCTGGTAATCCGGCACCTGTACATCGAGCGGCGCATGGTGCCGCTCAACATCTACCTCGAGCGGGCCGACGACGCCCAGCGTGAGCGGGCCATGATGGAATACGGCGACGCCATCAAGCAGATGGTGGCCGCCGACATCTTCCCGGGCGACATGCTCTACAAGAATTTCGGCGTGACCCGACAGGGACGGGTGGTGTTCTATGACTACGACGAAGTCGCCTATGTCACAGACTGCAACTTCAGGCGGATCCCACCGCCTCGCACCCCGGAAGACGAGATGGCGAGCGAGCCCTGGTACGCGGTCGGCCCGAACGATGTCTTCCCTGAAGAGTTCGGCACCTTCCTGCTCGGCGACCTGAGGGTGCGTGAAGCCTTCATGCGCCACCATGCCGACCTGCTCGATGCGACCTTCTGGCAGGAGCGCCAGGCCCGCATCCGTCAGGGCGCCCTCGAAGACGTGTTCCCGTATCCCGAATCCCTGCGATTTCGCAACCGATATCATCCCTGAGGACCTCGCCATGAATGATCCGATCGTCATTGCCTCGATCGCCCGTACGCCCATCGGCAGCATGATGGGCGAACTCTCGGGCTTTGCCGCCCACCAGCTTGGTGCCCATGCCATTCAGGCTGCGGTCAGCCGGGCGGGGCTGGCCCCCGAACAGGTCCAGGAAGTGATCATGGGCTGCGTGCTGCCTGCAGGTCAGGGTCAGGCGCCGGCCCGCCAGGCCTCGCTTGGCGCGGGCCTGCCCATGTCGGCGGGTGCCACCACCATCAACAAGGTCTGCGGCTCCGGCATGAAGGCCGCCATGCTCGCGCACGACCTGCTCACCGTGGGCAGTCAGGACATCATCGTGGCCGGTGGCATGGAGAGCATGTCCAATGCGCCCTACCTCATGCTCAAGGGGCGTGGGGGCTATCGCTACGGTCATGGCACGCTCTTCGATCACATGGCCCTCGATGGCCTTGAAGACGCCTACGACAAGACCCCGAACGGCGGGGGCAAGTCGATGGGCACCTATGGCGAGGATTGCGCGGCGCACTACCAGTTCACCCGCGAAGCCCAGGACGCCTTTGCCATTGCCTCCACCGAGCGGGCCCGTGCGGCCAACACCGATGGCAGCTTTGGTTATGAGATCGCGCCGGTCACCGTGGCGGGCCGCAAGGGCGATGTGATCATCGACAAGGACGAAAGCCCCTTCAAGAGCGATATCAGCAAGATCCCGGCACTCAAGCCTGCCTTTCGCAAGGACGGCACCGTGACGGCGGCCTCGTCATCCTCGATCTCGGATGGTGCAGCGGCACTCGTCATGATGCGTGCCTCCACGGCCAAGCAACTCGGCATCAATCCCATCGCCCGCATGGTGGGTCATGCCACCCACGCGCAGCAGCCGCAGTGGTTCACCACCGCACCCGTGGGCGCCATTCGCAAGCTCTACGACAAGACTGGCTGGAGCAGCGCCACCACCGATCTCTTCGAAATCAACGAGGCTTTTGCCGTGGTGGCCATGGCAGCCATGAAGGATCACAACCTGCCGCACGAGAAGGTCAACATCCATGGCGGTGCCTGTGCACTGGGCCATCCCATCGGCGCTTCGGGGGCGCGTCTGATCGTCACGCTCATCGGCGCGCTGCGCAAGACCGGTGGCCGCCGCGGTGTAGCCTCACTGTGCATCGGTGGCGGCGAAGCCACGGCTGTGGCCATCGAGATGATCTGACCCGCAGCATGCCCACCGCACTCGTTCTGGGCGCTTCGCGCGGCATCGGCCTGGAGTTCACCCGCCAGTATGTGCAGGCGGGCTGGACGGTCTATGGCACCCATCGCAACGAAGACGACCGACTCACCCTGCGCGATCTGGGCGCGCACACCCTCAAGCTCGATGTCACCCGCACTGAAGATCTGGCGGGCATCGGCTGGCAGCTCGATGACGAACGCATCGATGTGGCGGTGGTCAATGCAGGGGTCTATGGGCTTCGCACCAGCAGCATCCAGGCGCCGCCCACCGACGAGCAGTTCGATCTGGTCATGCGCACCAATGTGCTCTCGGCCATGCGCCTGATGCCCATGATCGCGCCGCTGCTGGCCCCCGCTCAGGGCACGGTGGCCTTCATTTCGAGCCGCATGGGCTCGATCAGCGAGGCCTCGGCCAGTCACGGCATGCTCTATCGCGTGTCCAAGGCAGCGGTCAACATGGTGGCCAAGCTCGCCCATGCCGACTATGCCCCGGTGGGGATCCGGGTACTCTCGCTGCATCCCGGCTGGGTGCGCACCGACATGGGCGGACCCAATGCCGATGTGGCGGTGCAGGACTCGGTGGCCGGCCTGCGGCGCATCATTGCCGATCGTGAAACCTATCCGAGCGGGCGGTTTCTGGATTATCGCGGCCAGGTGCTGCCCTGGTGAAGGAAGAACCCTGCATGGTATTGACTGATGACCTGGTGATGGTGCGCGATGCGGTGCGCACCTATGTCCGCGAAGAGATTGCGCCCCATGCGGCGCAGTGGGACCGTGACAGTCACTTTCCGGCACAGGCCCTCAAGGGGCTGGCTGACCTGGGGTGCTACGGCATCACGGTGCCCGAACGCTGGGGCGGTGCCGGACTGTCGTATCAGGCGCTGGCCCTCATCCTCGAGGAGATCGCGGCGGGCGATGGCGCCACCTCCAC
>Ga0255095_1000495_pt1 | contig 19841 bp, 20 predicted proteins | sample Colum_Law_RepC_8_2_FD_188435 | JGI IMG/M metagenome (GOLD analysis project Ga0255095, IMG submission 188435) | Freshwater microbial communities from Columbia River, Oregon, United States - Colum_Law_RepC_8d | ecosystem: Environmental > Aquatic > Freshwater > River | place: USA: Oregon...
GACAACAAGCAGAACCAGTGTCAATCAGCGCAGGCTGCGGTGGTGAGAGAAACTGCAGAGTGGAGCCGGTCAGTCAGTCCGGAGGTGAGGGAAGGCCCCATGGGGGTTGCTGTCAGGCGTTCATTGAAGACATGGTGAACGTCGCAGGATTCTGAACGCCCTCGCTCCCGGTAAATCCCGGAATACGACAAGATTTCCGTGTCCCCGTCCCGTTCCAGCACCTCAAAACGAACCGCGTGGCCGTCAATTCCCTGCGGCGCAAACGTGATTTCTTCGGGATATTTCTCGCCGGAAACAGCCGGGAAATTGATGTTCCAGAAGTGTCCATGAGGCAAGCGAAATTCATCGGCCATCATCGTCTGCACAACGCGAGTCACATGCCGCGACAAAACCTGCCAGTCGATGGGCATGTCACTGCTGAGCAGCCTCGACAGCGCAATCGCCGGAACTCCCAGCAGAGCGGCTTCCCGAGCAGCCGCAGCGGTGCCGGAATAGAACATGTCGACACCAAGATTCGCCCCCGGGTTGATTCCGGCGATTACAAAGTCCGGCTTCTCCTGCATCACATGTTTCAGGCCGACGCGAATACAGTCCGCTGGCGAAGCATGAGCGATATGAATTGGTCCATAGGGATCCACATGCCGCCGCTCAATACGCAATGCGTTCTTTGTGTCGACCGCATGACCTTTTGAGCTATGGCAAGTTAAAGGTGCCACGACAGTCACTTCACCCAGAGGCTTCAATGCTCGATAAAGCGCCATCAGGCCGGGGGCATCGTAGCCGTCATCATTCGTGATCAGGAACCGCATCGGTCATCTTTCGTCTGGAAACCAACATGTCATTTGTGGACGAATGGTAAGTCCCGGCGAGAATACTCACCAGTCCGTCTGAGAAAACGCGATTGTGACGGCCTGCAGAGTGATCGCCAGCAGAGTATTGGAGATCACTGTGCGGAGATTTCAAATTTGAAATTGGAGATCTCAAATTGTTGTGAACCAAAAGGAGGCCCAGGCAGAAATTGCCGGAAAGCACTTCTCCCCAATCAATCGCTTAGTCAGGTTCGACTAAAACAGCGGAGTTCCTGTGAAAAAAATCGCTGCAAGCTGCTAGTGTGGCCGCTTCAGCGGCAAAGATTTGTCGCTGCTTTGGTGAAGGCTGACGGATAGTGATCGAGCAGGAGGCTCAAGAGATGTTACGAACTGTGGTGTTTTCGGCTGTCATGGCTGTGTGTTCGACATCCTTCGCGCAGGGACTGCGCATCTCTACTCATGTCTATGATGTCTCAAAATCTGAGACTCGTACGCCAACTCAGATTGTCAGCAGCAGTCTCAGTCTGATTCACAATGGTCGCATCTATGATTACGTAGACTCAGCCGACGAAGTTATCATTTTTGATCTCGTTGAAAAGCGATTCACGGTGCTCAACGAATCACGTGGCATGTCGACGCGTATTACCTTCGACGAAATTCGACACATGATGGACGGTCGTCAGCCGCGAACCGCTGAGTATCTGAAGGAGCTATCCTCGACGGCCGACCCGACTTCAAAGAAGATCGCGGATTCAATCCGATTCCAGATGAACCCAAAGTTCAGCCAGACGTTTGATCCGATGAAGGGCACTCTGGTGTTGTCGTCTCCGTCATTCATCTACCGTGTGGAAACTCGCAAGTGGAACGACCCATTGCAGGTTGAGAAGTATCTGACCTATGCAGACTGGACCGCGCAGTTGAATTCGATTCTGCATCCGGGCAGCCTGTTCCCGGAACCTCGTATGGCACTGAACAAAGCTCTGCGAGAATTAAAGGATCGCATGCCGATCAGTGTTGAGTTGGACCGTCGGCCGGCGGAACAATTTCGCCTGCGAGCCGACCATCAGCTTACTCAGAAGATCACCAACGATGACCATCAGCGAATCGCTCGCTGGGAAGACAGCCTGACCTCCGGAAGCATCAAGGATGTCTCATTTCGAGCCTATCAGCAGGCAACATTGCTTTCACAGGCGCCTTGAAGTATTCCAAATCGGGCATCGGCCCAGGAAACATCGGCGTCGGGTTTTGTACTAGCACTCTGATTCGTGTCAAAGCATGGGGCTCACATCGCGTCTCTGCAGGCTGAACCGCCCGCGTGTTATGATCCAGCCGGGACATGAAATGGTGTGTCTGCAATCGTTTCAAAGTAGCCATCTCGCTCCGCCGAGATGAGCCTTGTACGGTGCAGGTTGCGTGTCGAAAAAGAGCCGTAATTCAGCCCAGCATTGTTGCAGTCGACATCGAGAAACGCCCCGAGGATTCTGCATCCATAGGCCGGATGCAACATGCGGATCAGTGCCATGCACTTGACAGGCGCGTCATAATCCGATTCTGCCCAAATCAACACAGATGTCTGCCGCTGCTCAGTTTCGGCCTGATGACTCATTCGCAAAGTTGGCAACAGAGCGTCTGAGGATAGCAGAAATGTGGCGAAACAGATTCTTGCGCAAATCAGCACGAGAGATGAATAGACGATTCTCTCGATCCGCGGTAAATGTCACGATAATAGCAGGCGAGGCGCCGTCCGAGCAGGCCTCGCAGAACAGATAAGACCCCGGTTTGGCTTGAATCGTATGACTCGAAAGCGTCCCTTGGATCCTTTGAACGGAATCACTCTGGCCATGATGCTGGAGCAACTGGTCGAACACATCGGCTGGGAGGAAATGGGGCGCGAGATCCCCATTCGCTGTTTTACCCACGACCCCAGCATTGGATCCAGCCTGAAGTTCCTCAGAAAGACACAGTGGGCTCGGACGAAAGTCGAGTGGCTGTACCGAAACAGCCGTCGCCACATGGGGCCACAGTGAGTTCCGCAAAGCTGCTCAGAGGTGAATGGCCGGCCGGAGAGGACGGCAATCAATTTAACAGAATTCGTCGAAGTTCGCTTTCTTCTGCGCAGCAGGTAAAACTGAGAGAACACTTAAATAACAACCATTTCAACTACTTCGGAAAACTCCCACGAATGGCAGATACTGAATTTCTGATGCCTCTTTATGTGTGAGTTCGATGTTCAATTCGGTCCACCATCCCATGGTTGGATAAGAGTCAAAATCGTGGCGGGCGACCAGGAGTGGCATGAAGATGTCTCTGATGTCCCCTGTGACTCAATTCGGGATCTTGTTTCATCACTATCATTGCTTGTGCAGGGCATTGGCGAGACAACGGTCGACTGGTCACTCGAACCGGGGTACGCAAAATGGATTCTTTTGCGAAACGGAACCAGTCTGGATTTCGTGATCATGCATTCTGAGAAGTGTGATCGGCAGCTCGTCTATTGTGGCAAGTTTCGTGAAATCGTTCATCGATTCATCAAAGCTTTGTGCGACCTCGCGGCTGAACAATGCTGGTCAGACGAAAATCTCCCGACTGCAGTCTGGTCATGGCCTTTCCCCAAACAGGAACTAAAGCAGCTCAAGGCACTATTCGCGACAACATGGAAGGAACCCGCCGAACGAGGCAATTAATCAGTGTTCTCGGCAGACGCAGGAATAACGGAGACACGGCACTTTGTTGACGCGTTGGCGGTGGTATGTATGAAAACGCTTGTCCACAGCAGGCTGTGAACTCGAAAGCGGCAGCAGGCTGCCGCAGTCCAAATTGTCAATCGAGTTCAAAGGTGGAACTCACGGGCTCTGCCGCTTCAGGAAATCTTCGAAGTAGCTACAATCCGGGCGTAGTAAGGGACGATTTCACGCACGGAAGGTAATCAGAATCACCGATGAATGCTCCTGCCGACCCAAAGGCCTCTACGACTGAAGGCTGGACCGTTCAACGAATTCTTGAGTGGACCACAACGTTCCTGAAGCAAAAAGGTGTGGAGTCTGCTCGCCTTGAGGCTGAGCTGCTTCTGGCCCATGCTCGCAAATGTCAGCGAATCCGCCTGTACACAGACTTCGGAACGCTGTTAACGGATGATGAGCGGGCCATCATGCGGGAGCTTGTTCAGCGTCGTGCGAAGCGGGAGCCATTGGCTTACATCGTTGGCACTCGCGAATTTTACGGACGCAGTTTTGAGGTTGGTCCCGGTATTCTGATTCCTCGACCAGAGACTGAGACGCTCGTCGACGCGTGTCTGGAGCTGATTCCGAAGGAGGAGCCTCGGGAGATTCTTGAAGTGGGTTTCGGCTCGGGGTGTATTGCCATCACGATTGCCAAGCAGAGACCTAAATGTGCGGTCGTGGCCACGGATATCTCTGACGTCGCGGCTCAGGTCGCTGCTCGTAATTGCGAAAAGCTGGGCGTGACAACTCAGGTGACGTTGCTGCCCGGCGATACGCTTGAGCCATTAAAGGACGCGGGGCGTCGCTTCGACGGACTGGTCAGTAATCCGCCTTACATTCGTGAGGATGAACGGGAATCGCTGCAGCCCGAAGTGGCAATGCATGAACCCGGGACGGCGTTGTTCGCGGGGGCTGATGGGCTTGATGTGGTCCGCCGCATCATTGCGCAGGCCCCGGCTTATCTGAAGCCCGGAGCGTTTCTGTCGATGGAGCTGGATCCTGCTCAGTGTGAGACAGTTGGCGGGATGCTTGAATCGGCCGGATTTGAGTCGGTAGTGATTCGCCGTGATTTGTGCGGTAATGAACGCGTTGTTACAGGCGTATTTGCAACAAAGTCATAACTGCCGAGTGCGGATGGCAATTTGCAATTCCAGCTGCGCGTCGGCGTCAGGCATGAAAATGCAGGTTGGACATTCTTGTCCAACAACCTCGCGACGGGCATGAATGCCCATTCTGTTCGAGAAGCATGGCTCGGCAGCACGCGAGCTTCAAATCTGCAGCGAGCAGATCGCAATGAAGAAGACCCCGAGGAACGCAGCCGCCTGCCTCCTCCGACATCCATGTCGGTAATCGGAAGCAGGCGGCTGTGGCCTTTTCAGGCCGTCCAGGGACGAGTCGCATCCATGCTATCGTCAAAAATCCGCCAAGCCCGGTAAGACATGCGGCAGTTTCCGACTGAGTGTGTGTTCGATGCCAACCTTGCATCTCGCACACGGCCTCATCGAAAAGGTGTCAGGAACCGTTTCGGCACTCCTGTGCCGACCCAACTCCCGAAACCTCTTTGAAGAGGTCAATACAGGCGGCACTTCCATGAGCCACCTTTTTGCAATCTGACACGCACGACTACTGCCAGCCTCAGGTTGGCAGGGAAAGGTTCAACGCTTCCGCCGTTAACGCATCAAACTGCGACGCATTCTGTGAAAGGAACGAATCCCACCGTTCCTTGTCCCAGATTTCCACGTGGTCATGAACTCCGATCAGGACCACGTTGTGTTTCAGATCTGCCATCTTCACAAGTCGCTCCGGGATCCGGATTCGCGACTGCTTGTCTACCTGCACGGACTCCGCCTGCGAGTAGTACAACCTGAGAAAATTTCGAACCTGGACTCGCCCCGTTGAAACGCTGGCCATCTTCGCCGTGAAAGCTTCAAAGCCTTTGGGCGAATAAAGGGACAGACATCCTTCGTTTCCCGGTGCGAGAAAAAAATCTTCTGACTCAGGCTCCCGAAAACCGTCACGCAAAGGGCGAGGAATGGCGAGCCGAAGCTTGTCATCCATCGTGCGTTCGTATGTTCCCGTGAGCGCCATTGTGTGAACTTTGACTTGGTAATCTGCAGAAATCCGCGGATCCCACACGGCTTCCCACTTCTCCCCACAAACCACCACTGGCGGGCAATTTAGCTATCATTTTCACCCCGTCAAGCGGAGCCGCCATGATCTGAGGCCACGATGACTGACGAACTGCTCGCAGATCCAATCAGGGGACAGGGATAAACGATTTTTGCAATTTTCAAAATCGTTTTGCAGGAGTTGTCCAACGTCGCTGCCCCGGTGGATTTCCTTGTGGGGAATCAACGGCTTTTCATTCTCATGAATAACGCCTAAGTGATTTATTTGTAGGGGTTTACGGAAGGAGTGGCTAAGTGCAATGGGGCGGTCGTTTATGAGCCTTTTGGGAATGCTTCACAACGCTTCTCAGTCCCCACTGGCTTGTCTGAATGGATCGGCTGTTGCGGCATCACTGTCGAAGCCTGCGCGGCCTCCGGATGGCGCCGATTGGTTCTGGGTGAACGGAAGATCGCGGCTTAGAAACACCGACCGCGTTTCTTTGATCTTTTGCAGTGGGCAAATGGTGGAGAACAGGCAGGGGCGGACTCGGAGGGCTGACGCCCTGCCGCTCGCCAGTTCAGAACCCTGGAGAGCGGTATAGCGGCAGCTATCCGTGTGCTGCGATTCTTCGCGATGGGCAAATGGTGGAGAACAGACAGGGACGGGCACGGAGGCCTGACGTCCTGCCGCTCGCCGGTTCAGCACTAATCAAGGAACCGAAAGTCCACTGAAGCGAAGAGCGCATGAAAGACTTCAGTCCATGCTTCGACCGATCGAGGATCCTGGCCGATCACATTCAGCGTCGCCTGCAGTTCTTCGCGGGATGGGTCGCGGCTGAGGCATTTTCTCCAGGCGCTTCGAATGCTGTCCTCAGGGTTGTCCGCAGAGTACTCAGGCGACTTCAGGAAGTTGTCAGCCGACAGTTTCGCCTGTTCCATCACAAACGGACTGTTCAGCATGTAAAGTGCCTGGGCGGGGCGAGTGCTTCGAGTTCGCTTCCCGGTCACCAGATTCGGATTGGCACCGTCGAAGATTTCGAACAGATCCAGCATCGTGTTTCGGAACGAAGGCACGTAAACGCTGCGAACTCGCAGAGGATAAGCCGCGTGCCGGTATTCGTTGTCGTACGTCGAAAGTTTCGCGATCGTTCGGCCGGACACCACAGAAAGATCCAGCATGCCGCTAATCTGCATCAAAGAATCACGCAGTGCTTCTGCGTCCAGTCGACGACGATTGGCTCGCGTCAATAAGCGGTTGTCCGGATCCGATTTTAATTGCTCGGGTGCTCCTGAGGCTGACATTCGGAATGTGCGAGATAAGCAGATTTGCCTGATCAGTTTCTTCGTTGACCAGCCGTCTTCGATAAACGTAGCGGCCAGATAATCCAGTAGTTCTGGATGAGTAGGACGTTCGCCTGTTTCCCCGAAGTTGTCCGGCGTGCGAACGAGACCTTCGCCCAGAAGATTGGACCAGACGCGATTAACGTAGACGCGGGCTGTCAGCGGGTTCTGAGGAGACGCGACCCAGTCCGCGAGTTCTCTGCGACCACTGGCAGATTTGAACGATTCGCTGGAAAATGCTGGCAGTTCTGCCGGCGTTGCTACGCTGACGAATCCTCGTGGAACCTTTGGTCCGAGGTTGCGGATTTCGCCGCGAACATGCACATGCCAGTCTTCCGTCGTCGCTTCGTCCTCAACGCACATTGCGACCGGGATTTCAGGCTTCTGTTTGGCCAATTCTTTACGCTCTTTTTCCAGCCGCTGAAGTTCCGTTTTTCTTTGTTCGATAGCCTCCCGGCTTTCACTCTTTTCTCCGGATTTTGCAACAGCTGGAGCGGCTGAAGGCATCAATGCCACCGGGACAAACTGCACTGCATCAACGATGACATATCCGGGTGAGGCTTCGGACGCCTTGATGACAACTTTGGCCATCTGTGACTTCTCGAAGCGGTATCGTCCCAGTTCCGCAAAGACGCCATCGCCGGGCGGTTTGAGTTGCTGATTTGCGTATGACACTGACTCGCCATCTGCGTGCGAAATCAACACAGGGACTTTATCGGATCGACTTTCGGCGTGATTAATCACCATGCGAACGGCATACTCGCCGTCGGCAGGCAGCATTGCTTCATACGTTGCGGAAATCCCCAGTCGAGGCGCCCCGGCATGTCGATACCCCGCGCCGACGAATGGCTGCTGGAAGCTCGAACCAACCCATTCTCCGTCGAACTGAGCGTCCGAATCATCAACGACAATGCCCTGCAAGGATTTCAATGCAGGAGCACCGGGACGCCCGGGAGTTTCAATTGTGTCTATTGCCTTGAGTGCTGCGATCTGCTTTTCGAATTCGGCATCTTTTGCTGTCCATTGTTCTAGCGCCGCCTTGTCGAAACCGACTTTCAGTGGCGCCGTTACAAATCCGCAGACATTGCCGGGAGTAAGTGATTTTGTGCTGCGAAAAATTCCTGCCAGGGCGTAATAGTCCGTTGTCGGAATCGGGTCAAACTTGTGATCGTGACAGCGACAACATCCGAGCGTCATTCCAAGAAATGTACGGCCCATGGAATCGATCTGCTCATCGACCACATCCATTCGCAGTTGTTCTTTATCCTGCTCTTCGTAGTTGATCGCCCCCAGCATCAAATAGCCCACGCCAATAACCTGTTCATCGCGTTGAGCATCGGAGTCTGCAGGTAGCAGATCGCCAGCCAGATGTTCGCGAATAAGCTGATCGAAAGGCTTGTCTGCGTTGAAGGAGCCGATGACATAATCGCGAAATCGCCATGCATCCGGCAGCATCATGCTGCGTCCGCCTCCGGTCGATTCCGCAAAGCGAGTCACGTCAAGCCAATGCCGGCCCCAGCGTTCTCCGTAGCGAGGAGATGCCAGCAGTCGATCAACGGTCGCAGCAATGGCAGTGTCTGGGTCAGTCTTCATCGCTGTGGCGAATTGTTGCTGTTCTTCCAGAGTTGGTGCGAGTCCGCTCAGGACGAAAGTCAGACGACGAATCAGAGCGTCTGCTGATGCATCACCAGCGACTGCGTCTGCCACCGATTTACGGCTGCTGAGTTTTTTCTGTTGAGTCGCTGCGACAAAATGATCGATCCCATTCTTCGCCCATTCGCCTCCAACTTCAGGAACCGATGTTTTCTGAACAGGACGAAACGACCAGAACTCACGTCCCTTGCTGATATCGATCGCTTGCTTTTTATGGACTACTCCGCCGGTCCGCGGATCAGCCGCACCGTCTTCAATCCACTTCGAGAAATCGGCGATAACGTTCTCTGGCAATTTGCGTTCAGGCGGCATCTCCAGAGATTCATGCTTCATCGCCTGCAGCAGCAGGCTGTCGGCGGCCCTCTTCGGCACAAGAGCTGGCCCGGAATCGCCACCGGCCAGGACACCTTCACGGGAATCCAGAACCAGTCCACCCTTGATCGATTTGGCGTCTGCTGAATGGCAGGAATAACAATGTTCAACGAGCACCGGGCGGATGCGTTCTTCAAAGAACTTCAGTTGCCCCGGGTCCACGGATTCGATGGACTCTGACTCAGCGTCATCCGTTGCATTCGCGGAAGCCGAAGCAAAAGAAGAGGCGAAACACGGGAACAGGAGAATCGCCAACAGAATTCGACAGCGGCGAATAAAATCGCAACGGTGAGGCGTTTTCATACTCAGAGCCTTCTCAGGAAAGGTCGCTTCAGTGTGACTCTAAAGCTGCGACTTCAGAGCTACCTGGGTGTGGCATTACCGCGTAATAGTATCGATGACTCGACCTATTGGCAGCTTGAGAAAGCCGAATTGTGCCTGCATGCCCCCGGATTATGACTGGTGGCGGAGACGAAGCTGCTGTTGTAGTTTCTCTTCCAGGTCTGACAACCATGCGGAGTCGCAGGCGGCCAACTGCTCCAGCGTGGATTCTGGCAGTCCCAGGATTTGCTGTAGCAGCAGAATACGCCCCGCGCGGACTCCATCCTGCAGTCCTTCAGAACGGCCTTCTTCCCGGCCTTCCTCCCGTCCCGCCTCTCGGCCTTCTTCGCGACCTTTTTCGAATCCGTCCTGTAGTGCTTTTCGCATACGTGATTCTTCATCACGCTGAGCCTTCAGGCGGGCTTCGTAGAGATAACGATTTTCAGGGGTTTGAGAGATCATTTTCAGAACTCCAGCAGCTTCAACAATTTCTTCATCCGGGAACAAACGGCGAATATCTTCGTGAGTGAGATATTCTGCATTACCGAGGAAATACGCCCAACGTTCTGTGGGTGAAGCATGGTACACATTTTGTGCGGTGACTCGCAGCTTTGGCAATTGCAAAAGATGGATTTGCAGATCGTCCGTCAGCAATTCCCCGGACACTTCTCGCAAGCGAAAGTCGAGATGTAGCCTGGAACTCTGCGGAAACATCACCTGCTTCAGCACACAAATGCTGATGGCCGGACGAAGAGTGGAGTAACTCGCCCCCGACGTCAACTGCCCGGCATAAAGGCATGCCGCGTAGTAAACCAGTCTCTGCGGCAACTCCCCCGGCAAAGACGTTTGCATTTCAATATTCAGCTTGCGGCCATGTTCGTCCGTTGCGAGTACGTCAAGCACCGCTAGCTTATCGTCAATGTTGTCTTTATCCAGAATCGGGTTGAGAATCCGCACGTGACTGATCCGACCCTGCCCTTCAAGGATCGAATTCAGAAAGTGCTTTGTGACATTCGTATGTTCGGGACTCCCCAGCATCAGTTTGAAAGCAAAATCAACCGTTGGGCAGATGCCTATTCCCATACTCAACGTGACCAACCGCCTTTCAATTGCGACCTGAGTGTTGTGGCTTGCTCCATCGTTAGTTGATTGTATCAGGGGTTATGTGTGTGATGCACTAGGTGTTCGGCGATTACTGGCCGATATGGGCGATCAGGCGGATGATTCCGAAGTCATCACAATTCGAGCAACTCATAGATCGCCCCTCACCGAGATCTCCGACCAAAGCTGGGACCGGTAACGGAATTCAGCCGCTGGCCTCCCATGAAGTCGGCCGTCTTAACAATTCCCAATGCCATTTCGGGTTAACATTCATCCGGAGCCTTTGCCCTGATACACTGCCCACTTCATGGAGCAGCAGCCGATTGGGCGGGAGTATTCGCGGAAGAGGTGAGCATTGTCTAAGGAAGAGAAATACACAGACGCCCAACTGGCAGCATTCTCGCTGGACCGCGCGACGATTCCGCGACATGTGGCTATCATTATGGACGGAAACGGCCGCTGGGCTCAGAAGCGAGGACTTCCAAGAATCGAGGGCCATCGCCGCGGGGTGACGTCCGTGCGCAGCATCGTGGAAGAAGCTTCTCGTCTTGGACTGCAACAGCTAACACTATTCTGCTTTTCCAGCGAGAACTGGAAACGCCCGCCTCGCGAGTTGACGCTGCTAATGCACTTGCTGAAGCAATATCTCGTCGAAGAACGTCGCGAAATTCAACGGCAGGGACTTCGCTTTAAGGTCATTGGCAAGCTGCACGAGCTGGAGCCTGTGATTCAGGCGGAGATGCAGAAGACGATCGAAGTTTCCGCAGGCAACGATGGCATGACTTTATGTCTTGCTGTCAATTACGGGGCGCGTCAGGAAATCACTGAAGCCATTCAGAAGATTGCTGCTCAGGTTCGTGACGGCCGAATCAACCCCGAGGATATTTCAGAAAAAACCGTAGCCGATCATTTGATGACCGCCACTATGCCGGATCCGGATCTGGTGATTCGAACGGCCAGCGAATTTCGAATCAGCAACTTCTTGTTATGGCAGATCAGCTATTCTGAACTTTGGGTTACCGAAAAGCATTGGCCCGAGTTCCGTGAAGAAGAATTCCGCGAAGCACTGCGGGCTTTTGCCAGACGTGATCGACGATTCGGTGGCCTATCCGTAGGCAAAGAAGCCGCTCCACAGGCATGACGCTCGTGATTCAGGTGCTTTCCAGGACATCCAGAAAAGAAAGAATGTCCAGTTGACGGCGTGTCTCACGTAAGACCGCATCAGCTTCTTGCTATGAAAATGCCACTGATCGCCCCAGACAGCGATTTTCGCCAGGCTCCAGAACATCATTGACCGAAGATTCACGAAATTTCTTTTCAGCCCTCTTGATGCTGCTCTTTTGCGGGATTTCGAGGGTCTTGCGGACCTGGAATTCCTCGCTTTGGCCGTCCAGGGATGTCGATAGACCCCTGAAAGCCTGGAATTTTTCAGCGTTTTCTGTCTCGGATTGACATCGGGAAGCGGGCGGTTATCCTACTCCGCTTCGACACTGACCGCGTTTTTTCAGCAAATCAGGACTTTGGGGCTCATGGGACGTACTGAACGACAACGAGAGATCGCTCGCCGCAGGAAGCGCAAGACAGGTTTGGCTAAGGTGCGAGCACGCTACGCCGCTTCAAAGAACGAAGGCGAAAAGGCCGAGCTGCTTGCGAAAGCTCGCCGCATGAGCCCATTTATTGAACTCGAATAATCCTATGTAACCGTTGCGTAGCCGACCTGTTCAGCAGATCGCCGAGACTGTTTCAAAAAGATGATCAAAAGCGCCGAACGTAGATCGTTCGACGCTTTTTTCATGCGCGCGACGATTATTTAATTCGCTGCACTATGCTTTTAATCAGCGCATAAAAAAAGCCCGTGACGAATCACGGGCTAGAAGTTCTATGTGTTGAGTCGATCTTTGATGCGTCCCCTCGCGGCGTGTCGCCTGCTTCCCGGCAGGATCGGGACTTCTTCGATGTGTAGAAGAATTGAGAGAAGATCGTTTCAATACACAGGACATGGAGTTCATCGGCTCAAAAAATTCATCACGCCCGCTTCGTTGCGTCGAACCTGAATCTTTTCCGAGGCGGTCACAAGTCGACATGAACTTGTTCGGCGTATTCGGGGATATGCAGCCTGTAACGTGTCGCTCTTTGCCGAATCAGGGCTCGACAACCGCTGCAGATCATTCTGCAGGAACGACCAGCAGGACTCCCACGAATAAATCGTAAGCCGCGTGGCAGCCAACTGTGATCCCGAAGCCACGCAACAGAAACACCGTCGCGAAAAAGAGCCCCGCCGCCGCTCGGAACGAAAACGCGAAGAGATTGAATGCATCGGCAGAAGGGCCGATATGGTGAGCCAGTGCAAACAGGAAACTGGTGGATACCGCCGACATCACCGCTGCCCACTTCGGCGGAAACTCAAACATCCGAAACGCCAGAAACGCCGCGGGTACCAGCAACAGCCGGAACATGACCTCTTCGTAAACTCCTGCACCAATAAAGGAAACGGCTTGGCCGATGGACCCACCTACCGCGTGCGAAAGTAACGCATCGGCATGAGGTGCGGCATTGATCTGACGAAACAGAAGATCGTGAAACTGCCCAACCGCGATCAGCACAATCGCCAGCAGTATGCTTTCCGCCAGCATTCCAAATTGAGTTTCCAGACGAATGCGCCAAGGATTTCTACGAGCCAGATGCCAGCCCAGCAGCATGCCAATCACAATCAAGGGCAGCAGCACCTGCCCAACGCCGGCTCGCGTGAGCAGCGATCGCATCCAGAAATCCGCACCATTGCGAACGGCATCCGGCTGATCCTGACCGATGGCAATCACACCCAATTCATAGATGAAGATCCATGGCAACAGGAACAACAGACTGGAAAGCGGAGTTCGCGCTTCGCTCCAGTAGTCGTTCGTCGGATTGTCGGCGGATTCCGTATCCACGAGAGGTTTGCTTCCCGTTTCATTTGAAAAGTACGTCCACACTCACCCAACATCCTGCAGGCTTGTATCGGTTGTATCGGGCAGTTGAACCGGTCTTCGATGTCCTCGACGCTTACTCCGATCATCTCTGCTTCTCGTCAATCGGCAAAGATCGCCGAAGTCGTGCAGAAAAATCACTCTTCAGAAAAGACTCGAAACCGTGAGCTTGCGCCAGCGGCGGAAGTCGACTGCAGGAATCGAGGACGACGGATCGCCTTGGAAGGCTGCTCGGTAAATGAAGATGAATCGAAGCTTGAGTTCTCCTCGGATTCGCTGGATGTTTCACCCTCGTGCCAGCGGAGTTTGTGGAACAGCACGAGCTTTTCATCTCCGTCTTCATGGCACGTCCGAGCTACTGATTCCGTTGGCCCTGTCAGGCCCAGCGCTGCACAAAGTGATCTAGCCATCTCCTGAGACGCCTCATCATGGTGCAGCGATGAAGGCCATGATTCTGTCAACGCGGAGTAATATTCACGGATCGCCGGGGGAACAAGGTTCTCAGCCGCATTCTGAGCATGCTGCTCAAAGTACTCAGGGAAATCTGTCGCGACATTGACCAACCTCACGCCGTCAGAACTCAATGGACGTGCGATCGACGATCCCTCCAGCGCGTCGGAGAGCTGCTCGAATGCCTGTCGATCGGCATCGGGAAGAGTATCCGGCGATCCGGGAAAGACACCTGTCCGTTGATTGATGCAGGATAAGAACGTGGCCGCAGCCAATTCTGCACCACGGATGTCTGGCAGAATGGACATCCCTGCGAAGACACACAAACGAGCTTTCTCGATGGTTCTGGCCGCGAATCCATTGGGGCCATCCTGAGCAATCGTGAAGCGATGTCCCGGCTCAGGGAGCAACAGAATTCCCTCGGGAATCGCCTGCGTTTCTCGAGCGATCAGCTCACACAACTCCCAGATCTGATCGGTTCCCGGCGAACCGTGTTGCAGCACCTGCTGCAGACGTCGCATGAGTTTTCCCTGAGTTTCCAGTCGCCAGATCTGATTCTCGAGGCGTTCCGTCCAGCGTTGTTGGGTCTGCAATAATCGTCGCAGGTCCGAGCACAGTTCCTGCAGACGCCCATCACTGGCTGAATCCGCGCTGATGGCGATTGCATCGGCAATTCGTGACACATCACGGATCTGATTGCAGAGTGCGTGAAGCGGACCACGGCTGGCGAGTGGATGACTGAACGGTGCGGCCGAACGACGGTTTTCCCGAACGAGTTGTTCGCGAAGCAAACTTAACCGACGCGAGCGATTCAACGATACCGCGGATCCCAGATATTTCTGCGAGGACGCGGACAGAGAGGGAGCTTGAGCCACATCAAACCTCAGAGACAACATTCATATTTCTCAGCCGCTCAGAATCCATGTTCCTGAGCCAAGCTGGCGGTTTCAGATGGGCAGCCTTACCCAGATCGAGGTTTCGGTTCCAGGTTTCTCCGGCCTTCAAAGTTTTCCGATGAAGTAGCTTTGGCAGGATGCACACGATGAACAGACCTGCGCATGACGTAGTGGCTGAGACACAGGATCCGTCTGCACCTGTTGTTCTGAGAATGCAGAACAGGCGACCGCGATGCCGATCTTGCAGGGGCGGAGGGCTGTGGCTTTCGCTGAACGGAAGGCAGCACTGGACTCGCAACATGTCCTGGTGCCCTCTAAACCGACTGGCCGTGAGCGTCCTGCCGCTGACGACCAGGACAGACTACTTTCAGGGAATACTTGAGAAACACCATGTCCCAAAACGCTGCTGAGCAAAGGTCGCTGGAACAGATCGCCAACACTCTGCTGGAACAGCTTGGGTGTTGTGGCGGTGTGTGTCCCGAATCGACGCCGTTGCCAAGCGTGGACAGCGTAATGGCCATCGTTCACGATATTCGTGAATTGTTGTTTCCCGGAGTGCATGGGAATCGCCGTCTGCAACCGGGTGCTGCCACGTCAGAGTATCTGGCGTCGCTGGCGCGGATTCAGTCTCGGCTGAGAATTGAGATTAGTCGAGCGCTGGTTCATTCGCGACAGGTGCAGCTGCGTTTGCATCACGAATACGAAGCCGTCTCCGCCGCACCAGCGGCTTCAATTCTGACCGATCGATTTCTGCATCGGCTTCCTGAACTTCAGCAGACTCTTAACAGCGACGTGGCGGCCGCATTCAACGGAGATCCTGCGGCAAAGACTCCTGAAGAGATTGTGCTCTGCTATCCCGGCATCGAAGCAATTACGATTTATCGAATTGCGCACGAGCTTTTGACGCTGGGCGTTCCTTATCTGCCGCGGATCATGACAGAGTGGGCTCATCGCGATACCGGCATCGACATTCACCCGGGCGCGAAGATTGGCCCGGCATTCTTCATCGATCACGGCACAGGCGTAGTCATTGGAGAGACCTGCGAAATTGGTGCAAGCGTGACCCTTTATCAGGGCGTCACGCTGGGAGCCTGGTCGTTTCCTCGCGACGAAGACGGGCAACTAATTCGCGGCACTAAGCGGCATCCTACGCTGGAAGATCGTGTCACGATCTACAGCAATGCAACGATTCTTGGTGGCACGACAGTCATCGGAGCCGGGTCTCAGATTGGTTCCAGCGTGACCCTGAGCCGCAGTATTCCTGCGAACACCATTGTGACGATCGAGAAGCCATCACTGCGATTCCGCGAAGCGGCCTGAAACCAGCGATTGTCCCGCACCGTGTCGAGAGATCATCAGCCGACAGCTACGCTGAGTTTTCTTTCCGGTACTGAGCCGGGCCAGTGCTCTTCAACCGCGAAGTGCGGACGTACGATGTCCATGACTTCATGAATCTGGTCTTCAGTCATGTTCTTCTTCCACGCCTCCATCGGGGACTGTTCATTTCCCCGGACAGAAAAGTACGTGTACTTTTTGCCAAGAAGGCTGCGGATATCGAACTTCGGCTGTGAAGATTTCAACAGAAAGTTTTCAACGGCGGGATCAAAGGAAAGTCCCAGCCATTCGAAGACTTTGGCCCATTCCGTCAGCGGATCGCGTACCAGATCACAGTAAACCACGGTCCGAGTTCGCATGTGGCTGTTTTGATATTCACGGAAGATAAGAGTATCAACCAGCCAGTTGACCGCCAGAACACCCGCGGGCGACATCTGTGCCAGCGTATCCGGAGTTATGCCGACTGGCTCAAGGTACTCTGAATAGAGTGCCCAGACGTTGGCTGGATCGGCGCTGTTGGCCGCCATGACTCCCATTTTGATGCCTCGCAGCCATGAACTGACTACGCCACATGGGTGACGCAGCAGCAGAATGGCATCAGCGCTGATCGCATCCAGAACTCTGTCGAGATGAGGGAACGGTCGATTCTTGATGATGAGGCGATGTTCATTGGTCAAGTTGCCAGTGGCCATATACTCAAAGGCCGGCTTCAGGACATTGCAAGCACGAGCTGACATCCATGCGGCCGTTCGAATCGATGCGGGTGCCTTCAAAAAGTCTTTGCGAAAGAACGGCGGCTTATGTGTTTCAATACAACCTTTGATGGCCGTAGATACAAGGAACTCTGCATCGGCATCGGTTCCTTTGCCGTCCTTTAGTCGCTCCAGCAGATCGACCAGTGATTTGTCTTTGGAAAGCTGATAAAACGGCTCATGACTACCACAGATAGCAGGGTGCGAATCCAGGACTTTCAACGCCCATGAAGTGCCACCACGAGCACTGCCAGCCAGAAGGACACAACGAGCCAGTTTGGATTTACTGCTGTCAGAGGATTTTGATTGAACAGAGCCGGTTCCAGCGACAGTTGAGAGCATGGCCTGATTCTTCGAAAGAGTTTTCTTGTGATGTTGGAAAACGGCAACATCGCACCGTCGTAGTGAGCAGGCAATTTCGGGGGCAATTCGATGCCCTAAGGCGTTGGTCAGACACGGACAACTCGTCCGACATCGAGAACTTAACACATGTTGAATTGCCGATTGACACTCCTCGAAGATATTTCAGACATCGAGGGATTATTCTGCTGCGGAACGTCCTGAAATGTACCGCTGTTGTGCTCAGACCATGGTCGTGGCACTCCAATCTGCACACGTCTGCAGAATCGATACATTCGGATCGCCACACTATGGGCGTACGTGTGTCGCAACGTTCGTGGCAGGTACGTGAGAAGTCGTTGATCCAAACTGAATGGGCACGATTTACCCAGAAAGCAACGACAACCTGATGCTGCGTAGAGCACTTGGGCGAGCAATGGCGTCGAAGTTGAACGCCGGCTATTCCGGACTGATTTGCCGCCAGATGTTGAATGCTACGCCATCAGACGCGTGTCAACGTTTGGGCTCTGATATTGGCAGTCGCTTCTTTTCGGAACTGACATTCTCCGGCACGAAAACATCGGCTGCATGAGTGGCTTCCGGGGAGGACTCCATCGAAAGCTCTGTCGATAACTTCGGCTGCAATAACTCCGGATCGGGTTTCAGGTCGTTGTCCAGAATCATGATCTTCTGCCAGATCTTGCGGCTGATTCCATTCGTCAGCGTTTCGATGTCATTCACCGACTGCAAGACCACGCTGTCGGAATTGCTTTGAGCGTACAAAGCGGCAAGTTTTCCGACGAGTGATAACATCTCGGTGCAGTAATCGAGATAACGAGTCAATTGATAAGCGGTCAGTGTTCGCTGCGGCGAAGAAGGCGTTCGATTGCCGACGCCCGCAATGACCTGACTGGGATCCTTAGTAAGCTGATGCATGTCGATCACATGTGAGATCGCTCGCAATTCATTGACGGCCGAGAGGACTCTCGATCGCTTGATGCGAGATTCCAGCGTGACAAGAAACAACAACGCTGCACCCAACAGGAACACTGCGTTGGCGGCCGCTTCAAGATCCTGGATTTCTAAACCACCGGCTTCCACTTTCAACTGCTTTAAGACCTGCCAGCCAAGGTACATCGCTAAACCGATCACGACAAACACCGCGATTCGAATCCACGCGTGTGGTCTGGATAGCCAGTTGATTCGCCCCGTGGTTTCCTCGGCAATCGATAACAGCTCAACACAAACCCGATTAAGGCTGGCTCCCGGAAAGCGTTCTTCTATACGATTGGACAATGTCCGCAGTGTGGCAATCGTCTTCTCGGGATCCAGTGATCGATACATTCAGGGCTCACATGAAAGGCCAAGGGTGTCTCAGGTTGAAACAGCGCGGCGCAGAATGCTGCAGATATTTCTATGGCAGACAGGAGGATACCAGTTTCCCCGACTTAACGGAAAACACCCATTAACAGATCAGTCAATTCCTGGGCACCGGCTGGAATCAGCGAAGTTTCCCCATTGAATCCTGCAGAAAATCGAGGGTTCGACCTGCTTGTTCACCTTTGCACCCGTGCCGTCTATCACACCTCATCGCAACAAACGCGGATGAAAACTGGAGGCGCGGAGTTTTGGCATACGAATTGCCTTGCACTGAGTCGTTGACCTGCAAGTCATGGCCCGCCTTGCAGGACTCAATATCAGGAGCGGCCTGGTTACCCAGGCCGCTCTTTTTATTGTGCACGACTGTCCTGTTTATCCTTCGCTATTCCAGCGTCATCATCCAGGTGATCAAATCCGCCATGGCCTGAGAATCAAGATTCTTCTCAAGTCCTTCCGGCATCAAGGATCGCCCGGTGTCTCGCAGAGCTTCGAGTTCCGATCTCAGCAGTGTCGTCTCCTTCGCTTCGGCTCGACGCAATGTCAGGCTGCCGGCAGACTCTGAGACCAGCACACCGTTGTGAGTCGTGCCTTCGATTGTGACCGCGACATAGTCTCGCCAGGCCGGATTGACTTCTCGATTCGGATCCAGGACGTTCGTCAGAATCGCTTCCGGACCGCGATTTTTCATCGTGGCCAGATTTGGCCCAACTTGATTTCCAACGGTGCCAATCTGATGGCAAGCTGAGCAGTTTTGTTTGAACAATGCTGCCCCTTTTTCGCGATCGCCTTTCAGCGTCAGCGAGACCTGATAAGCCCGAATGACTTCATCGCGAGATGACCCGGCCATGGATTCCAGCAGCTTGATCGCTCGTGAGCGTACACCTTCGTCCGGAAGATCCGTCAGTCGTTGCACGTCCGTCTGAGTTAACGTCGTTTTCGGCAGCGTTCCCGCGGTAATAGCATCCAGCAGCATGATGCTCCACGATGCTCGGCTCAACAAACCGTCACGAACTCGTTCCGCCAGCTTTGGTGACAACCCCGGCCAGCGAGCCAGTAATTCCTTAGCGACGCCATCGTCGCTGAATTTCACCAGTGTCGCCAGAGCCGCATTCTGCACGGCAGGTGGTTGAGTACTCTCCAGTGAACTCAGCAGCAACTCTCCATCAACGGCATAGGTCGATAAACTCAAAGCACTCAAGGAAGCGGCTCGTAAAGATTCATCCAGTTCAGCATTCGCGGCTTTTGCTCGAGCTGATGCCACCAATTCAGCAACCAGATCCTTGAACGCAGGGCTGCTC
>Ga0255095_1000496_pt1 | contig 19823 bp, 15 predicted proteins | sample Colum_Law_RepC_8_2_FD_188435 | JGI IMG/M metagenome (GOLD analysis project Ga0255095, IMG submission 188435) | Freshwater microbial communities from Columbia River, Oregon, United States - Colum_Law_RepC_8d | ecosystem: Environmental > Aquatic > Freshwater > River | place: USA: Oregon...
GATTGATTCAGGCGGGTGCAGCAGCTGGCGATCGCAGTGACCGTTCGATGTTGCGCAGCCTGTTGACAATCGGGCTTGCGCTGCTGGCGGCCGTATCCCTGTCCCTGTTTGATGCCGGGTTGCAGTTGTGGGGGCGGCGCTGGGGGGCGGCAGTCTTCCTGCCGGCCATGTTTGTGTGCACAGGACTCTGGTCGCTGGCACTGCTGCCCTGCGCCGATCGTCCGCGAAAACTGCTCGGCACTCCCATCCTCGCCCCGCTGCTGATCGGGACCCTGCTGATGGCTCTGCAGGCCATGAGTATGTCATGGTCACTCAGTCGCTTCGGGGACGCGACACGGATCAACATTGTCTATGCCCTGCGCGGCCTGTGGGCCGTGGCTCTGGCGCGGCTGCTGTCCGGGACATTCGCGACGGCTGAACGTCAGCACAGCCGCAGCGTGATGCTGCTGCGACTGATCGGCGCGATCCTGCTGACAGCTTCGGTTGTGATCGCACTCAGCGAACGCGGATGAGTTTTCAGTTTTCAGTTTTCAGGGGGTGGCGGGCGGGGCAGGGCGATTCGGGAGGAACGCAGGGAAGTCGTGTGGCAATTTTCCGTGGTGATGAAATGCACAGCGCAGGTCGACAGCATCGTCGGCGATTCGAACAACGTTGTATCGAATCAGCCGGCTGACAGCTTGCCGATCCCTTCCAGCAGCGCAGCGCGAAGGCTGGCTATGCGTTCCGGGTCTTCCAGTTTTCTGCGATCTGCATCCAGCACGTAGAAGACGTCGACTACCTGATCAACGCTGGTGGCGATGCGTGCAAGGTGCACCGTCAGGCCATGTTCGTGAATGGTCTGGGCCAGTGTGAACAGCAGTCCCTGGGTGTCAGTGGCAAACACGTCGATCACGGTGTATTGCTGCGAGCAGTCGTTGTCGACGATGACTTTGGGTGCCTGGCGAGTGATCACGGCGCGTTGTCCAAGCAGCCGAATCAGAGTGCTGCGACGGAAGATGGTTTCCGCCTTTTTGCGTCCTGTCAGAACGTCTCCGATCACGACCGCCACATCCTCGATTCGCGAGTGCGGCACTCCACCGCTGAAGTTCCGATCCTGAACTCGAAACAGCGAGATGACGAAGCCTCGCTTGCTTGTACAGACAAGAGCATCCTTGATGTCCATGCCCATGGCCGAAAGGATGCCGGCGACGAAGTGAAAACTGGCAGCCGCGAACTGTTCCGGTGCATAGACTCGATAACTGACAATTTCCAGTTCCGGATCGTATTCACCTTCAATTTTCACGTCGCGTCCATCCAGCAGCTGGATGACGGTCAGGTCCCGTGCAATGCGTTCGGGCTGCTGATTCATCAGATACAGCGGCGGCAGGGAATCCAGTTCGGCATCGGCCCACTGCCCCAATTCCTCGGCCGTCTTCACAACCTGTCCCGTCGAGGGCAGGAAGGACTGTCGAACTGCCGCGCGGATCTTCTGGATGCGTTCCCGCTCGAGGTGATTGTAGGGGCGTCCGCTGAGTATCAGGCTGGCGCGGTTGTAGAGGTCAGCCAGCAGGTCCCCTTTCCAGTCCGTCCAGACTTCCGGCCCCACAGCTCGAATGTCGGCTACCGTCAGGCAGTAAAGCATTCGCAGCAGCTCCGGAGCACCGACCAGTCTGGCGAAATCCAGCAGGACAACGCGGTCTGTGATATCCCGGCGGAGCGCCAGATCAGGCATGATCAGGTGATGCCGGACGAGGAACATGAGCATACTGCGTTTGTTGGCTGCCAACTGCAGTCGTTCAGAGACTGTTTCCGCCAGTCGCTCGCCAATAATGCTGTGGTCACCGGCACGGCCTTTGCCGATGTCATGCATCAGCAGTGCCAGATGCAGCGTCGCGCGGTGCCGAATCTCCTGATACGCAGAACCCACCGCTGTTTTTTCAGTGGCAAACTTTGCGACTTCGTCGATGGTCTTCAGCGTGTGCTCATCGACGGTGAAGCTGTGATACTGATTGAACTGCATCAGATTGCGAATTTCGCGAAACGGCGGGATCAGCCATTCGAGGAAGCGAGTTTCAGCCATGGTGCGCAGCGTTGTCGGCAGGCCGGTCACATCCCGCAACAGCTCACGAAACTGCTCGCTCTGATCGTAGTCCGGTTCGTCCGGCAGATGGTCAACGGCAGCGGAGATACCGCGAATGACCTCCGGAGCCAGCCGGACACGATTGGCCGCAGCTTCGCTGAACACCGTCAGAATCACCGTCGGGTTCTGCAATGACCTGAGCTGCGATTCATTCAGATGCAGCACGCCGTCCAGCAGTTGATATCCGTGTCTGCTGAGCACCGGCATGAAGCGATTGCGCAGTCTTTGCAGCAGAGTCAGGGGACGTGGCACATCGGCCACTCGCCGGGCAATCGCGGCCACTCGCGACGTATGCCCGAAGTACTGCTGCATGAAGACTTCCACAGGACGCGACGGATCCGTGGCCGCGATCTGTCGCTGTTCAGAAATTTTCAACTGCAGTTCGCGGGTCAGCACATCCTGCTTCAGATTCTGCAGCAGGTGCAGGTCCAGTCTGAGCAGAGTCAGGAACTGGTCGGCCTGGCGCAATTCCTGCAGTTCGCTTTCGGAAATATCACCGGCCTGCTGCAGCGATTCCGGTTCCGGTGAACCGTATCGCAGAAACGCCACCCAGCGGAGCAACTGAATGTCGCGCAGTCCTCCGGGGGAACGCTTGACGTCGGGTTCCAGTTGATTGACGGAATTCCCGCGAGCAATCCATTCGGCACGACGGGATTCCTGCAACTGCAGGATCAGCCCACTGGCGTCTGTCTGCATCACACGTCTGGAGATCTGCTGATTGAAGGTGCCGGAGAGTGCTACGGAACCGGCCAGCAGGCGCGGTTCCATGATGGATGTGGCGAACTGCACATCCTTCACGGCATACTCACAGGACTCGTCAATCGACTTCATGGTACAGGCCGGCTGCACCCCGGCATCCCACAGATCCCGCATGGCGACATCCACCAGCGGCTGCAGACGGGACTGCTGCCGCGGATCGCAGATGATCAGCAGGTCAATATCCGAAAAAGGAGCCGGCCGACGGCGACCATTGCCACCCACAGCCAGCAGCGACCACGATTCTGACAGACCGCCGGTGAACAGCTCGGCAGACTGCCGAAACGCATCACAGACAAAACCATCAATCCGATCCGACAGCCAGTTCGTGCAGGCCAGCCCGGTGGTATCCGCAAGTCTCTGCTGCCGCAGCTCACTGCGTATCGCAGCCACCTCGGCTTTACGCTGCTGAATCCGCTGCTGAATGCCGGCTGTGGGACTGGACACTGCAGAACCTCAACAATGATGATTCGGACACGCACACTCAACCGAGTGAAGTATAGTGAAAACGGTGTTAAGCCGCGAGTTCACATGCTGGGTGGGTCGAAATTCCGGTTCGTGCCGATCGTCGCAATTGCGAGCGTATCGTTAATATTGTGTTCAGTCGCTGCAGAGGTGCTGGACCTGCACAACCCGCCCTGGCGAGACTACGGCAATTGTCGCAGGTTCTGCGATGGAACGTAGGTCTGAAACTGCCGGGGAAATCAAATGTCGGACTGGTATTACTCGCTGCTGGGCGAAGAATTCGGGCCGGTATCGGCCGATATAATTCACGAACTGCTGCAGGACGGAACTCTCGCTGCCAGCGATCCCGTCCGCAGTTCGGACGCCGTGAATGCCATCACAGGAGCTCAGTTTCTGCAGTTGCATTCGCAGCCGGAACCTGAGGAATCAGCAGAAGATACGGCGGAGGCTGAAGCAGCCAGTGACCTGTTCTGGTTTCAACTGGAGGGCATCACGCTGGGCCCGGTAGCCGGACAGTCGCTGATTCGACTGGCGGAAATCGGCAGGATTTCGCAGGACACGCTGATTCGGCGGGATAATGAATTCCTGTGGGAGCCGGCGTCCGAATTTCACGAACTGTCAATCGTGTTCATGCTGGGTCAGTCGGACAGCTCGCAGAATGCTGGTCCTGCAGCCCCCAGAACAGCGGGCCCGCAGTCGCACCCTGAAGTGACTGCGGATGATTCCCACCCCCGCCACGTTAACGATGAAACGGCTGCGACACCAGCCAAACGCAGCTCCGGAAACCCGACTCGCGGGACGACTGCCCCCACCCCGGCACCAGTCGGTCGCGGTCAGCGCAGCGGAGCAGGTTCCCGCAAGCTGGTGAATCGTCGCCGCAAGGCTGAGGCTGCGGCCAAAGCGGAAGCCGAAGATGCGATGCTGCAGGAAATCTTTGCGGAGCTTGAGCAGAAAAAAGCAGCAGGACGAACAGAGACTGTGCGTACACCTGGCGCTGCACCGTCAGGTGCGCCTGCACCGTCGCCTCCACCAGTGGCGGCGACCGCAGTACCCGCACCAGCGTCCGTCAGTCCGATGTCTGACCCACAGCGACAGGCGGCGGCAGCCCTCGCGGCTGCTCGAGCCTCCACGGCGGCCGCTTCCGCCAAACCGCCCAAACGTCGCTCATCAGGAGGTGGCTTCAGGATCCCCAATCCGTTTGCCGGATTGTCAGAAATGCAGTTTGACGGGCCCGTGAAATCGCTGATCGCAGTGGCCGTCGTGGCACTGCTGTGGTTCGGCTGGGGGCCGGTCATGAGCGTACTGAACAGCAAACAGGGCGAATACATCGCGCGAGTCGAAGAAACAATTCAGGAAATCGAAAAACTGAATCCCGCCACTCAACCCGATGTCTACAGCAAACAGATGGAACAGATTGCAAAGGAGTTCAAGGCGTATTCCGTGATCATGACTGCCGCTGCTTCGCAGCGGCAGTCTGCCAAGACCTGTCTGGCAGCGGTCAATCGACTGGTGGACTTCGCAAGGACCGATCCGCTGAATGCCAAACTGCAGAAGAAACTGCTGGACGAAACGAAAAAGCTGGTGCAGGCGTACAGGGGCTGATCAGGGTCAGCGCCGATTTCGCCCTTTGTTTGCCGCCGCCTGCTGCCCGCGTGACCCGCGTGCTCCCTGACCACCACGGGCAGGTCCCCGACCACCGCGATCAGGTCCCTGTCCTGCACGACCGGGTCCCTGCGCTCCACGACCAGGTCCCTGTGCCCCACGACCAGGTCCGGCGGGGCGTCTGCTGCGCGGCGATTCAGCACCCACCGAACCGCGGGATCTGCGCGTTCCCGATTGTTCGTCACTGGCCCCCCGAGTGCTTCTGAAACCCGCTGCGGACGTGTCGCGCGGAGGCCCTGTGCGGCCTGCAGCAGGTGCTGCCTGTCCGCCGGGTGGCGTGCGGCGACGTTTGTTGCGAGTCTTTCCGGGACGATAGCCGAAACTGCCGCGGGCACGTGGCTGAATGGCCAGTTCGCCGGTAGCCAGAAATCGCTTCAAATCTCGGATTTCATTGGCATGCAGTTCACGAAATCGACCGTACGGCAGCGATCCCAGCACAATGGGTCCGAAGGCAATACGCTCCAGCTCGATCACCTTGTGACCGACACGAGCCAGCAGGCGACGGATTTCGCGATTGCGGCCTTCCTGCAGTTCCAGTTCCAGCACCGTGCTGCGGCCCTGATGCTTGACAACTCGCACTCCACGAAATCTGAAAAAGCCCTCCGCAAAGTATAATCCCTCGCGCAGCTGCGTGAGGACTTCCGGGGGAGGCCAGCCGGCAACATGACAGCGATACCGCCGCACCACTTCAAATCGCGGGTGAGCCAGTCGCTGAGCCAGATCACCATCGTTGGTCACCAGCAACAGTCCCGACGTGTGCTCGTCCAGACGACCCACAGTGAACAGTCGCTGGTCCGCGACGGGAATCAGGTCGATCGCCCGCGGTCGCCCGTCCGGGTCACGATTTGTACAGAGGACTCCGCGCGGCTTGTGCAGCAGAAAGTAGCGGAATCGCGGCATCCGCAGTCGTTCGGCATCCAGCCGCACATCACTGGTCTCGGCATGCACCGAGCGGGCCGGATCCGTGACGACCTCGCCGTCCACCGTGACGCGACCATCCCGAATGTACTGCTCACTGTTCCGCCGCGAATCAACACCGGACATCGCGAGAAACTTCTGCAGCCGCATCACGGCGGAATCTTCACCGGACTCGGCCTCGGCTGCGTCCGCAGCGGGTGCCGGAGCCGAAGGTGCCATACCGCGGGATTCCGGGACTCGCACAGGAGCTGGTCCGGCCGGTCGATCCGGTCGTCTGCGAGGACCAGAGGAAGGCTTACGAGCACCCGCAGGCGCTGTGGGTCGTCGCCTGCTGCCAACCGCTTTGAATCTGCTGTTTTGTTTTTTCATTTTCGCTTCAGTTTTTTTCCGGACTGGTTCCGTAGAAGACCAGATTGACGATCTTCCACGAACCCTTTTGTTTCATCAGAGTGAAGTGGTCGTAGCCGTACTGCACTCGAGGCCCGGCTGTCAGTTTCCAGTACACAACCACGCGACACAGGTCAGCTTCAAACTGGATGGAAGTCCGAACCGGAACTTCGACCGCCTTGAAGATGGCCAGTTTGTGATACGTGGTCTGCTGTGCAACGAACGGGCCCTTCATCTGAGTATTGATGCTGCCCGAGCCGATTTCCTGAATGACGGCGCCGTCCGCAAAACAGCCGCCGTAGTCCTGCATCCGCTGCTCGGACCACGACTTGAAGTATTCTTCAATCAGCTTTTCCACAGCGGCTTTTTCACCGGTGCTTTTTTTGCCATCCCCCGGAGACTGGCCACGAATTACGGTCGCAGCCGCAGAACTGGCTGCCGGGGCAGTGGAGTTCGGAACGGGCGACTTCGGGGAGGATGACTGCTGGTCCTTTGAACCGGCCTGCCTGACTTTCTGCCAGCCACTCAGCACCTGCAGCACGAAGCTGCGGACATACTGAGCATCAACGACCTGCTGCCCGATCATGGATCCCAGCGGCGGCACATGGCAGAAGGCGACATCGGGCGGCGTTTTGGCACGGCGTCGCAGCAGTTCAAGAGTGAACAGAGTTTCTTCGCAGAGATACTGTCCGGCGTTTTCGGAAATCTGAGTCTGGAAGCCGGCGGTGTTCAGATGGTCGCACAGAGCCTGAAAGGGAAATGATGAACGGTATTCGGTCGGACCATCACCGGCGATCAGCGGCTGCGGCGGAGTCTGTCCGTGGTTGTCCGGAATTGGTCCCCGCTGGTTCAGAGCCCTGGTTTCAATGGCAAAGGCCCCGGAGCGTCCCTGGCCGAATGAGAAGACAGCGACGGGATTCAGTCTGGCAATTTCCGGGGCCAGTGTCTGCTGCGGTGCCCCCCAGACAACCGGCAGCTGGATGGCCACAATGCGATACCCCTGCCACTGCGTATCGTGCAGTTTTGCAATGCCTTCCCACGAGGGATTGGGAGGTCGTTTTTCGCCGAAAGGTTCGAAGCCCGTGAGCACGATGACGGGAGTTCCGACCAGCGGGGCCGGCGCAGACACAGTCTGCGGACCGCTGCCGGCGCGACTTTCGTCGGTCAGCAGTGAACTGACGAGAAACAGCAGTGAACAAAAAGTCAACATGGACGCCTCCTGTTAAGAATGATAACACGGAGCGGCCTGCGGGGACAGTCCCCGGGACGCAGCAACAGGCCGTGTTCCCGGTCACAGTCGGTGCGGGGCATTACAATCGCGCGGGGCGAGGTCTTATCGTACGGCAATGATGGAGGCGAAATTGAAGCACTGAAACCACGGAATTACCGCGGAAAACCCAGCATCCGTCAGCCGCTGCACGTGCCGCTGCAGCGGTTCGGGAATCAGCATATTCTCGATCGCTGAACGCTTCTGAGCAATTTCCAGGTCCGAATAGCCGTGAGCCCGTTTGAAGTCATGGTGCAGCTTTGTCATCAGTTCCTGCTGCCGCGGATCCTCAAAACAGATCTTCTCGGACAGCAGCAGAGCCCCCCCGGGCAGCATGCCCGCAGCAATTCCTCCGATCACGCCATCCCGCTCCTCGGGTGGCAGAAACTGCAGTGTCAGATTAAGCACCACCAGCGAGGCGTTCGTGACCTGCACCTGCCGCAGATCGGATTCCGTGACAAGCACCGGGGCTCCGGGTTCCCAATCCGGCAACAGCTGCTGCAACCGCTGAATCATGGCCGACGAATTGTCGACAGCGTGAACGCTGACAGACGAATCAACGCGACGACGAATCAGCCGAGTCGCCGCGCCAAGTGAACAGCCAAGATCCCAGACACTGCTGCCCGGCTGCACATACTGCACTGCCAGTTGTTCAATCACCGACAGGATGGACGCGTAACCCGGAACAGAACGCGCAATCATGTCGGGGAAGACCCGCACGACATCCGAGTCAAACTGGAAGCTGCCCACCGTTGTCAACGGTACGGAGTAGATGTCGTCACGGGAGGACATTGCAGACCCGAGGTTATGGTTTCGCGGACGCCGGTGTTGCGTTCTTTTCAGGAGCCCGCAGTTTCCATGCGGTGACCCAGTCTTCACCTGTGAGTCGGAAACCGAAATCCCGCTGCAGCCGCTGCCCCATATCCGGGTAGTGCCCGGCACCGTAGAAAATCCCGATGCGGCGGTGCTTCTTCAACTGGTACTGCAGAACTTCAAGACACTTCAGGTTGCGTTCCGTGATGATGGTGGACGTACCGTCCTTGCCGGCGAACGCCGTGCCCTCACCAGCCTTCACGATCTGGCTGGCAGCAATGCGACGTGCTGCCCACGATCTGTCCGATGAGACGGCTGACAGCATGATGTCGAGGTTCATTGCCAGCGGATTGACCTTCTGCTGGTTCGACATCGACTTGCCCATTTCGGAAAGCAGCATCTGCGAAAATGATTCGCCGCGCGCCTTCATGGTGGCCTCAAATTCCTCGGCCGTCATATCCGCGTGCACGAAGTTGTGCGGCGTATAATCGACAGCAGCCAACTGGAATTCCATGCCAAGGACATCCTTCATTCCGAGCTGCAGCACGGAAATGGCGGCGAAACCGATTTTTGCATCGTCCCATGACTCAGCGTCCGCATCGGCATCCGCATCGGCATCGGCTTCAGCTTCATTCTCGGCTTTATTCTCGGCTGCGGCACGACCACCACCAGTACCGGGTCGCATCCCCAGACGCACGGCTTCTTCCGGCATGACAGCCTCGAACAGCACGACATCGTATTTGGGGAACAGAGCATTCAGGTCTTTGTAGTACTGAGCATCACCGAGGTGAATGGCCCCGATGAGGTCCACCTCTGCGTCGGGGTATTTGGCAGAGTCTTTGAAGTGGGCGACCGAAGTTTCGAGGGCGACGGCCAGTTTGCGGTCGTTCCGGCGAATTCGGATGTACTGTGCCTCGGGTTCTGTGGAGTCAGGCGCGGTGGCGGACTGGGCAAAGGCCGGCATGGGCAGCAGACTGAGCAGCAGGCCAAGAACACACCAGATGGTCGCGCGAGACCGCGACTTTGGGGGGCAGGTTTCGGCCGGATCACAGTGCAAAAGGTTGAGACTGGACATTATGAGATGGCTCCGGGTGACCGCGGAAGGGATCTGTTCGGCAGCCACAGCATACTCGCCGGTGCACAAAAACTGCAACTGCCGGCGGGCTTCCCATTTGCCGGGAGTCTGTGGTGAATTTCAGAAATCAGATTTTCCGGCGAAACCTTCGCCGTGCATCGGTGTTACTCCTTTTATGCCTGCTGACTCGTCCCGAACCTCAGGGGCCTGATCCCTGCAAATCAGCCTGAATTGCGGAATTACGGCGTTTTTTCGAATTGCTGAGCGCCATTGGCTGCCGCGCAGGTGAATCACATGAACGTGAATGTTTGCTTGTGTTTATTGTCCTACCTTGACCCGGGTGCCGGCAGCCTGCTGATGCAGGCACTGGTGGGCGGGGCTGCCGGTCTGCTGGTGGCATTTCGCCATTTCTGGAAGATCGTGCGTCCGGAACAGCGTACTGACTCAGCGGGCCGGGATTAGTGTCCGCCGGGGTGTGCCCTGCGCCCAGTTTCGTGCCGGGTTCCTACCGTGACCGGTCAGCTCGCGTCTTTGTGGCGGGTGACCAGGTGCTGCGGGGACTGACGGCTGAGGCAGCGGACGTCTGGCAGCGACTGCAGCCGTCGGGATTCTGGCAACAGCTCACGGCAGCCGGTCAGGTCGTCCCGACGTGGGAATCCGCGGCTCATCAGGCGTGGGCCAGTGCTCACGGGTATTCGCTGGTACTGCAGCACGAGCGGGTTCCTGAATTGTCGTGGCCGTGGGAGTGGAGTTTTTCGATGCTGCGGGACGCAGCGCTGCTGCAATTGAGTCTTCTGCAGCGGGCTTTACCGGCCGGGTTTGACATGGCGGATGCCACGCCATTCAACTTTCAGTTTCGCGGGGCGAACCCGCAGTTGATTGATACAGGCTCACTGCGACTGCGACAGCAGCATGGGATCTGGGAAGGTTACCGGCAGTTCTGCGAGCAGTTTCTGGCTCCATTGCTGCTGCAGTCGTGGAAGCAGGTGGATTTTCAGCCGTGGCTGCGCGGTCGGATGTCCGGCATTCCGCTGCGGCAGTTGTCGGGTCTGCTGAGCTGGCGGGATCTGCTGTTTCGGCGGGGAGCGTTCACGCACATCTGGCTGCACAGCCGGGTGGCCGCAGCGATGCAGCGGCGGGGCGGCGCTGAAGCCTCGGCGTCCCTCAGTACGCAGATGATACTGAACAATCTGCAGGGGCTCAGCACCCTGCTGCAGTCGCTCAAATGGAACACCGTGGATTCTGAGTGGCGGGACTATTATTCGACGGCCGAGCATGCGGCAGCGCATGAGGCTGAGAAGTCGCAGTTTGTCCGCGCGGCCTGTGATCGCGTTCAGCCGCAACTGACGTGGGATCTGGGCTGCAATCAGGGGCGATTCTCCCGAATTGCTGCGGAATGGGGACGGGTGCTGGCACTGGATGCGGACCATGCGGTCATTGAGCGACTGTACTGCAGTCTGACTGCGGAGCCGTCGGACAGTCTGCCGCGACAACGAATTACTCCACTGGTCTGCAACCTTGCCGATCCCAGTCCGGCTCAGGGCTGGAGGCTGAGTGAGCGGGGTTCGCTGGAGTCGCGCAGTCGGCCGCAGCTGGTACTGTGCCTCGCACTGATTCATCATCTGGTGATTGGCCATGGCCTGCTGCTGGAGGATGTGATCGGCTGGCTGGCAGCGCTGCACGCTCCGGTGGTACTGGAGTGGGTCGAACGAACCGATCCGATCATTGGCAGCATGCTGCAGCAGCGACGGGATGTGTTTGTGGACTATTGTTTCGCAAGACTGCAGGTGGCGGTTGGCCGGTATTTTCGGATAGTGGCCGAGCAGTCATTGTCCGGAGGCAGTCGCAGGCTGTTGCTGCTGCAGCCGCGGGATTCTGCTGTGAGGGTACAGCATGACTGAGGCTGCGAAGGACCTGCCATCAGCCCGCGAACAACTGCTGCAACTGGCAGGGCTCTGTGCTATGGGAGTGGCCCTGCCAATGGCCAATCGCGTAGCGGATAATGCTCAGTACCTGATACTTGAAGACTATTCAGCGACGGCAGTGCTGGTGGTGCAACTGCTGTTTTTCCCTGGTCTGCCGATACTGTTGTGGCTGACGGTGCGGGCTGTCACCGGACTGTTTGGCCAGCCCGCGGGAACTCGCTGTTTTGGTCTGCTGTTGTCGCTGTTGGCCGCGATTTTCGGCATGTCCATTGTGCGTGTGGTAACGGTAACCGCAGGACTGGGAAGAGCGGGCATTCCAGAGTTTTTACCGGCCGGAATTGTGACGATTGCGACACTGTGGCTGCCAACGGTACTGCGGCGTTCGGTCGCACTGCGACAGTTTCTGTGCCTGCTGTCCGCTGGCGGTCTGGCGGTGCCGGCCGTGCTGCTGAGTTCCGCCGGAGTTCGCTGGCAGTTGCTGGGACACACAGGACAGTCCACGGCACCCGGCGACACTCTCCGGAATCCGGCTCCCATTGTCATGGTTGTCTTTGATGGTCTGAACGGGATGTCACTGCTGAATGCAGCGGGCGAGATTGATCGACTGCGTTTTCCCGCATTTGCTGAACTTGCCGACATGGCCAGCATGTACCGGAATGCAACTACCGTGCATCCGCGCACCGACCACGCGCTGCCTGCCCTGCTGACCAGCACATTTCCACAGGAACAGCAGACTCCGGTGGAAGCGGACTACCCTCCCGGACTGTTCCGCCGGATTTTCGAATCGGGGCAGTTCGACATGCACGTGTTTGAGCCCCTGACGCGGTTGTGTCCGACAGAGCTGCGGCAGCTGAAGCACGAGCAAAGTGTGCCGCAGCAGACAGTTCGACTGCTGTCAGTGCTGGTGCCAGTGGCTGTGCAGATGTGCCTGCCACTGGAACTGGCCCCGGAACAATCAATGATTCCCCGGGAATGGTTTGGTCTGCTGCCGCAGTCGCCGGCCAGACGCATTCAGAAAGGGCTGGTTGTTTACGGCTGGGATACAGCACGGCGTGAGCAATGCGAGCATTTCGTGGAATGCCTGCGGCCCGGGACACGACCAGGGTTTTCCTTTCTGCATCTGGCTCTGCCCCATTATCCGTGGTCGGTTTTGCCGTCCGGAGCGCCCTGTTTTCCATGGGCCGATGTCAGCCTGAACGTCGTGGGGCTGGCGGATGAAACGTGGACATCAGACGAGTGGCTGGTCAATCAGGCGTGGGATCGCAGTCTGCTGCAGACACTGTACGCAGATCGTTGCCTCGGCATGATTCTGCAGACCCTGCGGCAGCAGCAGACTCTGGACCAGACGCTGCTGATTGTCACTGCGGATCATGGCATGTGTTTTATACCCGGGGCATCGCTGCGGGATCCGGTGGCCGAGACACTGCCGGACCTGCTGCCTGTTCCGTTGCTGATCAAGTTGCCCGGGCAGCAGCAGGGCAGCGTGACGGATCGGAATGTCGAGATCGTCGATATCCTGCCGACGATTGCCGATGTGACGGGCATGGAACCGGATCCGGCGTGGGTGGGAAGCTCGCTGCTGACGGACGAAGTGCGAACCCGCAAGACGCTGCTGGGTCCGCAGCCATCGATTCTGGCACCGGATTTCCCCCAGCGGTTTAAGCACACTGAGCGATTGCTGCAGGTGTTCGGCACGGGTGGTGCGGGTGACCGGATCGGTCGACTGGCCGCGATTCCCGGACTCGCGGGACGTCGCGTCGATGAATTCACGGTGCTGGATTCGGCGCTGCAGGCCGTGATTTCTCCGGCGGTCGTGGGGCAGCACGTGGCACCGTCGCCGCACAATCCGGGCAGCCCGTTTACTGCCAGCTTGCTGCACGGGAAATTGCTGGCGAACGCTGAAACGACGGCAGGATTTGAGCGACCCGTGTGGCTGGCGGTCGCGGTTTCCGGGCGGATCGTCGCGACAACTCGCACCAGCACGGATCCCCGCTGGAGCCGGATCTGGACGGCTTATGTGCCGGAGTCTGAGGTGCCGGGGACAATGCAGCCCGTAGAGTTGTACGAGGTCGCTGATCCGGCGGCACCGATGGAACTGCGGCGAATTGCGTACGAGGGAGTGCCGGTGGATGAGTTGCGGGAAGTAGTGAGCCCGGGTCCGCGATTCAACTGAACGTCCGCGAGCGAGTCTGCAAATTGTTGTGAAATCCCTGTTTTTATTGGATTTTTCGGCGTTATCGGTCGAATGGAGAGCGGATTTCGGGGGTTTGTGAGCCAGTTGAGGCTGGCGTGCGACCTGCGACAACAACTGCACATACACACAGTATCTCAGTGATATCAATTCCGGCAACTGATTCGTCAGGAATGCTGTTTGACGCTGAGAAACCGGGGCAGTAGACTGAGGGGCTTGAAATTTTCGGCGTCCGTGTTGGGCGTTGGTCGGATTTGTCTGCCTCCGATTTGAACCAAGGCAGCGTGCTGCGTGTCGAAACGAACATCCGTCGTTTGGGCATTCACACAATTGTTCTGTGCGGGGGTATTGAACCCCGGCCCTGCGGCTGATTGGCTGCAGACACAGGAGATCGGCAATGGCTGAGATTGTGGTGAAAGACATTCTGGATGCTGGTGTGCACTATGGGCACCGCTCCAGTCGCTGGAACCCGAAGATGCGACCGTATATTTACGGTCGTCGCAACCAGATTCATATTATTGACATCAAGGAAACGATCCGTGGTCTGATTCGGGCCCGGAAGTATCTTTTGAAGGTGGCGGCTCAGGGTGGTTTGATTCTGTTCGTCGGTACGAAGCGTCAGGCTGCGGCATCGATTGAAGAGTTGGCAGCAGAGTGTCGTATGCCATACTGCACCGAGCGCTGGCTGGGCGGTACCCTGACCAACTTCCGCACGATTCGTACTCGACTGAAGCGTCTGGAAGAGCTGGAAAAGATTCGCGAGTCTGACGAGATCCGCAACTATTCGAAGAAGATGCAGTCTACGCTGAATCGCGAGTATCAGAAGATCTATCGCAACCTGAACGGTATGCGCGAGATGAATCGTCTGCCTGAGTGTCTGGTGATCGTGGATCCTTCCAAGGAGAAGAACGCGGTTCACGAGGCGCGGCTGCTGGGCATCAAGGTGGTGGCGCTGATTGATACGGATTCCGATCCGGACATGGTGGACCTGCCGATTCCGGGCAACGATGACAGTCTGCGTTCGATCCGTCTGGTGATGCAGCATCTGTCTGATGCGATCAAGCAGGGTCGCAGTCTGCGTCCTGACGAGGGTCGTCGCAAGGAAGACACTGCCGAGGACACCTACAAGGCGGTACCGTCGATTCGCGACTGATTGTCTGCGTGGATCGGCACTGGTTTAACCGGATTTACGATGCGACGGTTCGAATTCGGACCGTCGCATGTTTGTTGAGACATTTCTGGCTGGCAACTAAGTCTGTCAAAAAGGGAGCGATGAACGATGGCTGAGATTACGGCTGCGGCAGTCAAGGCGCTGCGTGAGAAGACTGACCTGCCGATGATGGAGTGCAAGAAGGCGCTGACGGAAGCGGGTGGCGACGAGAAGAAGGCGATTGCGATCCTGAAGGAGATGTTCAAGAAGGTTCAGGAGAAGCGTGCCGACAACGTGACGGCCGAGGGTCGTATTTTCATGGCGATCCGTCCGGATGGGTCGGAAGCTGCGATGGTGGAAATCCAGTGCGAGTCAGCACCTGTGGCCACTGGAGAAGTGCTGCAGAATTTTGGTCAGGCGATGGTGGACCAGCTGCTGTCTGGTCCGGGTGCTGCCGATCCGGCGGCTCTGATGTCGCAGAAGTCCCCCGGTGCTGCCCAGACTTTCCAGGAGCAGTACGAGGAGATTGTGAACAAGATTCGCGAGAAGATCGTGGTGAACCGCATTGTGCGCATCAGCGGTGTGGTGGGTGGTTATGTGCATCATGACTACAAGATGGGTGTGCTGTTCGTTGCTGCAGGAACCCCGAAGAACGACAGCATTCTGCGTGACACAGCGATGCACATTGCGGCCCTGAACCCGGTCGTGACCTTCCCGGAGCAGCTGGATCCGGCACTGGTGGCGGCCGAGCGTGACCGTCTCCGCAGTGAGGCTCTGGCTTCGGGCAAGAAGGAAAACATGGTCGACAAGATCGTGGAAGGCCAGTTGAAGCGATGGTTTGGCGAGCAGAATGTGCTGGTGATGCAGCCGTTCGCGAAGGACGACAAGAAGATTGTCGGCGACGCACTGGCTGAAGGTGGCCTGCAGGCTGTGTCATACCTTCGCTGGAAGGTGGGCGCATCAGCCTGAAGTATTTCTGAGATGTGGAAGCCCGCAGCAGCGATGCTTCGGGCTTTTTTTATGTCTGTTGCCCAGCTAGGCGAATACAGCGGTCTCGTTTATACTCCCCATTGTACTCAGGCATACAAAGACTCCCGCAGTGATGGTCCGGCGTGGCCATCAAAGTATGAAGGCAACTGGCATGACGGCAACCGGATCACGCATACCTTATCGTCGAGTTCTTCTGAAGATCAGCGGCGAAAGTTTCTGTCGGGAGCACGAGTCGGGCATCAGCATGCAGGAGCTGTCCTCGATTGCCAGTCAGATTCGTGACGTGGTGCAGGGCGGTGTGCAGCTGGCGATTGTCTGTGGCGGTGGCAACATTCTGCGGGGTCGGCAGTTTGCCGAAGTCAGCAGCACGATTGTGCCATCGACAGCGCACTACATGGGCATGCTGGCGACAGTGATCAACGGTCTGGCGCTGCAGGATGCTCTGGAAAGTGCCGGAGTGCAGACGCGACTGCAGAGTGCGATTCGGATGGAGGGAGTGGCCGAGCCGTTCATTCGTCGTCGCTGTCTGCGTCATCTGGAAAAAGGGCGGGTGGTGATTCTGGCGGCGGGCACGGGCAGTCCCTTCGTGACCACGGATACGGCGGCGGCCCTGCGGGCTCGCGAGCTGGATGCCGAGGTGGTTCTTAAAGGCACCAAGGTGGACGGCGTCTATTCGGCAGATCCGCTGAAGAATCCGCATGCCGTGCGTTATACCGAAATTTCGTTCCGGGACGTGCTCGCTCAGAATCTGCAGGTCATGGATGCTCAGGCCATGCATCACTGCATGGAGCACAACATTGACATCATTGTGTTCGACTACAAGCGTGTCGGTAACATTGCCCGGGCGATCGCGGGCGAGCGTATCGGGACGCGAGTTTCGGCAAACGTGCGGACCAGTTGACCACCCGGTCAGGCCAGTCCGCTGCGTCGTCGCAGAAACCATTCCGCAGTCAGCAGAGCCGTCAGCAGCAGCAGGGTGCCCCAGTTATCCCACAGGCTGATCCGTTCCTGACGACGGACGGATAACCCGGGCAGTCCTTCGTCGGCCCATTTCTGCAGTTTTTCCAGCAACTGTTCTTCTGTCAGGAATTCACCACCGCTGGCGTGAGCCAGCTCCCGCAGCAGTGCGAAGTCCGGAGCCGGTTCATCCAGTTCCGGATCGCGCTGCAGGACGTGGAACCGTGTCACACCGATGTTGCCGATGGGCTGTCCATTCTGCAGTGCCCGGACTCGGGCCCAGTAGTCGCCAGGCAGTGCTGTTTCTGTGAAGTCGGCGACTGCGGAGTCTCCGCTGGAACGTGGTGCAACACTGATGGCCTTGCCCGACGGATCAACGACCTCGGCCTGAAACTGAATGCCGGGCAGGGGTTGTCCCTGTGGGTCTCGTGCGCCGAATGTCAGCTCTGTGGGCATGCCCGGGGACAGGTCTCGCGGTCCGGCCTGAATCCAGACCGACTGTGAGTCATCGGTTTCCTTGCGAGTGAGCCAGAAGATGATCTGTCGCCAGAAACGCGCGTGTTCCTCTTCGAAGCCCTGCATGGACCATTGCCATGTGGTGTCACCGGCAAACGCGAGGACTCGTCCGGTCCCCGTCCCCTGCCCGATCAGCAGCGGCAGGCCGTCTTCGCTGACCGCCAGAACCTGGGCGAGGGAGTTGTTTTTGAGCTGCAGGGAATTGGCACCAGTGAGAGGCGGAATCTGTTCCCAGCGCTGGCGATTCTGATCCGGGGCAGCGATCTGCATGACGAAATGTGACAGGCCATCACGTGACGGCTGCATTTTCCGGGGGCCTGTGACCTGCGCATTGACCGGAGGCAGCTCGACGGGCAGCAGTGAGGCGAGAACGGTCTGGCCGTAGCCGCCTTCGCCGAAATTGCGGCGACCGCCAGTCATCATCAGCCCGGCGCCGCGACTGCAGCAACGGGCGAGGGCCTGCAACTGATCGGCCCGGAAGGCGCTGGCGGGAACATCACCGATGATGAAGGCATCGTAGCGACCCGGCTCAAAACAGCGATCCGGAATCTGCGATCGACTGGCAAGCGTGCCGGAACGGATGGCGTAGAAGTCCAGCTGGATGCGACTGCTGTCGTTGATTTTTCTGAGCCATTTCTGTTCGGTGCGGATGATGTCGAAGCAGGCCACGCGGATGCCACCGCGACGGACACGAATGATTGTTTCCACACGATTGTTGGTGCGGCGGGCTTCACCGGGCAGTGGCTCGACCTCCACAGCCAGCTTCAGATCACCCGATTGCTCGGGAACCAGCTGCAGTTGAACCGTTTGTTCGTCCTGATCGCTGCCCGGGGTGACCTGCAGCACCGGTCGAGCTGACTCGACAGCAGCGGCCGGTTCAAGTACTCCGGAACGGCCTTCAGCCACACCGTTGCGATTCTCCAGCAAAACTCGCACGGTAACCGGTTTTCCACCGGCTCCGGTGGATTTCAGGCGGACACGAACCGGCAGCACGTTGCCCTGGAAGACTTCACGCGAAAGATCCAGTTCCTCGAGAGACAGGTCGAGCTGACTGCCACCGGCTTCGCTGCCGCCGTATCCGACCGAGTAAATGGGACGCTGTTGTCGACCGAGCCGACGGGCAGCGGCAGCGGGGTCAGCATCGAGACTGCCGAATGCGGCCTGACGACCATCACTCAGCAGCAGCACTGCAGCCACGCGATCCTTCGCCATGTCCTCCGAGGCAAGATCCAGAATTCGGCCGAAGGCCGTCAGCTGGCCATCGGCTGTGTCGCCGATGGATTCGGTGGCCGTCAGCCTGTCTGCAAAATCCCGCAATCGGATTTCGCAGCGTTCGGCGAGTGATTCAAAGACGGGTTTGAGCGACTTGCTGAATTCCGCCACGGCAGCTCGACGAGTGCGACCGCCGCTGGCATCCTCCGTCTGCATGCTGCGACTGGCGTCCGTCAGCAGGTAGATGACGGATTTTGATTCATCCTCATTTGTCACAGAGATGGACGGCCGCAGGGATACCAGAAACAGCAGCAGCAGAAACGACAGTCGACACAGTTGCAGCAGGCGTTGTCGGGGTGTGGCCAGATGTCGGATCTGCGATGGATACGCGCTGCGGATCACGACCAATGCGACGGCAAACAGGCCGACGACGGCAAGCCATGACCATGCGGGTTCAAACTGCAGCGACATCGGCGATCAGGTTCCCCATTTGGCAGGGCTCTCCCTGAGGGAGAGCCGGCGATGACATCCTTTGCCGCAGGATAGCAGCAATTGTGGCCATGTCACCTCAGTGCTGCGGCTGACCGTGGCGATCCGGAGCGTTGCCTGTTCAGACCGAGCGTGACGCATTTCAACAATCCGTACATTCGTCGTGGTCGATACGATCTTACCTGCGGCAGGCCTGACGTTTGCTGGCAGGTTGAGTCTTTGCCGGCGACTTCCATGTGCGTTGCGGGCGGCGGCAAAAACTGCAATACACCTGCTGTAAGCCGTTTTCCGGAAGTACCTTATAGTTTTCGGTGCCATGCACCCAGTGCCATTCGGTGCCATGCACCGAGGACTGCGGCCAGCCGACTTGCGGGCTGGAATCTGGGTGGTTCAGGCAGACAAAGACGGCAGAACCGGCGGGACTGTCGAAATCCGACTTATCGAGAAATTCCGATCAGAATCCGATTGGAAAGTCCGGGAGCGGGGTGTCTAGAATGGCGGGGGCGACCGGTGTGGTGTGTCCGGAGGGCGCACAGTGCTGAATTGGCCCGGAAAATGCTGCGGTTGGGGATGTCATGTCGTCGGAATGCAACGGTGTGTTTCCGACGCTCGTTTCGTCTCCTGTTGTTCAGATCGGACCGGTCATGGATCTTCGTTTGTTCCGACTGTTTCGCGGTCTTGTATTTGGATTGTGCTGTCTGACGCTGACGGCTTCGCTGTCGCCGGCGTGGTGGACGGAAGTCCCGCAGGAACTGCAGCAGCGACAACAGCAGCTGCTGGCAGCGTACGACAAAGCCCGTGCGGCTGTTGTGGGTGTTTCCGACGGCATGGGGGTCGGCAGTGGTGTGATCGTCAGTGCGGACGGTTATGTGCTGACGGCGTCGCATGTTGTCGAGGGTGGTCGGCGTCGGTTTCGTCGTAACGGTGGAGG
>Ga0255095_1000497_pt1 | contig 19813 bp, 14 predicted proteins | sample Colum_Law_RepC_8_2_FD_188435 | JGI IMG/M metagenome (GOLD analysis project Ga0255095, IMG submission 188435) | Freshwater microbial communities from Columbia River, Oregon, United States - Colum_Law_RepC_8d | ecosystem: Environmental > Aquatic > Freshwater > River | place: USA: Oregon...
CGCACAAACCAATAAGTACCCAGCCGCAGCTCGAAGGACTGCGGCGGCTCCGGCGGGGCGACCGGCACCTGACTGGCGGGCGGCGCAACCGGAATGGTTTCCAAACTCGGTTCCGGCTCTGGGGCCAGAGTGCTCTGCACATAATCGGAAACCACTGGTGCAGGCGGCAGCGTGGCCGAGGCGGGCTCGCCAATCTCGAGCGGGACGGTGGGTTCCGCTTTGACGGGCAGCTCGCCCGTCGCCGTTGCTTCGATGGTCAGCGGAGTCAATTCCGGTTCCGGGGCTGGCGGAGGCGCGACCAAAGTCCATGGGTTGTCCGAGCTCGGCGCTTGGGGGGGGACAGCTTCGGCCTGCGCTTGCGACGTAGTCGTCGCGACTACCTGATTCTGGAAAGCATTTTGAGCGTCTTGAAGTTCCTTTACCCGAAGCTCCAAGGTGCGCAGTTCACATTCATGGCGCTCAGTGGCTTTGCGGAGCGCACTGGTCCGCACTAACAGCACGAGTAAGACGACCAAGCTGCACAAGATGATGAAGGGTATCATAGGACGCTCCTTTCTGTGCGCGTCGGCGCGATTAGTGGTTGGTCAAAATTCAAGGGAGCAAAATGACAAACCTATCACGGACACCGGTAATCGTTTTTTTGTAGCTCAGCATCGATAAAAATCACCGCTAGATTACATTGACGTAGCGCGGAGCGTTTAGGCCAGCAGGGATTTGTCGGCTTTCGCATTTGGGGTTACATCTCTAATGGTTAAAAATTGTGGGCTAATCCATTTTTAGCTGCGGTTTTCCGAAGAAAACGCGTGATTTGTCTCAGGACGGGCTTTGTTTGGACCGGAAGGAGACGGCAACGGGCAGTTCTGCTCTCATTCCGCTTCAGTGCCTGCCCTGTTTTTGCTGGCAGGCCCTGAAGCGGAATATCCAAGGCATCTCTCTGACCGCTCGGCGAAGCTGAGGAATGCCATGGCGAGGCCTTCTGTTTTTAGCTCAGCGCACGCAGCTGCTGGCGCTTCCAGCAACCCTTCCTGAGTTCGACGATTTCTACACGTTGACCCCGACCGACCGGGAATTCGTGGCCGCTCGGCGGACCGCGACCCACCGGCTGGGTATCGCAGTTCAGCTTTGCTTTCTACGCCATCTGGGACGGGCATGGATTCCGAAGGAAGCCGTCTCCAAGGAGATACTCCGTTACATCGCGTCGCAAATCGAAATCGAGGTTACCGCCAATAACTTTGAGGCCTACGCTGACCGTGATGAAACCCGACGCGAGCACCCGGGTGACCTACTCGTGGAGCTTGGTCTGAGGACAATGGGCGGCAGCGACTACCGTTGGCCAAAGGATACCGGTCTGGGACGACGGAAACTGCGTCTCCTGGGAGTCAGTCCGTAGGTCGTCCCGATCCCAACGAGTCCTTAGCGTACAATTTTTAACCATTGGAGATGCACCCCCTCATTCAATCAAACCAGCAGATACCCCCCCGCGTTCCACAACGGCGTCCGCAGGAAAACGCCGTTTTCGGGGCCGTGTCGGGTCGTCGTTCAGAGAGCTATCCGCTCGCGATACCCGATCGCGGAATGTGTTCTGAAGCTCCTCACAGTCGTCAAAATCGCCCTGAGGGTTGCGAATGCCGGTCACCCGAAGGCACCTGCGAACGCAGCCCTGCCCCATACCGGGGGCTCAGAACTTGCGCAGCTTGCCATCGGGACCGACCACCCAGAACAGGTTTCCCTCGAAGAAGCCGATCTCCGCCACCAGTTGCCGGATGCCGGCCGCCTCGAGCTCGGCTCGTTGTGCGGCGGAGACCTCGGGATCCAGCGCCGGCTCGAAGAGAAAGGTCTCGGTGAAGTTGTGGTGCCCTGGAGAATAGGTCTGAGAGACCCCGCTCCGGAGGATCAACGGGTCGCGCGTCAGACCGATGATGCGCGTTTCGATGAAGCCCAGATTGGGTGCGGTGTATCCAGCCGTCGGTCCCTGGGGTTCCGGAGGCCATAGGAACCGGGTCTCAACCCGCAGGCCACCGGTGCGCGAAAGCGTCCGTGATTGTGGGAGCGTCCCGGGGCCCGACGGGCGCAGCGGCACGAGCCGGACCGTCTCGTTGGTGATCGTCCTGGGTCCTTCCCAGGTCAACTCCGGCTGCGGCCTCTCGTAAGCGGCCTCGAGCTGCAGCGATCCGTCGAGGAGGGTGACCCAGGCTGAGCCGGGCGGGGTGGCAGAACGCTTCCAGTCGATCACCAGGCTGAGGGTTCGGCGCTGGCCTCCGGAACCCACCACCCAGGCGTCGCGGGTCTGGTCCGCCGATAGCGCGTGGGCGAATCCCGGCCAAGTCGTCATAGCATTGGTCAAGATCCAGCCGGCACCAAGGTGGGAGGCGTCCCACGCAGCCGCGGTGAAAGGTGGCGTGCCCAGCCCGACGGCGGTCAACCGGCGGGCCTCGGTCACTAGGCGCAGTTGGCACTTGAGCCGGTGCTTGGCGAAGACGCTCGAGTATTCGCCCTCTTCCACCACGAGCGTCTCGTCGGTGGGCATCAGGAACGTCGTCACCGGCGGGGCCGGGGAATCGGCCAACGGCAACGGGCGCACCTGCTTCAGCTCGAGACGGCCCGGTTGCACCCGCTTGTACTCGAAGTCGAGGGCGAAGCGTTTGCGGGTAGGATTCCGGCGCGCGTACTCCTTGGCGACCGACTCGAGCAGACCGACCAGACGGCGGTAGTCGCCCTCCCACGGCATCACGTAGCCGCCCAGCGGCACCATCGACGAGGACTGCCGCAGGGCTAGCGCCAATGATCCCCAGGACTGGTAGAAGTCGATGACCTCGGGCCGGGTGGCTCCATCCGGATTGGTGACCGACTCGGCACCCGCCTGGGAGACCAGCTTGCCATCGAAGGACACGCTGCCGAACGAGGCGTCCCAAGTGGCGGTGGCCACCCCGTTTGCCATCTCAATCTCATCGGGGAAGGAATGGTGGACGAGCAACGCCATCCCGACTTCGGATTCCACGACGCCCCGGCGCCACCGTTCGAGGAAGGCGTTTTCGTTGTAGAAGCTGGCGTAGACCCGCTGGATGGCCCGAAAGACGCCGCGCTCCTCCGGCTCGGACGAATCGCAGCCGCAGGGACCGGCACCATCGGCGTCGAGGTCGTCGATGGGACAACCACTGAAACTGTCGTAGAGCCCTGCTCCGGTGAACTCTTCGCCGTCCTCGACATTGGTCGAGCTGCGGAAGCGCACCTTCCGGCGGGGATCAAAGCCCGCGTTCGCCAATGCCCCAAGAAGGGCCGCTTGCTGCGCCGCGGAGAACCGGGCGTCGCGGGTGATGGTGCGCCGGATGGATTCCAACCGAGGCCCGAGCACTGCGATCTCTGGGTTCCGGTCGAGACCGGACAACCGGGTGTCGATCTCGGCCCGGAGGGTGCGACCCGACGGCATGACCTGGGAGAGAAACTGGTCCCAGAGGTCGAAGGTCAGGGCGATGGCCGGCTGGGAATTCGACGGCACGGCCACCCGCAGCAGGCCGTAGTGCGCGGCCTTGCCGCCGACCCAACGGACGTCGGCCGGAGACAGGGGCGCAAGGTTGGTGATCGAGCCCAGCGTCTGCCGGGGCACGTAGGCGATGGGCCGGGGTTGTTTCAGAGCCAGCAACTCTTCGCGCACGGCCCCAGTCAGACCGGATCCCAGGTCGAGCACCGTGGCGGTGGCGCCGAAACCCCGCTGTGTGCGCAGGGCGATCTCGCGGCCTGCCAGCCCCCGCAACCGTTCCCGCTGGGCCGCGTCGGCGAACCACAAGAAGGGGATCCCGTCGCCCTGGGCCAAGAGCGCGACGTGCGAGTTCGGTGTCGAGGGGCTCAGGGTAAGGATGCCCGCCACGGGCGGCAGTTCGGCGGGCACGCGGTCGGTCAGCAAGATGTCGGTCGACCGGAGCCTGCCCGACGCCCTGGCTGCCGGGATCTCAGCCGCCGGGACCCACGTCAGGCGACCGACTGCCCACCCCTCGGAATAGACGGCATCTTGCGAGAGCCAACGCTCAACGGAGCCGATCGGGAAGCCGGCGGTGGCGAACGCTTCCCGGTCAGACTCGGCCGCAGTCGCCTGTTCCGGGGTGGGCAAGTACCACGCTTGCGTGCCGACCGGTGCCCGAACCGCAGACCGCACGAGCCGCAACCAATGGAGCACCTCGTCCAGGGGCCACGGCTGCTGACCCACGATCTGGATGCCGTATTCCGGGCGTCCATCCCCGGGGACTAGCACGGCGCCGAGGACGGCCTGATGGTTGGTGGGGTACAAGGTCCTGAGGTCGAACTCGGTGCGGCTCATGCCGAGGAACGGTTTCAACCGAAGGCGGGCATAGTCGTGGTGGAACGGGTAGCGCTGCGAATCCTGAAACCACACCCGGGTCGGGTCCTCGCGCAAGATCGCGAACTTGGCCCAATGAATTGGGTTCTCAAATAGCCCGCCCATCGGACGGACCAGGAACGGATCGTCCACGGCCTGCAACTGGTTGCGGCCATCATCCGCGCTGGTCTTCGGCCGCGAGGAGACCCGGTAAAAGCGAACGTGCTGGGTGGGGGCCACGGGATCGCGGAACTCGAAGCTCCCGCCATGGAACACGGCCGCCTCTTTCCAGGTCGCTAGGTCGCCAGACACCTGAAGGGTCTGGACACGGTTGGTCGCATCCGAGGAGCGGAGTCCCAGCCAACCCAGCGGGTCGGCCCCCAGCACCTCGAGTGGCCCGGCCAAAATCTGGCCAGACATCACACAGGCAACCAAAAGGGCGGACATCCAACAGGGAACCACCGAGTACCACGGAACACCACGGGCCGGGTCAGAACGGCTTGGAGAAGGCGACAACCTCCATTGGTCGGAATAAGCGTTTTGACACCCTACGATCAATCCCTTGAGTTGAGATATGAGCCTTTGTTGCATACTCGGGATTAAAAAAGTTTCTGACATGGATTGATCATCATCGATCGATGACAGCATGGGTCTATCGAGAACCCGCTTTACCAACCAAGATCCGACGATCCCGATATTTTGGATGCATCTTTTTTCGCTCGATAAACAGGAGGCAAAAATCCCATCAATGGGATTTTGGATGGTGGAACGGATGGCTCAACTGATCGAGAAATCCTTCCGGAACCGGATGTCCCTCGATTCCATAGCCGGAAGGCCACTTCCCCGGCGGTGCGTAATAAGTTCCGAAAAAACGATCAATCCAAGGGAAGTGGACCGCAAAATTCCGGTCAATGGCCTCTCGTTCAATAGCATGGTGCCAATGGTGAAACCGAGGAGTGACCACCAGAGCCTCCACCCATCGGGGAAAGTTCCAGGACACGTTCGCGTGGATGAACACGGCATGGATGGAGACGAATCCGAGGTAGGCGATGAGCGGAGTCTGATCGAAGCCGAGCAGGAACAACGGGATGAAGGTCACCGCCCGAGTGAACACCACGTCCCCCAGGTGCAGACGGGAACCTGCCAACCAATCCATCGAAGTGCTGGAGTGATGCACCGCGTGGAAGGGCCAGAGCCACCGGCGATGGTGGAAGCAACGATGCACCCAATACTCGGTGAGGTCCGCCGCGAGAGCGCATCCGAAGAATTGGACCAGGGCGGGTTGCGAGCGGACCCAATCCTGAAGACCGGGATGCACCGCCCATGCGAAGAAGACCTTGGCGGGCAACAGGTTCAACCAGGTGGACACCTGCACCAGAAGGTGGCTGACCAGAAAATAGACGGTGTCGACGGTCCAGCCAGGGCGAAAGACCGACTGGCATCGCAAGGGCCACAGGCGCTCCAGAGGCACGAAGATCACCGCCAACAGCAGGATGTTGATCAGAAACCAGTCGAGCCCCAGATGGATAGGAAGTGAAGCCACCGATCCCGCGGTTGGAACCCTCCCGCCTCCCGCCAAGGAGGCCGCGAGAGCCATGGCCATCCCGGCGAACCCCAGCACCTTGCGGTGGCGCAACAGCGTGCTGGCCAACCCCAGCAGAAATCCGAGGCCGATGACGCCTTCGATCAGGGCCCGGACCCAGGGCAATGGCAGGATGGCCCGGATCTCTGGGCTCGTGAGGGTCGCAGGCAGGTGGAAGCAGGCCACCCCTCCGGTCGCGATGATCCCGAGGAATACCGAGGTTGTGCCACTCATCCATCCGGATCCGAATCGGGTGGGTTCGTTGTCACCGAAAATCCGGGCCACCCGTTCATCGAGGTTCATTGCGGAACGCTGTTGCATGGGGGAATGCGCGACAAGGATCGGACCATTGAACCTTTCGATGGCCACAGCAAAACTATCGATGACCACCGAGTCCGAGAGGGCTTGTTCCGCCGCCCGGTCGTCGATCTCCTTGTTCCATGATGCTTCAATCCGATTCCTGCGGAGGCCTGGACCGGATCCATCCGGAACGGTCGAGCGGATCCGAATGCGATGGGTCGATCGTCCGCCTGCCTGGTCATGATGAGTTCTCGCCGGCGACACGCGCCTTCGAGATCACCTCGATTCTGGTCGCGTCGGCACTGCTGGCAGTCCTGGGGTTTCGAACGTTGCCGCTGATCGTGGGGAATCCCGCCTGGGTGTTTGTCGGGTTGCTCGGCGTGCTCTTGGCCGACTTCGCTTCAGGCCTGATCCACTGGTTCGCCGATACCTGGGGCCACGAGACCATGCCCATCCTCGGACGGCGTCTCCTACGTCCCTTCCGGGTCCATCACCTCAATCCGAAGGATTTCCTCCGAAGGGATTTCATCGATTGCAACGGCGATGTCGCGTTCCTGCAGATCCCGATGCTCGCATCGACCCTGTTTTTGATGGAACACACCTCATGGGGCGGGGCTTTGGGGGTCTTCGGCCTCGGTTTGTGCGGCGTGGGCCTGTTCACCAACCAGTTTCATCTGTGGGCGCATCGCGCGTCCCCTGCCCCCATCATCCGATGGCTTCAGGATCGCGGTCTCATCCTGGGTCGCGCCGAACACCGCAGGCATCATCGGCAACCCCATCAGACGGCGTATTGCATCACCACCGGATGGTGCAACGGGCCGTTGGACCGCATCGGTTTTTTTCCGCGACTCGAACGGTTCATCACGCGTTGCACCGGCATCCCACCTCGGGCCGACTACCACGGATTCGTTTCCCAACATCGGGGACGTGCTGGCAACCACCCTCACCATCATTGATCCCGGGTGGGCGACGGATCATCCTGTTGCCCGAGCCCATGACCTGTTCGTCCTTCCTTCGAAATCTGAGCGGCATCCTGATCACCTTCTCTCTCTGGATGCCTCCGTCGCTGGTGGCCCAAACCCCTCGGCCCGAGGTGCCCGTCCCCCTGAGTGTGCCCCGTCCAGGACCCACCAACGAGGCTCCCTATGCGCCGCAGCCCATCGTCCAAGGCGGGATCGTCATTCCGTTGTACCCGCCGGATTCTCCGCAACTCGACGCCCGCCGCGTCCGCGAAGCCGAGCATTACAACCTGAGCAAATCGGTGGCCGGACGGATCAGTTGGATCACCAACATCCACAACCCCTCCATCGAGGTGCACACCGTGGAAGGCGGGCTCAACACCGGAGCTGCGGTGATCCTCGCGGCCGGGGGTGGGCATCGGACGCTCAATGTCGGGTCCGAGAGCGCCGACTTCGTCCCGTTCTTCCATCAATACGGCGTGAGCACGGTGATCCTGCGCAACCGCCTGCGGGCCGATGGCTACGATGTGCGCACGAATGCGGTGAACGATGCCCTGCAGGCCATCCGACTGGTTCGGGCCCACGCCCAGCGCTGGAACATCGACCCCAAGCGCATCGGCATCATGGGGTTCTCGGCGGGCGCCGAACTGTCGTCGGCGGCCGCCGTGTTCTATCCCGAATTCGATCGCGCTCGAACCGAGGGTCCCTGGAACGATATCTCCTCGCGTCCCGACTTCACCGTGCTGGTCTATCCCGGCCCCTCTCCGTTCGCCCGCGGGGCCCGCCCGGAGATCCCCAAAGACGTCCCGCCGGCGTTCATCGTTTGCCCGGGTTCCGGTGATCGCGGCCATGCGATCTGGGCCTTGGAATACTACGACGCGATGCTGCGGGCCGGTGTGCCCAACATCGAGATGCACCTCTACGGGCATGGCCGCCATCCGGGCGAGGTGCTGCCCGACGGATCCCGCATGGCCGCCGGGTTGGCCGATCGCAACGGTATTCCGTTTGGCCAATGGCAGGCCCGGTTCATCGACTGGTTCCGCGACTGTGGCTTCCTCCAGAAACCGGGTCTGGAAACCCGTGCGGCGCGGGAATCAGCCGCTTTGGCCGCACCCGCCGCCAAGCCGCCGGCCAAGTAATCGAGGATGACCATTTCCTTGGCAGTGAGGGGTTGCTACGGCCAGCATGAAGGGACGACCGACGAGGGGACTTCCGGTTCTCGCGCATCGGCCGAATCGCATCGATCCATCTCAATTCCATGAGCACTCCTTCGAGCCAATTCTCCCACGTGGTCATTTTCTGGACCGACCCCGCCAACCCCAAGGCCGCCGACGAACTCATCGCGGGCGGCGAGAAGTACCTGAAGCCGATCCCGGGCGTGATCCACTTCCACATGGGCCGCATGGTCGGAAGCCACCGTCCGGTGGTCGACCAGTCCTACCAGGTGGCGCTCAATCTGATCTTCCCGAGCAAACAGGCTCAGGATGAGTATCAGATCCATCCCGAGCACGTGAAGTTCGTCGAGCAATGCCGATCGCTGTGGCAGAAGGTCACCGTGTACGACTTCGCCTGAACCGGTCCACGCTTTCGCAGGGGATCCGTGACGCACTGGTGGTGCCGCGGGCCCCCTGTTTGCTGTTCGGACAAGCCCATTACCCGCCCCGGCGACTTACTGATGATCCGGCAGCAGGAGATCCATCACGCTGTACACCGTCGTCTGCGCTTGGTTCGGGATGAGTTTCACGGTGTGCTCGACGACTCCGGTTGTCGCCGGGGTGGCTCCACTGAACGGGATGAATCGCACCTCGCTGCTTCTCAACCAGACGGCGGCCTTGCTGCTCAAGCCACAGGCCTGGATGAATCCCTCCCGGTCGAGCATGGGGTGGTTGGGATGGGACAACCGGTACGGGGTGTACTTGCGTTGGAGCTCCTCTTTGAAGCTCGGCGCCTGAAGCTCACCGGCCAACTGCTTGGCTTTGCGTAAGGCCTTGAAGGCCGCCGGGGCGATCAACGACATGAGGATGCCGATGATCGCCATCACGCAGAGCAACTCGATGAGCGTCACCGCCGCGGCGAGCGGACGGGTACCCAGGGCCCGCCTTCGACCGTCTTCGGCCGAACCGGACACAACCACCCAGGTCAGCCCGGTCGACCGTCGCCGGCACGGAATCTCGGGAACCTCCGGCATGGGGTCGGACGGACCTCAGTTGGTCTTGAGCACTTCGACGAAGGCCTCCTGCGGGATGTCCACCGAACCGACGGACTTCATCCGCTTCTTACCCTCGCGCTGCTTCTCCAAGAGCTTGCGTTTACGGCTGATATCGCCGCCGTAGCACTTGGCCGTCACGTCCTTGCGCACGGCGCTGATGGACTCGCGAGCGACGATCTTGCCACCGATGGCCGCCTGAATGGCCACCTGGAATTGCTGCCTCGGAATGACTTCCTTGAGCTTGGCCGCCAGGTTGCGCCCCCGGGCCTCAGCCTTGGTGCGGTGCACCAAACTGGAGAATGCTTCCATGACCTCGCCATTGACCATCATGTCGAGCTTCACCATGTCGCTGGCCTCCATTCCATCCGGTTCATAATCCATCGAGCCGTAGCCACGGGTGATGGATTTGATGCGGTCGTGGAAGTCGATGAGGATCTCGTTCATCGGGATCCGGCAGGTCAACATCACGCGCCGCGTGTCGAGGGTCTCAGTGTTCTTGATGAACCCGCGTTTCTCGGAAATGAGTCCCATGATGTCGCCCAGGTTGTCGCCCGGCGTAATAACGAACGCCTTCACGATGGGCTCCAAGACCGTCTCGATGTAAGTGACGTCGGGCATGAAGGCAGGATTGTCTACCTGCTTCATCGTACCATCGGTCATTTGGACCTGATACACCACGCTCGGGTAAGTCGCGATGATGTCCATATCGAACTCGCGGCGGAGGCGCTCCTGGACGATCTCCATGTGGAGCAGTCCGAGGAATCCACAGCGCAGTCCGAAGCCGAGGGCGGCGGAACTCTCGGTCTGGAAGGTCAGCGCCGAATCGTTCAACTGGAGCTTGGCGATGCTGACCTTGAGGCTCTCGTAATCGGCCGTGTTGATCGGGTAAATGCCCGAGAACACCATCGGATGAATCTCCTGGAAGCCCGGCAGCTCCGTCGACGGATTGCGCGGATCGGTGATCGTGTCGCCCACCTTCACCTCGCGCGGGGTCTTGATGTTGGCCGTGATGTAGCCGGTCTCACCCACCGTCAATTCATCGCGGGTGTACGGCTTGGGATTGAAGGAGCCAACCTCCTTGATCTCAACCGTGCGGCCGGAGTGCAGCAGCTTCACCATCATGCCCGGCTTCAAGGTCCCGTTGGTCACGCGGACCAAGATCACCACGCCTTTGTAGGTGTCGAAGTAGCTGTCGAAAATCAGCGCCTGGAACGATTTCGCCTCGGTCGGCTTCGGTGCCGGCAAACGGTGGATGATCGCTTCCAGAATGTCAGAAATGCCGATGCCCTCTTTGGCGCTGGCCATGATCGCGTCATCAGCAGGAATGGCCAAGATTTCCTCCAACTGCTGCTTGGCCATTGGGATATTGGCGTGCGGCAGGTCGATCTTGTTGATGACCGGAATGATCGTCAGACCCTGCTTCATGGCCAGATGGACATTGGCGACGGTCTGGGCCTCGACACCCTGAGCGGCATCGACGATGAGCAGTGCACCCTCACAGGCGCTCAGCGAACGGCTGACCTCGTAGGCGAAGTCCACATGTCCTGGGGTGTCGATCAAGTTCAGCTCGTAGCGCTCCCCGTTCTTGGCCTTGTAATACATCGTGACCGGATGGGCCTTGATGGTGATGCCACGCTCCTTTTCCAAGTCCATCGCATCCAGATGCTGCGCTTGGAGCGTCCGATCCTCGACAGTTCCCGTCGACTGGAGCAATCGGTCCGACAGGGTGGTCTTCCCGTGGTCGATGTGGGCGATGATGCTGAAATTGCGAATGTGTGCGGCGTCCATCGTGGTGCAGAACCCATCGGATGCGGTCGAACCTTCTAGGGCTCAATCCACCTCCGCTACGGGAGCGGGGAACATACCGGTCAAGCCCCGTTTGGAAAGCCCAACATTGGCCCAACCTCGGGGCCCATGTTGGCCCAACACTGAGTATGGGCGTTCGAGAGTCGGTCTGGTCTCTGCGTGGATTCAGCGCTGGCTGGACGGATCGGGCAATTCAAGCCGTTTCCAACCCTCAGGCCCGAGCCGGCGGACCGTCGCCTGGTTTCGCGCCACAATGGTCTCCGCATCCTCACCGCTGCGGACGACCCGCTCGACCGAGGATTCCCGCAAAAGGTGCAACATCGGGTAAGGCGATCGGTTGGTGAAATGACTCATGTCGGCCGGGTCTTCGCCAGCAAACTGATAATGAGGATGGAAGCTGGCAATTTGGATCACCCCTTCCAACTCCATTTTGGCCAACAGGGCCTCGGCCTCACCGAGGAACTCGTTGTAATCGAAGAAATCCTGAAGAACGTAGGGGTGGATGAGGAGCGTCGTTTCAATGGACGACGGATTGGCTGCAACCAATTCTTGGAGAGCGGCCACCAACTGCGAAAACAGGGTTTCCGTCGTCTTGGCCTCGCTCACCCGGAAGGCGATCCGGTTGCGGACATATTCCGCCCGGGCGAAGGGACAGAGATTCAATCCGATGACGGCGCGCTCCAACCAGATGCGGGTATCGGCAATGACCTGAGCTTCGGATGCGTTTTCATTGAGGCGGGCCTGCAACGCCCCACCCAATGGGTCCTCTGAAGTGCCTGAAGGGTCCGTGCCACTCATCGGGTCAGTGATTCGATGCGGTACAAAGACCGGTCGGTCCGAATGAAGAGCGATCGTCCGACCACCGCGGGTGTGGCCATGATCTTGCCGTTGAGGGTATTGGTGGCGATGGGTTGAAATTGTTTTCCGGGCTGGATGACCATGACGCTTCCCTCCCGGCTGGGCAGATAAATCTGACCTCCGGCAAAAAACGGGGAGGCATTGTGGTTGCCGCCCAAGCGTTCCCGAAACTGTTCAGCTCCGGTCTTCGCATCCAGACAGGTGAAGAACCCTCCGGAATCCGATACGAAGTACAGTTCATCTCCCACCAGCAGGAGAGAAGGCATGGTCGGTGCGCCCTTGGAGTACTTCCATCGGTGCTTAGGCTCCGGCTGGGCGTCGAGTTGGATGGCCTGAATTTCCGGCTTCATGAAACCCGTGCTTAAGTAGGCCATACCGCCGCCGAAAACGGCCCGGGAAGAAAGGGAAAATCCCAACTGGCCGTAGCGAACCTTCCACAATTCCTGGCCGGTCGCAGGATCGTAGCCGTATATCCAGTCAGCCCCTTGCGAAATCAATTGCTCACGCCCTCCGAGTTTCAGGATGGCTGGGGTCGCATAGGACTTCTTGAGCTGCGGGTTGCTGGCCAATTCTCCAGACCGCGTTGTCCGCCACGCGACTTGTCCCGTGGTCGTATCTAAAGCGGCCACCGACTGGGTGTCGCTGCCGTCGAGGTGGAAGATCAGCCGATTCTTCCAAAGGATGGGAGAACTGCCCGGACCGTTCTCGTGCATGATGCGTAAGCTGCTGTTCGTCCAAAGGACCTTGCCGGAACGGGTGTCCACGCACGCGGTGCCGAAGGTGCCAAAATGGAAGTAAGCGCGACCGGACTCGAGGACCGGCGTCGGCGAGGCGTAGCTGTTGAGCTCGTGAATCCATTGAGGCTCTTGCTCGGAGAACAAACGGATGTCCCGAAGGATTTTGCCGCTGTTGCGATCCACACATACGGCGTGCAAATCCACTTTTTCGAGGAGCACCAGCGGTTGGTCGGCAGTGTTGGCCGTCAACCGACGCTTGGCATCCTCGGGCTTCGCAGGGGTTTCGTGGGCGGTGGTGAGCCAAATTTGTTTGCCTTCGATCACCGGCGAGGACCATCCACGCCCCGGGATGGCCGTCTTCCAGACGACTCCCTCGGTTTCGCTCCACTGAGTGGGAGGATGGGCGTTGGCGGCCGCATGTCCCTGCCCTCCGGGCCCTCGCCATTCCGGCCATTCCGGTGTGGCCGACAAGGCGGTGACGACTCCCAGAGCGGCCATCAAAATGGAAATCTTGAAGAGGGTTTTCATCAGGAATGCAGGACGTGATCGATGTTGGGCTTCTCTGGCCCGCTCCAAGAAGCTACCGCCCCAGTGACTCGGGATAAATACGCGACCTGAGAAAAATGGGGGTGCCGATCCACTACGGGATCTTTTTCTGGAATTCTTCGTTCGGGGCCCCGGTTTCGAGAAGCCGCTTCTTGGCCTGCCACGGGATTCTCGGTCCCGCCCGTTACATGAATTTTACTCAGGCTGGCGTTCTGTGTGGGTTGATGGTAAAGATCTCCCACCAGTGACGTCTCCCCGTGAGGCGTTTCCCCGTTCATGGCCACCAAAGTCATTCGCAAAAAGTCGGTCGTCGTCGACCCCGTCGAACCTGCTGTCACTCCGCCGACCCATGATGCCGCGGATACGGCGTTCCTGACCAAGCCCAAGCTGACGTCCAAATCCAAGAAACGGGATATTCCTGAAGGGTTGTGGACCAAGTGTCCCAAATGCGAGGAACTCATCTACGACAAGGAACTCGACGACAATCTCAAGGTCTGCCCGAAGTGCATCTATCACTTCAAGATCGGCTCCCGGGAGCGCATTCACTCCATGGTGGAAACGTGCTCCTTCGAGGAAATGGATGCCCGGATGGAAAGCGTCGACGTGCTCAAGTTCACCGGCGCGGCCAGCTATGAGGCCAAGCTCGCCGCCTATCGCAAGAAGATGTCCATGCTCAAGGACGCCGTGGTGACCGGTGTGGGCATGATGGGCACGCATCGGGTGGCTCTGGGAGTCATGGATTTCCAGTTCCTGGGTGGATCGATGGGTTCGGTTGTGGGTGAAAAGCTCACCCGATTGATCGAGACCGCCACCGATCGAGGCATTCCCCTGATCATTGTGTCCACCAGCGGTGGCGCCCGCATGTACGAGGGCATGTTCAGCCTCATGCAAATGGCCAAGACTTGCGGAGCGCTCGCCTACCACGCCAAGCAGAAGTTGCCTTATATCAGTGTGCTCACCGATCCCACGACGGCGGGCGTCATGGCCAGTTACGCCAGCGTGGGTGACCTCGTCATTGCCGAACCCGGAGCCACCATTGGCTTCGCGGGCCGACGCGTCGTTGAAGCCACCACCCAGTCGGAATTGCCCCCGGATTTCCAGACCGCCGAGTTCCTCATGAAGCACGGCATGATCGATGCGATCGTTTCACGCCTCGAAATGAAGTCCCGCCTCAGCAGCTATTTGGACTTCATGATGACCGGTCGTCGGGCCGCCTGACACGGACCCTGTCTAAAATTTCAAGGCACGCGCCAGACCCGCTGAAAGACGGAGTCTGAAAGGCGTCCCACGGGTGTAGGCCTCAGGGTGCTTCCCCAAGGCCACCGTTTTGCCGGCCGGCCGTTTGTTTTCAGGGCCGATTTCCAAACCCGGGATTCGACTAGGTTCTCTGCGCCGGCTCAGCGAAACCGTTTCAGCGACGCGGAGACCGACCACGAGCTGCCGCTTTGCGCGGAGCCCCAGCAGTACCCTTGCTCGACCGTGACGGTGCAGTGGGTCGAGCCGCGGATCGAGGGGCCGATCGAACAGCAGGAGGAGCCGTTTTGGTCACCGGCTTTCCGGGTTTGCCCGCCTTGAACTCCGGTGCTGCCGGCTTGCTGACCGGCCGGCTAAAAGATCGCTTGGTCCCCTTGCCGGCGAATGGTTTATCCGACCGTGCCGCCTTGCGGGCCACTGCGCGTTCGGCCAAGGGCGACAGCTTCCGCTCCCCACCATTCTGTTTGTGGGCGAAGGGTTGTTTCCGGAACCGTCGCACGGATTCGATGGTTTTGGGGCGCGGCTTCGGGACCAGCAATATGGGGCAACCCTCGTATCCAAAGGCAGTCCGCATCTCACCGCTCAAGTACTTCATGTACGGAGCGCTGAACAACTCGTCGCGATTCACGAAGAGCAAAAAGGTGGGCGGAGCCTGGCGGACCTGAGTCGCGTAATAGAACTTGAGACGATGCCCCATGTCGCTGACGGGTTGCCGGCGCTCAATGGCGTCGTTCAACGTGCGGTTCAGGATCGCGGTCGGAACCTTTTGCTTCAACTGACTCGAGACGTATCGAACCGCTTCCAGCAGTCGGTCCAATTGGAACCCATCTTTGGCCGAAGTGAAGATAACCGGTGCGTAATCGAGGAAGAACAGCCTGTCCTGAACCCACTGACCGAACTCGGCCAAGGTGGTCAAGCGCTTCTGCCGATCATCGCGCTCCCGATTCTTGCCTTCGCGGGCCTTGATCTCAGCCTCTCGAGCCTTGCGCACGTCTTCTGCCACCAGATCCCACTTGTTCACCACCACGATGCAAGCGCGCCGCTGCTCGACAATCACATCGGCGATCTTCTTGTCCTGCTCGGTGATGCCGCTCATGGCGTCGATCACCAAGACAGCGATATCGCAACGGGCGATGGCATCCTTGGTGCGCTCCACTGAGAAATACTCGATCGTGTCATCGATCCGGCGCGCCTTGCGAACACCCGCCGTGTCCACGAGTACGTACTGCTCGCGGCCCGCTTCGGTGATCACTTCAAACGGAACATCCACCGCATCACGAGTCGTCCCGGGGATCGCACTCACGATGACGCGCTGTGAGCCGGTCAGTTGGTTGATGATCGAAGACTTACCCACGTTTGGCCGGCCCACGATGGCCAGACGCTTCGGGCCAACGGGGCGGCGCGGTGGCAAGGCTTCTCCTTCCTCGCCATCTGCGGACGTGGCATTGGCCTCATCGGTGCCGGACTCTGCGTTCAGCGTTTCGGCAGTCGGCGACTCCCACTTCGGCAAAAACCCAACGGCCGCATCCATCAAATCGTCCACGCCACTCCCATGGATCGCCGTGGCCGGGTAGATCCGTTGAAAACCCAACTCCGAAAACTCAGCCGCGCCTGCTGTGGCCTGATAATTGTCGGCTTTGTTGACCACCACTAGAACGGGTTTCTGGATGGTTCGCAGCTTCTTGGCCACTTCCCGATCCAGAGGGACGATGCCCTCCTGGACGTTCACCACGAGCAGGATCACGTCCGCCGCTTCGATGGCCAAATCCACCTGCTGCAATGCGGCTGCCGTGATGACATCGTCGGCTTTCTCGCGTCGCAGCAAACCGATGCCGCCTGTATCGACGAGGGTATACGGGCGACCGTGCCATTCGGCTTCGGCCATGACCCGGTCACGGGTGACACCGGGTTGATCGTGCACAATGGCAATCCGACGACCGACGATTCGATTGAAGAGCGCTGACTTGCCGACGTTGGGGCGACCCACGATGGCGATGAGACCTGACATGGCCGAAATCATGGCCGACTGAGTGGAGCGGCAAAAGCTCTTTGTGGCGCCACCGTGACAGATCGGGTTGATTCTCCAGAGTGCGAGGCCAAAAAGTGCCTTCCCATTTCAGTTTCCCCCCGTAGCCTTTTCAGACGGTTGCGGGAATCCACCCGCTCACTGATCGATTTTTAACTGAATTTATGGCCGCAGATACGTCCGTCGTTGCTCAAGTTGAGTTGCCTTCCCTCCGTCCGCAGGTCCTCAAATCTCGGCTGGCACCGACACCGGGACTCCCCCGATACACCGCCCAGGTTCAAAACCGCGCCGGCAACACCGTCACCTTGGCGGACCCTCGAGCCACTCGCGCCTTGGTGGCCCTGATGGACGTCCACGCCGTTGTGGGAGGTGCCGCTTGCCACTGGGGAGGTCCGGCAGCCTTCGCCGAGGTGAGCTCTGCTGTGCATGGCATCCTCTTCGCGGCTTCCGAACGTCCTTGGTTCGAATCCTTCAATTTCGTCAACGACGCCGGTCACGCGGAAAACGGAATCTATGCCATCCGAGCCAATTACGGCTTCGACGGCATGACCCCTGACAGCCTCAAGGGTTTCCGCAGCATCCAATCCAAGCTCACCGGCCACGGTGAATCCCACATCAACCCTGAAGGAGTGCTGCTATCCAACGGTCCTTTGGGTTCATCCATCGGTCAGGCGCAAGGTCTCGCCATTGGTGACAAGTTGGCCGGGAACAACCGCATCACGGTATTGCTGATGTCCGATGGTGCCTCCATGGAAGGCGAAGCCAAAGAGGCCTTTGCGGCGATCCCGGGTTTGGCCTCCAAGGGTCGGGTCAACCCCTTCGTCATGGTCGTGTCTGATAATGACACCAAGCTTTCCGGGCGCATCACGGCCGATTCGTTCTCCATGCAGCCTTCCTTTGAGGCGATGGCTCCGCTGGGTTGGGATGTCCGGAAAATTGAAAAGGGCCATGACCTTCAGGGGGTCTTTACGGCGGTCGAGCAAGCCATCGCCGACGCTGCTGCGCACCCGGAGAAGCCCGTGTGCATCTGGCTCAAAACCATTAAAGGTTACGGCATCAAGGCCACCGAGCAGAATGCAGCGGGTGGTCATGGGTTCCCGTTGGCCAACGGTGAAAAGATCGTCGAATGGCTCAACGAGATTTACCAGGGCGACACGGTTCCGGCAGATCTTTTGGCATGGGGACAATCCCTCCGCTCTGAATGGGAAACCAAGGAAGCCGAGAAAAAAGCCAAGGCGGCTGCAGCCGCAGCATCGCCGGCACCGGTGACCGCAACACCCGCCATTAAGAAAGACAAGGTCCAGGCCGGTTTGGCGGCGGGTGCCATCAAGGCGGCGCAGGCGGGCTATCCGGTCTATTCCGTCAGTTCCGACGTCCAAGGTTCCACCGGCATCAGCACCTTCCAGAAAGCCACGGGGCGCTTCATTGAAGTCGGCATAGCTGAATCCAACATGGTCAGTGTCGCTGCTGGGCTATCCAAGGTGGGCTTCATTCCCATCGTCGACACCTTCGGTCAATTTGGCGTTACCAAGGGCAACCTCCCGTTGACCATGGCTGCCCTTTCACAAGCCCCGGTCATCGCCATGTTCTCCCACATCGGCTTCCAGGATGCGGCCGATGGTGCAAGCCATCAGGCTACCACCTACCTCGCTGCTGTCAGCGCCATCCCGCATACTTTGGTCGTTGCACCCAGTTGTGCCAAAGAAGCTGAAGCCTTCATGGATGCGGCCATACGTCGCATTGGAGACGAGCGCACTGCCGGCCGTGACGGCGAGAGCGTCCTTTTCTTCGTGGGCCGTGAGAACTACCCCGTCGAATGGGTCCCCGGAGCCACCTATACTTGGGGCAAAGCTCAGGTGATTGAAGACGGTACGGATGTCGTACTAGTCGGCAGCGGTGTTCTCTTCAGCAAGTGCCTTGAAGCCGCCAAGTTGCTTCGTGCTCAGGGTAAATCCGCAACGGTCATCAACAACCCATTCATCAATCAGGTCGACGTCGAGACCATCGGAGCTGCAGTCCGTCGTTGCGGCGGGCGTCTCGTCACCATTGAAGATCACCAAGTCATCGGAGGCATGGGGGCCCAAGTCAGCCATGCATTGAGTCTTGCGGGCATTAGCCACCGAGTCGCCAGCCTCGGAATTCATGGCGAGTTCGGCCAAAGCGCTTATCTCGCCGAGGAACTCTACGTCAAACACGGTATGACCGGCCCCAAGATGGCTGAAGCGGCCTTGGCGCTGATCGCGTCCTGATCGGCAGAGACAACCTCTTCTGGTTCGGCCAGAAGGTCCGAGAGCTCAACAACGGGGAGTAAATTCACCACTCCCCGTGGTTGTTTTTGGCTGCAAGGACTCAACCCTTCAGAAGCTTCAGCCCACCACATCTATCCGGAGATCGCGCAACGCCATCAGGCCTGGCAGAGGCACAGCCCGGATAGGGCGTGCCCCGCTGCGGCGATTCGGGCCAAACCGTTCCCGATACCGCTCGAACACCCCGTCCACAAAACCCTTCGACCCCAGCACCACGCCATCGGTCAGGTGACGGATCCGTAATCGCAGCACCTCTCCAGGGCTCAACTTCCCGCCGTCCCGCAATGCCGCCCGGATCACATCCCGATCCAGCGCCCTCTTCTTGCTGTGTCCCGAATCCACCGAGCGCAGCAGCAACCCAGTTCGATACTCCGCGGCTGCTTCACCCCATGTCTTGCCATTCAAGAAACTCATCAACCCTCGCCGAATCCTCCCATTCCCACCGGCCACCGCAGCCGCGTAGCCGCAATGGCGGTATTCCTTCGGATCCTCCACCAACCCAGCCCGCACCGGATTCAAATCAATGTACGACGCCACCGTTTGCACCGCCTTCGGGCAATCCTCCACCAGCACACTCTTGAAACGTTCCGCCCACAGCGTCCCAAAGCGTTCGCTCTGGCGGTTGAACCAACGACTGAACCGCTGCTTGAACTCCTTCATAAACACCGACACATCGCCCATCCGCCCCAGCAGCGTCTCCCGCACATGCCGATCGATCCGTCCCCGCTGCTCAACCCCTTCCCGAGCCAGCAAGCTGAGAAGCCCCTTCTTCCCGTAAAACCCCTCTGCTCGCTCCAGCAATTCACCGTCAGAAAGTTCTCGTGCAACCGGCACCCGAATCAGCACATGGAAATGGTTGGCCATCATGCAATAAGTGATCACTTCCAGGCCACAGAACGC
>Ga0255095_1000501_pt1 | contig 19780 bp, 8 predicted proteins | sample Colum_Law_RepC_8_2_FD_188435 | JGI IMG/M metagenome (GOLD analysis project Ga0255095, IMG submission 188435) | Freshwater microbial communities from Columbia River, Oregon, United States - Colum_Law_RepC_8d | ecosystem: Environmental > Aquatic > Freshwater > River | place: USA: Oregon | collected...
ATACTCTATTTGTAGATGCCACGAATAATCGAGTCGGTGTGGGCACGGCAAGCCCGCAGTATAAGCTTCATGTTTCTGGCGATGCTCGAATCACTGGCGCGCTATATGATTCAGCCAATTCTGCCGGCACCAATGGCCAGGTACTAACATCAACTGCTACTGGCACTGCATGGAGTTCTACCGGTGCAGGAATCACTGGCTCTGGCACCGCCGGTAAACTGCCGAAATGGTCTTCTACAACTGCTTTAGCTGATTCTGTTATTACTGAATCCTCTAGCAATATTGGTATTGGTATCACAAATCCTTCTCAGAAACTGGATGTGGCGGGCGCGGTTGCTGCCACGAATTCTGGTGGAAATCCTAATTTCCGTGCTGTAGATGGTTCAATCATCACCAAAGTTCAATCCCAATCTGTAGGCGATACAGCCGGTGCGATTGGAACAGAAAGTAACCATGTTCTGAGGCTGGTTACTAATAATACTGCAAGAGTAACACTTGATACAAGCGGAAATGTTGGCATCGGTACTACATCGCCTGGACAGAAACTTGATGTCAACGGCAATATCGGCTGGGGCACAGATCATGTTCTGGCATATTCGACGCTGACAACAACAGCGACAACAGCAAATCAGGTCATTACTGCAGTTTCTACAACATCATTCCGCACCTTCAAGTTCATCATTCAGGCAGTCGATGCAACTGCAGGCAAGTATCAATCGCAAGAAATTATGGCGATTCATAATGGATCTACAGTTGCTCATACAGAGTACACAGCAATCAATGTCGGCGGTGCTGTTGCGACATTCGATGTGGATATTAGTGCAAGCACCGTGCGTCTACTCTGTACTCCACTTTCTGCAAACAGCACCGTCTTTAAGGTCTCTATGCAGCTGATCAAGGTTTAATAAATAGGTAAAACCGGACTTTAACTACCAATGGCAATCAAATCATTTCTTTCCGAGGGCGGATTCTCAGTTGGCTCAGTAGGATCGACGCCGATCGAGGTCATCGACTCATCCGGTAACGTTACTGCAGTAGGACTCACTGTCAGCGGTAACCTCATTGTCAATGGCTCGACAACGACGATCAACTCGACAACCACAACTCTAGATGATCCAATCTTTACCCTGGGCGGAGATACTGCGCCGACATCAGATGATAACAAAGACCGCGGCATTGAGTTCCGCTGGCACACCGGATCGCTAGCCAAGGTAGGATTCTTCGGATACGATGACAGTACAGGCAAGTTTGTATTCATTCCAGATGCTACTAACAATAGCGAAGTATTCGCCGGAACGAAAGGCACTCTCGATGCAAATATCGAGTGGGCAGATGTGCTTAATAAGCCAGATCCGGTTGTCACAGTCACTCTGACGGGCGATGTTACTGGTACAGCAAATGCGACTCTGACAGATCTGGGCAATGGCACGATCACTGTGGCCACTACGATTGCTGCAGATTCAATTGCTCTGGGCACTGATACAACCGGAAACTACGTTGCATCGATCACCAACGGATCGTATATCACCGGCGGAAACGGTGGATCTGAAGGTGCTGCACTCACTCTGGCAGTCGATGCTACATCGGCTAATACAGCGAGCAAAGTAGTTGCTCGTGATGCAAGCGGTAACTTCAGCGCAGGAGTGATCACCGGAACTCGCCTCGAGGCCAGAAATTCAGGAGCAACTCAGATCTATCTTGATAGTACAACGAGCGGAAGTAAGGAAATCGTGTTTCAAAACAACGGCGCAACTGCCGGATATGTCTGGGCATCTGGAAGCTATGTTGGACTTGGAGGAGGAGGCGCGGCAACTTCGCTTTTTGTAACAGCAGCGAGCGGAAATACTGGTATCGGAACAACTTCACCTGGAGGTAGATTAGAAGTCAATTTTACTGCTGCTACCGGCGCTACTGCACTCATTCTCAGAACATCTGATGGCGGTGCAAATGGAACGATCCGTTGGCAGAATAGCACTGCAGTTAATGGCGCGGCAATTGGTTCGAACTATAATGTTTCTGATGTCGGCGCACTAGAATTTCTAAACGGAAATACTACAAACGTCATTTTCCGTTCATCCGGTAATGTGGGTATTGGGACAACGGCGCCTGGTCAAAAACTAGAAGTAAATGGAAATATTTTAGCTGGAAATTCAGTTGCTAATAATAGTATTTCTGTCACGAGAACTGGCGCGAATTCCTCAAGTTTATCTCTTCAGGCATTTACTGATAGCCCTGCAATTACTTGGGATGGCGCTGGTGGATATCTTAGATTTATATACAGCTCGACAGAACAAATGCGAATCACCAGCGGCGGTAATGTTGGTATTGGCGTAACTAGTCCAGGCGCCAAACTTCATGTTGCCGGTGCCCACGCGGATGAAGGCGCAGATCGTGCTGCTACAACTGCCTTTATCGTAGATACAAAAACTAATGGTACTGGCGATGGCAAGACGTATATTAAAACCGGGTGGGTTAATACTGGAAATTATGGTGTATCTACTCTTGCTGTAGGATATTACGCATCGGGAACTCAGGTTAGAGATGTAATTACAATGCTTGGAACAGGTAACGTTGGTATTGGCGTTTCTGCTCCTGTAGTTCCACTTGAAGTAAAAGATGCTGGCGCCGGCAATAAAGTTGCACACTTTGGATCAGGATACGTTCGCATCGGCGGATCAATTGATAACGGGTCAAGTACAGTTCTAAATGTAGCTCCTGGTGTTGTAGCGTTCGACGCGCCTGGAGTTGTAGGCGGAAGATTTACGATCAACTCGAGCGGCAACGTTGGTATCGGAAATACATCACCAAGCAATAAGCTGGATGTTACTGGTGCAATTAGAACAACTGACTGGTACTACGTCGATGGATCTGGATTTGGCATGTATAATAATGCCACGGGTTTATATCTGTCGACCATCGGAAATAACTGGGATATCTCAAGTGCTTCTGGGCAAACGTGGTCCGGCCTGCGTTTATATTCCGGCGGTAAAAACGTTACTTGGCGCGGCCACTTCTATGGCGATGGTACTGGTCAAGGTTTCCTAGATTCTGCTGGAAACTGGGCACTTCGCGTAGATAGCTCAAAGCGTTTAATTGCATACTCCGGTATCGCAAATATGGACGCGGGAATCCGTGTTAGTATGCCAGGTGGTGCAGCATATGCTACGACTACTTCTACTATTACTGGAGCATTTAAGATCAAGCTGCCGACTGCACGCTATAAGTCGGATTCAATGCTGCGGATGACGATCAACATCTACCAGTACAGCACTGGTCAATCGTTAAAGTTTAATGTCGGTGGATATAACTATAATCATGCCACAAATGCATGGCTAAATGTATTTGCCGAGCAGGAATCCGACTCAAACGCAACAGTTTATACTGTGCGCTTCGGTGACGATGGCACTTCTAACTGTATTTGGATCGGTGAGACAAATTCTACATGGTCTTATCCGCAGGTATTTGTTTCTGATTTTCAGGCCGGATTTGGTGGAACTACTGCTGACTGGGCATCAAGCTGGGCAATTACTGCTGTCACTGCATTTGATACTGTTTATACATCTCGAGTTTCTGCAATTAAGGTTACCTCGAATAATATCGGTACTTATGGTGTAAGCTCGATTACTGGCACTGCAAATCAGATCACAGCATCTGCTAGCACTGGTGCGGTAACGCTGTCACTGCCGCAGAATATCCATACTGGAGCAACACCGACATTCTCATCACTCACGCTAAGCGGAGATGTTATAACACTGAGCGGATCTGGCGTATCTGCATATGCAAATAGCACAGCCAGAATTTACAACCAGGCAGGTGTAGGGCCGACGATCAATGGTAATTCACTCGAGGTGCGTACTGGTTCTTCTGGAACACTTGCGCTCACAGTAAATAGCTCGCAGCATTCTCTATTTGCAGGAAGAGCCTCAACCGGTGTATTTCCAGGATTTACTTCTGCTCAATTACCACAGTACGGTATGGGAGTGGCATATGGTACAGATGCTACATCATATGCTGCTACTGGAGCTACTCGAGCGCCGGACGGTTATACTATTGCGATCGGTCCATTCAATAATACAAATCGCTATTCGCAAATCGTATTTGGTGTTGGAAACGGCGGCGTAAATGGATTCTCTTATATCGGAGGCGCAGCACATGGAACATCGTATCTGGCACATCTGATTTTTGGCCGTACTACTGGTTCTGCGTCATATGCGGAATCCATGCGAATCGATGGATCGAGCGGCAACGTCCTCATCGGCGGTGTCATCGACGGCGGGCAGAAGTTGCAGGTGAACGGGACGGGGTACTTCGCGGGCTCGGTTCAGTCACGCGCCGCCGCCGCGTCTTTTGTCGCCGCAAATTACGATTATACGGGTGACTACAGTTTGGCTTCCACGGTGGGCAGCCTGATCGGCTCAAATAGCACTTCGGCAAGTCTTCGCATCGCGGTTCTCGGAAGTGACACGACCTCTGACCCATTTGTAAACTTTCTGACTGCCGGCGCGACCAATTGGTCCGTTGGAGTGGACAATAGCGACAGCGATAGTTTCAAGATTACAAATACCACCGGAGTGGGCTCTAACGAAAAGCTCACGATTACTACTGCCGGAGCCGCCACCTTCGCGGCAGGCATCACCGTAAACAGCTCGATAACATCAGGCGCCGGATCATTGTCGCTGAACGGCGCGAGCGGTAACGGTGTGATCATTAACAATTCTTTGACTGGCGGCGTGAACATCGGCGCGGTTCCGACACAAGTAGGTATTCTTTCCGTGCGCCCAGTGGCCGATGGCATCTTTAATTTTCGCAATGCTGCGAGCCTTGGCTCCTACACAGGCGGCGCAATCGACATGCTTAACGACGCGACCAACACCGTCACAAATCTGACGTTTCGCGCCGCGGCATATAACTTCCTCACCGGAGCCGCCACCTTCGCGGGCGCGGTGACTTTTAACGGAGCCACGACGCACAGCGGCAGCGCCACATTTAACTCTGGCGCTCGTATTATCCCAGACGGTGGTTCTGCGTCTGCTACTGGCGTAGGGTTCACGGCTGGAAACGGATTTTTTTACACGGGCTCAAACATTGTTCGCATTGCGGCCGCTGGCGTGGAGGCGGCGACGTTCTCCGCTACTGCCGCCACCTTCGCGGGCGCGGTGACGGTGGCTGGCAACCTAACTATAACCGCATCTGGCAAGCAAACACTTGGGCAAAGCGTTAATGCAACGGTTTACGCAGGAAATAGCACTACACTAGATCAAGCAATAATTCTCTCGAATACTCGCCGCGCAAACTATGGCGATGTAATGATCGCAAAGAATCTTGAGGGTGTAGCTTCTACCGATAGTTATGCAACTCCAGGAACAACTGTTGCTACAGGATACGCCGCTGTTGAGATGCGCTACGGCGGCGCTGTCAGAGTGTATGGCAATAGCGGCGCTACAACAGCAGCCGCAACTGTTTCACCCAACGTTTTAGCAGAATTTACTCCAACAAGTGTAGCATTAAATCAAAATACTAGTGTCACTGGAAATCTTACAGTCAGCGGTAACTTGATAATTAACGGCACCACAACTACTGTTAATTCCACAGTATCTACGATCAAGGATCCAATCGTTACTTTAGGAGGCGGTGACGCTGGAACTGCTGCTGCATCCGATGATAACAAGGACCGCGGCATTGAATTCAAGTGGCACAATGGAACTGCAGCAAAGACTGGATTCTTCGGATTCGATGACAGCACTGGGTACTTTACCTTTATTCCAGATGCAACAAATACAAGCGAGGTATTCAGCGGAACTCAAGGCGATATTCAGGCATCTAATTTCCGTGGAAACCTGATCGGTAACGTTACTGGAAATGTCAGCGGATCTGCTGGATCTGTTGCGACACTGACTGCCGGATCATATCTGACTGGTACATCATCATCATTTAATGGATCTACCGCTGTCACGTTTGCGGTTGATGCAACTTCTGCAAACACAGTTTCTAAGGTTGTGGCTCGTGATGCGAGTGGTAACTTTAGTGCGGGTACAATTACTGCTGCGCTATCAGGAAATGCTTCTACATCGAGTGATTCCAGCTTATTGAATGGAATTTCTGCGATTAACCTGTATAACAACATGGGAGAAGGCCATGGCCAGCGCACCTCCTTTGATGCTACTACACCGTCTTACGGCTTTGGTTATAGATACGTGCAAGGATCGACGAATGGCCCTGGTACGGGTGGCGGTGTAAGCGGTCAATTTTATTCGTGGTACATCGGTTTGGGCTCTCAATATCCTGCAACTGGAGCCAACTCGCATGGCGCGATGTTTGCAGTTGACCGCAATTCTGCGACACCTTATCTTTCTGTTAGATTTAATGAATCTAATGCCTTTGGTTCATGGTATAAGATTCGCGCGGGCGCAGCCGATAGTTGGTCCACAGCACGCACATTAACTATCGGATCAACTGGCAAATCAGTAAATGGATCTGCGGATGTCGCATGGACAGCATCTGAAATCGGCACGTCAGCAAACACCGCTAGTACAATTGTAGCGCGTGACGCAAGCGGATCATTTTCTGCTGGTGCATCTAACTTTATTGGTCCAGCAACTACGACAGCATATGCGCTTCGAGTTGCTAAAGGTAATGCTGCCGATACGGGCGGCCACACCACATTCCTAGGAATGGCGTGCGAAACTACATCATGGTCAAAAGGCGCGATTGGGTGGACTCGTACTGGATCATACGATACCGGACAACTTGGCTTCTTCATTAATACTGCAGTTGACGCAACTAGTGCGGCAACATCCGACCTCAAGATGGTCATTCTTGGAAACGGAAATGTTGGTATCGGATTAGCATTCGGCACTGCGCCTTCTTACAAGCTAGAAGTTAGTGGAACTGGATATTTTAGCGGAGCACTATCATCCGGTGGTACAATTACCAGTTCAGGCAATTTAACAGTAACAGGCGGCACTATCACTGGTGGCGCAAGCGGATTATCACTTGCTGCCGGCGGCACTAATCAGAATATAACACTTACTTCTAGTGGTACTGGCAGAATTGATATCGTCGGACCTGCCAATGCAATTGCAGCAAGAATCGGTGCGGCAAGTCAATATCTGACGGTCGGTTCTTATACTCCAAATTCGGCGGGTGCAACTCTTGGATATAATGGAACTCAGTACTTAGGACTTAATGCTTTCTTTGGAGTTCTTGTGGGGCGCACCTATGTATCTAACAATACTACTGCTCCTGCCGATGGAATGATAATACAGGGCAACGTTGGTATCGGGACAACGAGTCCTTCGGCAAAATTAGATATCTCCGGTAATTCAGTTCAAGACGTAGGTTTAGTTAGATTCATTAATGATTCAACGTCTGGAACATTTGTTCCAACTGCAAGCTTTATTCAAACTCGCGGTAATCATAGTTACGGTACAGTTGCGGAATTTAGAGTTAACACCGCTGGCGACACTGATCGACCGACAATTTTATTCAGATCAGCGCAAGCTGCACACCAATGGCGCGTAGGTCAAGTAACTTCTGGATGGGGAACAAATGATAATTTTGGAATTGGTTATGTCGCGTCAAATGCTTCTCCAGTTGCATGGCCAACAAATTATTTTACAATTACTACCGGCGGTAATGTTGGAATTGGAGTAACTGGTCCATCATACAAACTTGAAGTCAACGGTTCATTTGCAGCAACAACTAAGAGCTTCGTAATTAAGCATCCGACAAAGGAAGGTAAGAAGCTTCGCTACGGATCGCTCGAAGGTCCTGAGAATGGCGTATATGTCCGAGGCAAGCTCAAGGGATCGAATGTCATCGAGCTTCCTGACTACTGGACAAAGCTTATTGATCCTGAGTCGATCACTGTTCAGCTCACACCGATCGGCTCGCACCAGAAGCTGTATGTCGAGAAGATCGAGGATAATAAGGTTTATATCGCAAACGAGAATCTGCTCGCGAAGGCGATCAACTGCTTCTTCTATGTGCTTGCAGAACGTATCGATGTTGAGAAACTTCAGGTCGAAATTGACGCATAATGGCTACATATTATTCACCTAGATCTGTCACTGATGGGCTAGTGCTTTCCCTTGATGCGGGAAATAATAAAAGCCATGCGCGAAATCGATTCTTGGCCTATGGATCTGGTACAGTAACAGAAAATGTTTCATTTGCTATTCAGGGAAATGGTACTTTTCAAAGAGTTGCTGCGGGCACTGTAGTTGGTGGATACACGATCAAGACCGAGGATGTAGTCTATAGTTATGCGCTCGGATCAAATGGCTGTCATTATCATGGTAACTCGGTGCAGGTACCATCTGGCGTTTATGTGACTTTTTCCTGTGATTATTTGGTGACCGGGGCGACAAACTATCCCGTGAATTCTGCGTTATTAGTATTAGAAAACTATGGAGGAAATGCTTTGGGTGGGCAAGTAAATGTTGCAAATAGCATACAAGATGTATGGCAAAGAGCATCAATGACAGTTGGGCCTACTGCGGGCATAGGAACTCAGGCTATGTTTTTGTATCCTGGATTATGCGGAACACGCCTTGCTGATTCTGGAACTCTTTATATGCGAAATCCGCTTGTCGAATGGAAGAATACTGACAGTGGTAATACAGGATACAATTCCTCAACAAATCTGGGTATTTGGTACGATATGAGTAGAAATGGGTACAATGGTACATTCAGTGGAGTGCCAGTTTATAATTCATCTAACAATGGGCATTTGGCATTTGACGGCGTGGATGATTACATCGATCTTGGAAGCACTATTCCGGCTGGCGCATTTTCTACTAGTCAGGCAGTAAGTATTTTTACTTACGCAAAAATATCATCGGTTGTTTCAAAGAATACTCTAATCAGTTTCAATGCTGAAAGAAGCTTTTTCTTACCGGGAAATAGGTTAACAACGACTTATCAATTATACTGGGATTCAGTTGCTGGATGGAAAAACGGCACTAATTCATCTTGGACCGTTGATCAATGGTATTATTTGGGCTGGACAATATCAGGTACAACGCTGACGTTTTATGTCAACGGAGTTGCAAATGGCACTGCTACAGTTTCCGCATTTACTCCAACAGCATCGACACCAGTAAGAATCGGATTTGCGAATGCTGGAGAGTATGCGGCAGGATCTATTGCATCTGTTTCTGTTTATAATAGAGCGTTGACTACAACGGAAATACTGCAGAACTTTAATGCGCTGAGAGGACGCTTTGGGTTAACATGAGCTATCATACTAGTCCGAGGATCGTTACAGACAATCTGGTAATGTATATCGATGCCGGTAATAGTAAAAGCTATAAAGGAGAAGCTACTACTAATTTAATTGGATCTCAATCTTTGTCTTATGGTATATACGCATATGTAACAGGGCCGGTTTCTGCATCTGCACAGTTTTACGATTTTTCTCCTATAACTGTCAATCGTTTTACTGTATCTCAGGTCGTTAATACTGCAAGATCAGCATTTTTTCCAACGGTGAGTGTTGGCCAACCGTATACTTTTTCATGTTATATCAGATACAATGGCAGTAATACTGCTACTCCGTCATTTGTTGTTTCTGCTGCAAAACCACAACCGGAAGGTGGTAACACAATTGCTTTATCTCAAAGTACCCAGACTCAAACAGCTCTTACAAACAATTGGTACAGACTAATTTACAATTTTACAATATCTTCCAATACCGCAAGCGCGTGTATTTTAACTATTGGTCTAGCTACTGGATCAGATACTGCTTACTTAAATCAAACTTTTGATGTTTATCAGCCGCAAATAGAAGCAAAGGCTTATGCCACTCAATTTGTTGCAAATACGCGCGGGACGACTGTTGCCACTGGCGGAGGGCTGTATGACCTATCTGGAAATTCCAATCACTGTACAGTAACATCTACTGGGATTACTACTGTATCGACATATGGCGGTGGAGCGGCATGCGATGGATCTTCCGGGTATATCGAGTTGCCATCTATTACTAATGGAATTAATCGTTCAGTGGATATTGTCTATAGACAAATCAATCTAAATGGTGGTTGGGGTCCACTCTGGAGAAACGATTGGCGCGAAAGAATTTTTACAACTTCATCGACGATAATCAATGCACCTGGAACATACTATTCGATATCTGGACCAGTTGGTGATACGAATATGGTTCAGATCTGCTATACTATCGATGGATTGACTCTTCGATCTTATAGAAATGCATCTCTTCTTAGCACAGATACGATGAATGGCTATATGAATCAGGGTTCTTTCTCGTACAGATTTGGATATCAGTGTGGAGGAGCAACGTGTACTAATGTTGCCGTAGAGATTTATTCGGTAAAGTTCTACAATAAAGGATTAACATCTTCTGAAGTATTACAAAACTTTAATGCTACAAAACGCCGCTACGGACTATGAGCGTAATTGCTAATTCTATCATACAACAGAATGGTTTAGTGTATTACTTCGATGCCGGCAATTTGAAGTGTTATCGAGGCGATGCCACCATTAACACTATTCCGAATCCATCAATTAACGCGTACCCAACAATTGGAAATGGATGGGGAAGTTACAATACAAATCAGTATGGAAGTGGAACATATTTTTCGATTGGAACGGTATCCAGTGTAAGCAATAACATCGTTACGATGTCTGCAAACCATAGTTTAAGATCTTATGATGTAATGCAGCCACAGACGAGCGGCGGCGGTGTAACTGCAGCCACTAATTATCTCATCAAAAAATTATCTGCCACTACCTTTAGCCTCCATAATTACAATTCATCTCAGGATGGATCTCAGGGTTACATTAGTGCATCTACGAATACTCATAAAGTTTATGATGATTTTGCAAATGATGTTAAAGTCTCAATTAATGCAACAAATTTTCCTACGATGTGGTGGGGAGCACCGCATTTACCAAATTCTGGACTAGTTAAAGAAATTATTACGGGTGGATATAACGTAGATCTTTACGCAAAAACAGATTGTATTCGGTTGCACTACATCCGAGATGACGATGTAAAAGACGGAATGTCGTATAGCGTTGATGCGACAGTAACTCCTGGCGTGCCGAATACCCATTCATGCTGGGCAAGAGCAATTACGCCAAATGCTGTTGGAAAAAATGTAGGTGTTACTATTTACAACTACGGCGCGAATTCGCCGGTATACTATGGATACAATATTACTCTTGGCGCATTAGGAGTGTGGCAAAGGTTTACTAATACATTTACTCCAGTCAATGCGAATATTATTTCGTACTGGTTTGGCAGTGGATCTGGCACATACAAATGGGACTTAGCTAATATACAGGTGGAAGCAAAGGGATACGCAACTCGATTCGTAGCTGGTACGCGCGGAACTACAGTTGCCACAAGCGGCGGCGCATATGACTTATCTGGTAACTCTAATCACGGAACACTAGTGGGCGGACCAGTTTATAGTACGTTAGGAGGGGGAAGCTTAACATTCGATGGATCGGATGACTATGTAGATCTAGGAACAAATAGCAGTATAGTTAATGTCACAAATAACATTACAGTCATAGCATGGATTCGTACAGCATCTCCGAATTCTCGCATGACGATATATGGTAATGGATATGGCGGCACCGGAATGATATTTGGCACTAGCGCGAATACTCCCGGTGGCCTGGAAGTGTATTATCCTTCAATTTGGGTGGCTTATTCTACTGGAGGAGTTCTACAAGCAAATACTTGGCAACAGGTATGCTATACCCGGTCTGGCACAGGACTGAATACCCATGCATTTTATATCAATGGAGTAGCTCAAACAGTTACGCAGACTGCAAATGGTGGTGACGCATTTGCTAACTCTGGTACTAATCGATATATTGGCTTAAGATCTGGAGTAATGATGAATGGCAATATTGCTACTCTTGGAGTTTATAACCGCAATTTAACTGCGGCCGAGGTACTTCAGAATTTTAATGCCACGAAAGGCCGTTTTGGTCTTTAATAAATAGCAATAACTTACTCAATATGGCATCAGACATCGTAATCACACCTAGCAGAGGCAGCACAACCGTCAATGCAAAGATCGACTTCACTGGCGCATCGACAGCATCCTCACAGATTCGCCTCGAGGTTCTACCTGATAACTCGCTGAGTTTCGTGGGCACCACTGGATCGTTGTTCAGCATCGCAGACAGTGTGACTGGAAGTCTGATGTCAGTCAACGATGCATCGGGTCTTCCGATTCTTGAGGTATTTGATACCGACAAGGTCGTGATGGGTCAGTACAATCAGAACACGCTGGTCGTCAATGGAACTCAGGTGGGTATCGGAACCGGTTCTCCCACAAATAAACTCACTATTGCCGGAGTAAACAGTAATGGAATTACTCTGACAGGATCAAATGCAACGATCACATCTGCTGGAACAACTCCAAATCTGATACTTTCGGCAGGTACTAATATTTACCTGCGCCCAACTAGTGGATACACTGTAACAGTAGATACCGGAAATGGGCTACAAGCAACTACAGGGGATATTCGCGCGCCATCGTTTATTGATTCGGCTGATTCAACATATTCTTTAGATTTAAATTCTACTGCGGATACAGCATTGCGGATCAGAGGCGGTGCAGTATTTGGGCCAAACTCGACTTGGTCGAGATATCTGATGGTTGGTGGAAACGGTAGAAGTAATTATACTGACAATACTCAGTATGCAAGCGTTACTACGACAAATGGTAATTTGCATCTAGATGCCGCGAGTGGATTTAATAGTTATATTAATTGGTATGACGGCACTGATTTAATTGTTGGTGCCGGAGATTCTTCTACAGAAAGATTTAGAGTTTATGGCTCCTCAAACTATACTTTTGCCAGCGGAGAAATAAGATCCCCAGTATTTAAAGATTCGGCTGATACAGCATATTATGTCGATCCAAACGCAACAAGCGTACTATCTAAGCTGTCGATAGGAAATGCTCCGTATGTTTCATCCATTCAGGCCGGTGCACTAGAATTGGGAAGAACGGATACAAATTATCAGTATACCAGCGGATGGACAGGATCAATGCAAGGTGGTATTTTAGCAAATTGTTCGGACAATTGGGAGTTTGTAATTCACGACTCTGGGCATAGGCTCGCTTCAGCATTTGAATTTCGAGGAGCTGGAACAAACGTAATGCGCTTAGGAAGAGATCTTGGGTGGGGCGTCACACCTATTGAAATTCCTGGAAATTTAACGGTAGTCGGAAATCTTACTGTAAATGGAACAACCACTACAGTCAATTCTACTACAGTTACAATCGATGATCCTATCTTTACTTTAGGTGGAGATACTGCGCCAGCATCAGACGACAATAAAGATAGAGGAATTGAATTCCGCTGGCATAATGGCACAGCAGCGAAGGCAGGATTCTTCGGATTTGATGATAGTACTGGGTACTTTACTTTTATTCCAGATTCTACAAATACGTCGGAAGTATTTAGCGGCACTCAAGGCGACATTCAGGCATCTAATTTTAGAGGCAACGTCGTAGGAGGAACTGTCACTGTAGCTGGAACGTTGACGATTAACAAGAGCGGAACAAATTCTGATATTATTTTCCCGGCTCAAGCTAACGATCCTGGTTATATTCGACACTACGAAAGTAATAATACTGCTATTATGTATTTCAACGTGTCTGATGACACGAACGATGAATTCCACTTTGGATACACTGGCGATCCATCTACCTTCAGATTAAGGTCAGACGGAACTGTTCTAGAAGGAATTTGGCAAGGTTCTTCTATCACCACCACATATACTGATGCGAAGGTAGCGACGTTGACCGGTCAATCAGGCAGAATTCTAATTCAAGGTGGTGTTTCCGCTAGCGCACAAACTTTAGGATTATCAATACCAGTCGCATTCGACCAAACACTGAAGAACAATGCGCGAAACATTACTGGCGGTGGAACAATTAGTGTTTCTGCTTCCGGTGAAGTAAAGTGGTCAGCAAGATTTATCATTATTTCAGGTGGCCGCGGTGCAAATTACGCAACAAGCGGATATTGGGATATCGATTGCCCCACATCCGGCACGATCACTGGTGTTGGTGGAGCAGCAAACCAAACGGCAAATGCCAATGGAATTCCGATGGGTGGATGGCAAGCACTTTATTATATCTTGCCGATTGGAAGCGGAAATGGCAGCCTAGCGGCAAATTTCCGTCTAGTACATTACAGTTCAGATTTGGATATTCCAATCGACTGGGTACTAATTTGCGTCAGAAATAGCGATACAGATACATTTTATTTTCCGAATGGAGTAGTACTAGGCCTTGGAGGAGCTTCTGCTAGAGGCTTACAAACTTCTGCAAATACTGCAAATGCCGTAGTCATAAGAGATGGATCCGGTAACTTCAGCGCAGGAACAGTCACAGCTACGCAATTCAATGGATCTGGCGCAGGGCTTTCGTCAGGCACTGTTCCAATTGCATCGCTTGTGGCCGGTGATTACTCATCGAAGATTACTTCTGGAACATATTCGATCAACGTTACTTCTGCTGATCAAATTGATGGCGTAGCATTTCGTAATACCGGCAGCAATGCTGGAACGGCCGCCGATAGCCTTGAGCAAAATGGAATAACATATGTTAATAGCAATATTTCATTACTTGGGCAAACCGATGGCGCTTTATTTTCTCAGGCATATAATTCAACTTGGCAGCACCAAATATATGGAGATTATAGAACTGGTCAAATTGTTGTTCGTGGTAAAAATAACGGCACATGGCAATCTTGGCGTACAGTATTAGATTCGTCTAATTATACTTCTTATACTGGTCATATTGGTAACGGCACGCTGACGCTGAATACCTCTGGAAGCGGTATTTCCGGTTCCGCGTCGTTTACCGCAAATCAAAGTGGTGCCGGCACGTTTACTGTAACATCAAATGCTACTTCAGCAAATACTGCCAGTACGCTCGTGTTCCGTGATACTAACGGCGATTTTCAGGCGCGCAATATTACCACACAGGACGATTATACAAATGGATGGTTTAGAAATAATAGTAACAACACTGGCCTTTATAATCAGTCAACTTATTTGCACCTTTCCTCAACTGGCGCAAACACGAGCTATTTAGATATTTCTACAGTAGGTTCTACTAATTCGGGTATTAGATTCTATACCGGAGGCCACGTTAATACTTTACGTGGCTATATTGTAGCAAATACATCTAATGAATTGATGCTATGGAATGCTGGTGGAAGCTATTCCGCGCGATTCACAAGCACACAAAGTGAAATCTATCAGGATACTTATGTTCCAACATTGTATGGGAACATAATGTATGATAGACAGAGTACGAGTTTTTACGTAGATCCTGGTTCCACATCTGTTCTTAATCGTCTAAATGTTGCCGGATACTCGATGCGCTCCAGCGCAACGCTTGATTTATCAAATACCGGAACGTACTCTACGACTAATTATTATCCTGTCACAATTCCTTTAGCAACTGGAATGCCGACAAGGATGAGAATTGTCAATGCGTTAAATTCAAATGTTCCTTCTTGGTCAACGCATGGCAGTGGATTTACGTGCCATGTTGAATGGACATCGAACGGCTCTGGATGGGGAACAATTGCAGTTCAACGGTCAATTCACCGATATACCGAAGGATATACAAATTCTACCATTTGCGGCGGTATTACGCAAATGACAAATGGAAGTATTGAAGTGATCTGGCTTCGTGGCGGTGGTAGATACTATTTTGAGGCCGATGCAGATGTTACTCCAACTATACAAAGTACAACATATACAAATAACGGTCAATCAGTAACTCCAGGAAGTGCGCCGCAAAATGACGTTTTATCTGCTGCAACAGATACTCGTCCGTCATTTCAGAGACTAAATCTTACTATGAGCACTGGCACGGCGCCGATGACAGTTTCATCGACCACGCTGGTCACAAACCTAAATGCTGACCTGCTCGATGGATATAACTCTGCCGAAACCGGGTCAAGTATAATCTTACGTACTCAATCTAATGGCTATCTCAATATCGACAATTGGATACAAGTTGGCAGTGCCGGCCTTTATAGTTCTGTAAATAGCGCTCACTGGACCCCAAATCAATCAGGCTCATATTCTCCATGGAGAATAATTAATTCTCGAGGAGGTTATGGTGGTATTTACGATGACTATAGCGGCGTTAATTGGATGCACGACAGCGCTGGCAACGGAGGCATTTACAGACAGGGTAATGGCCGCTGGATTTTATATCATAACGTTGCAAATAACTGCACATCAATCAATGGTTCCAACAATACATCCGGATATGGGCTGTATGTCAATGGCAATAGTTACGTATCAGGCTATGAAAGAGTTGGTGGTGGAAATCTCTATATAGACGGCAATTATGGTAGAGGCGTTGTTGGGTTATATAACGCGGCGCGGTACCAAGGCGTATTCGCAATGGGAGATTCCTATAAGTTGGCCGATGATGGTACTACCACAGGATCTCTATATGGTATCGCTTGGTCGCATCCAAATGCGGGTGGTGTGGCTGCAAATCTGAATACTCACGGCGCACTGGTGATGGAAAACGGAACATTCCTAGCTGCAATCTCAGGATCTATTCGATGCCGAGATGATATGCGCGCTCCAAGGTTTTACGATAGCGGTGATACAAATTATTATGTCGACCCGGCCTCTACCAGTATATTAAATGCAGTTACTGCTACAGAAATAAGAAGTAGCAGATATACAGATTCCAGCGGGAACTTCTTATTTAGACTCGCAACTGGTACAGAAGTTGCTCGATCAATTAATCTTGCTGACAGCACAAATGATCCAGCTACGGTTGTAAGCAATTACGGCGGTACTGGAATCACTTGGGGGCAGCATGCTAACCCATATTATATGATCTATATGGGTAGGGAAACCTACGGCGGCGATTATACCAAATTAACACTTGCGTGGCACACCGGAATCAAGATTGGGGCGTATAGTGGTTGGGGCGGTGTAAGATTCTATAATAATTCTCCATTTACCGGAACTGAAATCTTTTCTGTTGGTAAAGGTGACAATCACGTCCGCGTAGAAAATAATCTATATGTTGGCCAGCTAATCGACATTAGCAACAGTACTTACTATGTCGATCCTGCATCAAGTACACGACTAAATGGCGGAATCCAGCTAGATGGATCATTGGGTGTAGGTACTGCAGGATCCGGTACCGCTGGCGAAATTCGCGCAACGAATAACATTACTGCTTACTATTCCGATGATCGCCTGAAGACGAAGCTTGGTGCAATCGAGAATCCAATCGAGAAGGTCAAGTCACTCTCTGGATTCTACTTCGAGGCCAACGAAACAGCAGTTGCTCTTGGTTACCAAAAGAAGCGCGAGGTCGGTGTTTCAGCCCAAGAAGTTCAGGCAATTCTTCCTGAGATCATTGCGCCTGCTCCGATTGACGATAAGTATATGACTGTACGATATGAAAAGCTTATACCACTCCTGATTGAGGCTATCAAGGAGCAACAAAAACAGATCGAGGAACTTAAGTCTCTACTCTCGAACAATAAATAATCACTACTATGGCACTAACATATACCTGGAAAATCACTTCTCTTAAGAAGAAAAACAGCGGATCACTCAATGGAGTGGTCTTTCAAACATATTGGCAGAAGACCGGCACAGATGAGAATGGTCACACCGGCGTGTTCTCAGGAGCGACTCCGTTTGATCCCGCTCAGGTCGATCCAAATAATTTCGTGGCATTCGAGCAGCTCACAGAGGCTACCGTTCTTGGGTGGATTCAGTCTGTTGTGACTGGCCCATACGAGGAGCACGTGAACGAGCAGATTCAGCGTCAGATCGACGAGAAGGTCAATGCGTCATCTGAAGTCGCAGAGGGTGCATTCCCATGGTCACCAACGGCTCCTGCCACACCTGATCCTGTAGCGCCTGCACCGACAACTCCGCCACCAGCTGGATAAGTTTAGGCATTTGATAATACCAAGCTCGGATTTTCGTCCGAGCTTGTTTTCTTTGGTATATAAATAGATCATCTAATTTACCATGGCACTACCATCATCAGGAAATCCTATTTCATTAAATCAGGTAAATGTGGAACTCGGTCTTTCTGGTACCACTACGATTTCAATGAACCAGACAAGTGTTAGAAATTTGTTTGGCATAGCTAGCGGCACAATTAGAATGTCTGATGGGCATGGTAAGAGTGCTTATACTCCAGCAGCTCTTACGCGCGGATATAACGGTGCCTATGGAAGTAACAATAGTGATTTTTATGGGTATACAGATAAGATAGATACAAATAATGTTTGGGAAACTTGGAATTTTACCGAGTATGTTAGCGGAGCAGCTCCAATAACTGTAGAATTAAAACAATATCGAGGCGGCGGCAGCTGCAGCTCTATATTAGTAGAATCTGCAACTTATGGCACCTCTGGAACAAATCTAACTAATCAATATGTTTCGCTTGGTAATGGTAGCTGTGCCGACGATGTGTATAATGGTTCAGGTGGCTGCAAAAAATCTGGATATTTTTATGTAGTAATTTCAAATCCGTATTCTACTATTAAGCTCGGATCATGGATTCTAGAATACGGATACATGCAGGAACAATGTGGATGTAATTGCGGTACAACATATGTCTGTGAAACCTGCGATTATGATTGTTCCGCTGATTGCGCTACTGGATATGGTGCAGTATGCGATTGCGATCCAAGCGCGGATGATTGGTGTGAGCCAAATTGCCCGTGCGGCCAATCATGGTGTAATAGCTATTATGAGTGCAATTGTCCAGAAGATTGCCAGGATGTTCACCAGGACGTTTATTATCCTTGTGGTTATGGATGGTGCAGCACATGCAGCGTTAATTCTTTATCTTGATATTAAATTATGACAATCGACGAAAAATATAAACAGGCGCGCGAAGAATTACAGCGCGAAAATATAGAGCAGTTTCCTTCTCTATTTCAGCAAGCTAGAAATGTATTAAAGCAGGCCTGGTTAAGTGCATCAGACACAGTAGTTCATGGCAGACCATTCTTATCTACACCCGAAAAGGCAAAAGCACGACTAGATATTTGCTCAACCTGTGAATTCTTAAAAGAAGATCGATGCTTAAAATGTGGATGCTTCATGGACAAAAAGGTTCATATTGAATCTGCACAATGCCCAGTAAATAAGTGGGGCCCGGAACTTCAAAAAATGTTCGATGAGCAAGAATTAATTCGCAGAAATAGACCAGGCTTACCGCCGACAATGCCAATCGATTTAAACAAAATGACACCAGAAAAAAGACAACAAATGCTAGAATTAGCAGAACCAGCATTACAGTATGATGGGAAATTTATGTTTGAAGGCAAGCAATATATTGCTCGCAGAAAAACTGAAAATTCACCAATTGCTCTTTTTGAAGTAACGCCAAAAGATAAAGCGCGTAAAGGATTTATCGAACAACTGACTGAAGAAGAAAAAGTACAATTTAATCAATTGATTAAACAGCAACAAGATAATCAAGAAACTAAAACATTCTCATTTAAAGAAAAAACATTTAATATTGTTCCATATACTACAGAATTAGGAGTTACTAATTTTAGAGTTGTGGAAATACATCCGGAGAACACAAATACTACAGGTTTAGGTACTGCGTTACCAGTGCAAGAATAAACACAAATGGCCTCACCTAATTCCAGACAAACACTCATCGATTACTGCCTGCGTTCGCTCGGTCAGCCAGTAATCGAGATCAACATTGATGACGATCAGGTGTCTGACCGCGTAGATGAGGCCATTCAA
>Ga0255095_1000504_pt1 | contig 19750 bp, 14 predicted proteins | sample Colum_Law_RepC_8_2_FD_188435 | JGI IMG/M metagenome (GOLD analysis project Ga0255095, IMG submission 188435) | Freshwater microbial communities from Columbia River, Oregon, United States - Colum_Law_RepC_8d | ecosystem: Environmental > Aquatic > Freshwater > River | place: USA: Oregon...
GATTGGAACGTAATGCCCGAACACAGCGTCCGAATCTACGAAGCGGCAAAGGCGAAAGGTTTGCCGGTTCAGGCCTACTTCCACCAGGGAGGTCATGGTGGTCCGCCGCCGATAAAACAGATGAATCGTTGGTTCACTCGCTATCTGTACGGCGTCGACAATGGCGTGGAGAAGGATCCCAGGTCGTGGATCGTGCGAGAAGCCGACGCACGGGAACAGCCAACTTCGTATGCGGATTATCCTCATCCGGAAGCAAAGCCTGTGACTTTGCATCTCAGCGGGCAAGGTGCCCAGACTGGACAACTGTTGCCAACAGCGACGCCGGACCAGGGGACTCAAACGCTGACCGACAATTTTTCGTTCAGCGGTGCATCGTTGGCCAAGGCGGAATGGACAAATCATCGCCTGTTGTTTGCGACGCCAAAGCTAACGGAGCCTGTCCATTTATCGGGAACGGCCAGCATCAAGATTCGAGTCTCCAGCAACAAACCGGCCGCCAATCTCTCGGTCTGGCTGGTGTCTTTGCCGTGGACGAACAGTGAACGAATAACTGACGACGTGATTACTCGCGGCTGGGCGGATCCCCAGAATCATGGCTCCCTTGATAAAAGCCAACCGTTGGTTCCTTGTCAGTTCTATGATCTGAACTTCACACTGCAACCTGATGATCAAGTGATTCAGGCGGGCGAGCAGATTGGCCTGATGATCTTCTCCAGCGATCGAGACTTTACGCTGTGGCCAGATCCTGGAACAGCATTGACAGTCGACCTGGACGCAACATCGCTGACATTACCAGTCGTGGGCGGCGACACGGCGTGGGGAAAAGCTGTGCCTGTGAAATGATTTTGAGTGACGTCTGGAGATTGTCGGCACGCAGGCTTCAGACGCGTCCTCTCACGGCATCCAGACGAATTCGCGAATGTTAATAATGCTCCAAACGGTGTCTTCGTAGACTTCACGCCACTCAGAACTTAAGCGAGGATCGGCCGGTTGGCCATCGCGGGCGCGGCGTTCCATTTCGAGGGCCACGTGGTTGGCTTCCGTTCTTAAATGGTTCGACCATGTTACTCTCGGAAGTATCTCTGGCGCTGATGTCGGTGGTGCCGCACTCGTTGCCAGGAGACGCGAGTCAAAACCAATCGACAGAGCCTGTACCAACGCTGTTCGTTCCGACGGCGCGGGGTAGCGAGATATCTCAGGAAGAGACTGTCAACCAGTTCTTCGGGCGATTTCGCTTCAATGGCCAGCAGAGCCAGGCCACTGTCTTTCGCTGCTCGCGTCAGCAAAACCGACGCGGTGCTGTTGGCGAGAACACCCGGCTGCAACACATTGGAGGATGTTTCACGATCCGTGCGAGGACTCTGACGTGATCCGCTCCAGCCGAAGGCTTCCAGAATATCCGCGATCGCTCGCGCTTTCGGCAGACCCAGCGTAGGACGGTCACGCTCATTGGCCAGACTGGCGAACATCCAGGCTCGATCGGGAACACCGAGAGTCAAACGGTTGCTGGCTGGTCGGCGCGCATCCGGGTCGAACGTAAACTCTTCGACATCCATAGTCTGTCCGCCTGCGGCATGCAGCGAATCCACAATCTGCTCCGCGGTCAGACGTCGTCGATCCGGAGCCGTGAAGAATCGCAACTCGGGAGAGGCCGTCAGGTTCTTTCCAGTCGCCGCCCGCTGATACAGCTGAGAAGTCATAATTAGACGAAGGAGATGTTTCTGGTCGTAATCGTGACTCACAAATTCATGAGCCAGCCACTGCAATAATTCCAGATGGCTGGCCGGGTGCCCTTCCCAGTCGCTAGCCGGTTCAACAAATCCAGCGCCTATTAATCGACGCCACAATCGATTCACAACGACCGGAGCGAATCGAGTATTCTGCGGCGAAGTAATCAACGCCGCCAGACGTTCACGCGAGTTCTTCGGAGACTGCAGCAGAGCATTCAACGTCTCATCGTCGACGCTTCCGCACGTTTCTGCGAATGGCCATTTGGGTTCGAGCGTTGCATCCGGATTGAGACTGACTTTAATCAGCGATTCGCGAGTTTTCTGCTCGAAAAACGCGACCGGCACGCGACTGGTTTTGGGAACACTCACCGCCTTCTGCTCAAACATCGCCGCAAGAGAATACAAGTCACTCTGTTTCGTACTGTGATACGGTGAATCGTGACAACGCGCGCATTGCAGTTCGATGCCAAGAAAAGCGTTCGCTACGATCTGACCTTTGGCCGCGTACGGAGCATCATTGTCGCCCGCAATTCCAAAGCCCGCACTGCCACCTTCATGCGCACTGCCGCGAAGTTGAACTAATTCGGTGACCATGCGGTCAAACGACTTGTTGTCGCGCAACGAATCGTAAAGGAACCAGCGGAAGGGTCCGGTCGTGTTAAGACTGGAGTTCACCAGCGTTGGATTCTCCGCCAGCACATCCTGCCAATAGCTTACCCAGTTGTCGGCGCAGCGTTCATCGGCCAATAATCGATCGACGAGTTTGATTCGCTTGTCGGGTGACTGATCATGCAAATACTCGCGGGCTTCCTGTTCGGTAGGGGGAACTCCGACCGTGTCGAGAAAGGCTCGGCGGAGGAACTCCGCGTCTGTGATCATTGGAGCTGGAGCGACATCGTCTGGCGTTACAGGAGGAGCGGGCCAGACGGCTCCGGAAGTAATCCACGACTCCAGAGTTTTGATCTTATCGTCAGCCAAAGCAGCACCGCCGGGCGGCATGCGTTCATCCGGGTCCGTCGCACGGATCCGACGGATCAATTCGCCGGCGGAAAGATCTCCGGGCACAATCGCGGCGACACCCGAATCTCCGGCTTTCAGTGCAGCGTCGCGGGAATCCAATCGCAGTCCACCATTCGCTTTGTCGCCATGACAGCGTAAACATTGTTCTTTGAGAATTGGCAGCACGGTCTTGTGGAACTCACGTGCCTCCTCGACGGGATTCTTCGCGGACTCGGCCAACGCCTTCTGTACCTTGTCGGCCAGAAAAACATCGATGGGATTGCCGATTGTTGCAGTATCTGCGTTCCCGTCTGCCACGGCAGGAATCTGAGGAGCTGGGTTGTTTTTGGCCCATTCATGAGCGATGTCGTGACGAGATTTCCAGAACGCATCCTGACTGGCTGCTGCCGTTCGGCGATTCGTGTTGTCAAGTTGTGACAACGCCAGTTCGGTTCGCTTGAGCAGAGCATCGACGCTGGCATCCGTCAGCAGGAGCGGATGAATCTCTGGATCTGTCTGAGGAAGAATCAGGAACGCGCTGCCATCATGTTTCTTCATGGCGACGCAGAGTTCTCCCGGATCTGTTCGAAAGTCCTTACCACCGACCAGCGTCTCGAGAATGACTCGACACACACCAGATTCCCCAACAACTGCATCGCCAAAAACTTCCTGCTGACGATGTTCGGCAACACGAGCACCCGGAACAGGCGGGTCTGCCACGGGAGTCATCGGCTCTTCACCGCTCGGCGAACCCTTCGACGGTTCTGCCCGCGCGATGACTTTGCCATCGACCCAGAGACGACTCAAACCACGCACGCGCATCAGAAATCGATGCTGACCGGGCGACAGCTTGACATCAGCCGCCATCCGCAGCAGAACCGGAGCTTTCCAGCTGTCTCGAATGCCCCACGCGTCATGACGCAGCGGAAGTCTGTCGAGCATGAATGCTTCCGGTTGCCACCGCAGAATTTCCACCGGCAGATTTTCTCCTTCGTTCAGCCAGCGATTGTGAACAGGCATGCCCTCGAGCAGCGCTGCACTGACTACGCCCGGTTCCAGTGGTCCCATGTCCGGCATGACTTCTGCCAGAGGTCGGTCGACGATTTCTTTACCCGTAAAGTTGAAGCGACTTTTCAAAGTGGCATCGTCAAGAATCTGGCGATGAATCGCGATGGAATCCAGGGAGCCTCGAAAGCTGCTGGAAGCTGCTCCGCTCTGGGCCGAACCAATCCAGACCGCATCATCGTCGACCGCCGGAGCATCATTCGTTGCGCCGCCCATGTCCCATTTTCCGGTCTGAAGTTTTCCATCGATCCAGCCACGCAAGCTGGTTGCATCGCCGAACTTGTAAGTGATTGCAATGTGATGCCAGTTGCGACCGGGCTTGAATCCCGAGTCGGACGTCCAGCGATGCCAAGGGGATCCGCCTGTCGCGCTGCTGGTTTCCGGAGCTGAGGCAAATAAGAAGCCAAGTCCGGCTTTGCCCTCTCGCTCGGCAATTCGCAAAGCCCAGTTCTGGTTCTCCGCGGAGAAGCCCGGTGCCCCGGTTCGTCCTTTGGAGATTACATAGAGATTTTCACCACTGCGAATGTCGTCGACCTGCACCCACGCTTCGAGTGTAATGGCATCTCCCAAAGTGAAGTCGAAGGCGCTCTGCGGTCCGCTGTCAGCGACCGAGAGGTGGGCTCCTTTTCCGTCCAGCTTTACGGCTGTGTTTCCGGAATCGAAATCCGGATAGTCCGGCGGTCGCGGCCCTGGGACATCTCGATGCACGCCATCACTGGCCTCCAGTGGCGTTGTCTCTTCGGCACCAAAATTCCAGTGGATTTCCGCAGGGGGATCGGCGGCCCAGCAGCAGTTGAAGAGCGAAAGGCAGAACGCAATATACTGGCTATAGCGAGCAATCATCGGACGCTCCGACGCTGTCAGAATTCAGTTGTGGGGGATATTCAATCACTAAGCATAACGAAAATGCTGAACAACATGTCAGCAGTTTTGTCACCCCGGTTCAAGCATTCCTCGAAAGGAGCTTGGCAATCGTCTTCCCGGAAGCCTGCATTCCGTGATGAGCCAGGCAGGCCTGTCGCAGGATCTCACCGCGCGGCGTTGTGGTTTCTGTGTGGAGACTCGCAAGAATTGTTTCCAGTGAATTCTTCTCCGACGGATCAAACAGGAGGCCTCCGCCGACAGACTGGATTCGTTCGGGAAATGCTCCATGGTTGGGGACGATGGAAGGAACTCCGGCCAGTGCGGCTTCGAGCACGTAAAGACCTTTGGGTTCGTGATAGATCGTGGGGACACACAGCCAGTCGAACGATCGAATGAGCTGCATCTTGCCGACGCGATCGGCGGGACTCCCGGCCCAGTGCAGACGATCTCCGAATGCTGATTGAATTGGCTTCAGACGCTTTTCAAAGGCTGCGCGATGAAGCTCCGGTAGAAATCCACCAATCACAAAACCCAGGTCATCCCGAGACTTCAATGTCGCGGCAGCCGCGTCAAGAAATTGAAACGCCCCCTTCTCCGGGCAGATTCTGGCGAAATAGCCCACGGTGATCATTGAAGTCGGTGCTGCTTCGTTACGGTCGCTGACGTGCGATCCTGCGACGTCAGCATCATCGATAGTCAGGGGGATTGTCGTCAGCTTCTCTGCTGGCAGAGATAAGTACTGCTGCATGAATTGCGAATAGTACTGACTGTGCGTGAGGACTCGATCAAAGTGCGACGCGTTGCTGCGGACAAGTTGCATCGCCTGAGATTTCCAGGGTTCAGGCAACGCATCCAGAAAGATGTCGTCCCCCTGAAGCAGGCAGAATAAACGTCCGGAAAACTGTCGACGCAACTCCGGCACAATTCCTGACAACAGTGCATTGCTGAAGAGGATTACGTCTGGTCGCAGATCGTGAACCAGATACCGAATCAGTTCCTGAATCTCCTGACGCTGCGGGCCCTGATTGCCTTTGAGCAGATCAACTGTCAACGAGCCCAGATCAGCGGCATTCGTGCTGCTGCTCCGTTTTGATAAAAATTTCACTATGCTCGGACGATCAAGCCAGCGTTTCATGGACCTTGGCAGAAATCTCCATCCGGGCAGCTTGGAATCCAGATAGACGTTGATTCCACCAAGGAAAACTCGCGAGTCGCTGGCGTTCTCCTCATCAACACGGATGGGCGTGTATGTCGGCAGCAGCAAAGCATCCGTGCCGGCCATTCGCAAAGCGCGAACCAGCGTGTTGTCCTGCATGCACGATCCGCAGAACATTCCGGCCCCACCGGCGGTGATGATGGCGATTTTCATAGCGGTTGAAGAGAACTCTCATCATGCCACCATCAGCGGCACGACGTCCTGGTAATTGAATCAACTGACAGTCTGGAATCTACGTTCAACGAAATCTCGAGAGAATGCCCGTCGACGACTTATCCCACCGGATCCAGGAGCCGCTTTGTGCTGTCACCGAACTGTTCGACTTCAACGCCCATGCGATCCAGCATCGAGACATAAAGATCGCACAGCGGTACATTGCCCTTCGACTGAAGATGCTGGCCGGATTGCAGAGTTCGACCGCCGTGACCGCCGAGCAGAACCGGCAGATTATCAGGGTCATGCCGATTGCCATCGGAAATACTGGACCCGAACAGAATCATGCAGTTATCCAGAAGCGTGCCGTCGCCTTCCGGGATCGATTTCAGCTTCTTCATCATGCCTGCAAATTGTTCGACATGCCAACGATTGATTCGTTCATATTGAGCGATCTTGGCTTGATTATTCTCGTGATGCGACAGCTCGTGATGGCTGCCACTCACGCCTTCAACAAACGAAAAATTGCGGCCCGAGACATCGTTCGCAAACATCATCGAAGCGACTCGCGTTGAATCCGTTTGAAATGCCAGCACCATCAGGTCGAGCATAATCGCGATATGCTCGCGAAAATCGGCCGGAACACCGGGACGGGGAGGTGTTGTCTCGGCCTGAGCCACTGATGGCTGCCAGTCTCGAGGCTTCTGCTGCAGAGAGAACTCAATTCGCTTCTCCACCGCGCGGACCGAGTCCAGATACTCGTCCATTTTGAACTGGTCGTCACGTCCCAGACGCGGACGGAGTTGACGAGCATCCTCAAGGACGAAATCCAGCAGATTGCGGTAAGACTCTGACCGAGCGGGATCGTCGGAGACTCGTCGACCAAACAGGCGTTCGTAGACCAGACGTGGATTGATCTCCTTGGCCACCGGGCGCGTTGGAGATTGCCACGAGACATGCGAACCATATAGGCGCGTGTAACCCACGTTGCTGTCGATGCCGCTGATCACAGGCTCCGTGCCCAGCTCAAGTGACGGCAGTGGCGTAAACTGGCTGGTGTGTTGAGCCATCAGTTGATCAACCGAGATTCCTCCGCTGCTGATGTTCTTGCCTGTGGTTTTCGTGACGGGCATCCCGGTCAGGAAATTGGCCGTCTTTGCATAGTGCCCGTCACCTCCGTGGCTATGCTTTTTATCCAGCCCGGTCAGAACCAGAACGTCGTCCTTCACCTCTGCCAGTGGCTGAAGGGTGGGGCTCAACTCGTAGTCGCGACCAGACTTTTCTGGAGTCCATGATTTCTCCCACACGCCGTTGGGGAAATAGATGAACGCCGAGCGAACCGGAGGTCGTCCAGCGGGCACTCCGGTCGCTGATTCCGCAGCCTTGTCCTCAGCGCGAAGCGTTCGGGAAATTGCGGATTCCATCCAGGGCAAACCGAGAATGGCTCCGCAACCCCTGAGCATTCTGCGCCGTGATGGTCTCTGAGGGATCAGGTTTTGTACTTTCATGGTTTGGATTCCTGCAGGGCATCGGCCTGTTTTTTTAGTGCGTTCGCCTTCCGGGCAATCTGCTCCAGCCGATCAAACAGAACCTGGCTGGTCGTTGGCGGCTCCGGAGCCTCAGTTGGCTGTTTATGGTATCGGTACTGGAACGGATAACTCAAAGCGATTTCTTCGATCAGGATCTGGCTTTTGAATTCATTCTCACTCAGTTTTTTGAGGCATGCCTCCATGATGCACTGGTCGAACTTATTCAGTTCGCGTCCCAGTGCGAAGCCCAGAAGTTTACGGACGAAATGCTGCTGGAATTCTCCGCTGCGTTTCATCAGCACGGACTTGAGTTCGTTTGGCCCCGAGAAAGAATCCCCGGAAGGCAACTTGCCCGCATTGTCAATCGGCTGCCCATTGTCCGTTTCTCGCCAGCGTCCGATCCCGTCAAAATTCTCCAGGCCAAAGCCCAATGGATCCATCCGATCATGGCACGAAGCACATTCCGCCTTTTGGCGATGCAGATCAAGCCGTTGCCGAAGCGTCAGGCCTGCCGTACTGGCCGTGTTCTCTTCCAGAGCCGGAACGTTCGGCGGAGGAGCCGGCACGGTTGAGCCCAGAACTTCTTCCAGAATCCAGCGACCTCTCAGGACGGGACTTGTTCGGCGAGGATACGACGTCGCTGTCAGTACGCTTCCCAACGTCACAACACCACCTCGACGACCATCCGCCACAGAAACAGCTTGCCATGGACTCTCCGCGGGAAGATCAATCTGATAATGCTGAGCGAGGCGACCATTCACAAGTACATAATCAGCCGCCACAAGATCTGTCAAAGGTCGGTTCTGCTGGAAGACATGAGCGACAAAACGTACGGCTTCTTCACGCAGGTCGGATGCAAGCGTCTCGGCATACTCCGGGAAGAGTTCTCCATCCGGATGAACTTCGCTGAAGCCTCTCAGGCCCAGCCATTGTAGTCCGAAGTTTTCACCCAAAGCCCGCGACTTCGGATCTGCCAACATCCGCCGAACCTGCAGGCGAATCTGATCATCGTTCAGGATCACTTGGGAATCAGCGGCCTGCAGAAGTTCCTCGTCGGGAATTGATGACCAGATGAATAAGGCCAGGCGAGTTGCGATCTGGTACGGAGTCAGGCGAATTACTCCGGTTGCGTCCGGTTCTGTTTCCACGACGAACAGAAAATGCGGCGACACCAGCACAGCCTTCAAAGGTTCTCGCACAGATGCCAGAAACCCGCGACGGCGACCAGTCGATGCTTCATAGAGCTGCATCAGTCGCAGTTTCTCGTCGTCAGTGACCGGCCGCCGCCAGGCTCGGCGTGCAAACTGAGCAATGATTTCTGCGGCTGCCTCGGAATCGCTGCTTGATGATTCCGGCTGCAATGATTTCGGAAGAACTATCAACAGGCGGTTACGAATCGCAGCTTTAGCGTTATCGTCCGCAGCCTGCGTGTCAGGCAGTGCGTCTTCGATGACTCGATCAGCAATCGCAAGGTATGATTCGAGATGAATGGTGGAGGTGAACAGAGCATCTCCGACAGTGTCGAAGCCTTCGCCGCCAGCGCCGTCGGATGGCGGTTCTTCATCGGGCTGCAGAGGAATCCCGACGACATCTCGAATGGCGTTCCGATACTCCGTCTGAGTCAGACGACGGCTCATCACAAAACCGCGATACCAGCTTTGCGTTTCTTCGGAGGCCAGTTGTTTGCAAAGATCCTGATTCGGTCGTGAATCGACCCACCGGTGAAACTGGCCCTTCTGCTCATCGCTCAGACCGGGACTTCCCTGTGGAGGCATTTCGTTCAGGCGGATCCGCTTCGCCACTCGTTCCCAGGCATCACCGGCATCAGCTGCAGTCTGCCCATTGGGGAATTTGCCGAAGTCAAACTCTCCTTCGATTTTGTCCCCGCGGTGACATTGCACGCAGCGAGCTTCCACAATTGGCAGAATCTTTTCCTCGTACGACTTCTTCCAGCTCTCGACCTTCTTTTCATGTTCATCTGCCTGAACATTGACGAACATTCCGCTCGGCACAGCAATCCCTATCGCCGCGAACAAGCTCAAAATGGGTAAGCGTCGACAGTAACGTCGGGCAAACAAGTCGAAGGTAGCATTCATCAACAGTCACTCGACAAGAACAATACAGTAACAAAAACGGCTCAGGCATCTCGGCTCTGTGACGGGCTCTTCCGACACATCATTAGTCTTTAGCGTCCGGGGCATTCAGCAGGTCCATCGCATTGTCGATGCTTCCCCGTTGACTTCAGGAATGGCTGTGCAATCCTTATAGCTTCAATCCATTGAGCGGCCACGACTTCGTTAACGTTTGCTGTTGGCATTCTTTTGATTACCCGCCGAATCGCAGAACTCTTGTCCTTCATCGAATCTTTTAGACTTCGGTGATTTCTTTGCTGCCATAACCGCATCTCTGGTAAACCTCGTACGGAACCTGAACTTCCAAGCTTACCCTCCGGTTCACCCATGGTCAATTCGCATCACGCATCACGCATCCGCTGCAACCAGGTCAAATCTCACGGGGCCACGGCAAGGCAACTGAATTTTTGGTCGCGTGGAGGGTTATGGCATGACGGGATGGCTCTGTAATTTGAATGGCATTCTGGTCGGCTGTGAATGCTGCTTCTGCCGGAAACGATTCCTGTTCTGAGGTGAAGCGTGGGAGCACATCTCAGAGCATCAGGATCGGAGTCATCGCAGGAATTGCACTATTGTGAAAAGTGCCCAATGCTCGGGCCAATGTTGTCAGGTTCGTGTAGTTCGGCAGGCATTTCCATCGGAAACCGGGCTTCGAGAAATAATGGGGCTTGAGTATACTGCAAGTCTGAAAACTCGAGGAGAAGTCTCATGGTGATTCGCGGGCATTTCGAGAATGGTGTCATTATTCCTGAGGAGCCGATTACTCTTCCGGAAGGAACGAAGGTGCAGATTGAGATTGTTGGCGCTAAGTCCCAAAAGATGAAGCGGCAAGGGGGAATGTGGAAAGGACGCGTCGTAATCGCCCACGATTTTGACACACTTCCAGCTGAAATCGGAGACGCGTTCGGAGTCGCTGTCGATGAAATTGCTCCTTGATACGCATGTGTTGTTATGGTGGTTGGATGATCCTCTACGCATTTCCGAAGAGGCACGTGATCAAATGTCGAATCCGGACAACGAAGTGCTCGTAAGCGCGGCTTCGTGTTGGGACATCGAGATTAAACGAAGCCTGAAAAAGTTGACCGCGCCAGAAGAGATCGACGATAGTCCAAGCCATCGACCGTCAAAGGATTGAACTCGATGCCAGATCAACGCGTTCTTTTATTTTCGATGTCGCTGATCATGATGCTGTTCGCGGCCGGCTGTGGTTCTCAGTCGCAACGTGCACCCGAGCCAGATGGAACAACCGCCGAGACGTCACCAGAAGAAGAACAGTCGCCGGAAGAATCTCCCGGGCAACTGATCGCCGATCTTCCGTCGGACATCCGCGAAGTAGGATCTCCAGACACATCTGTTCCGAAAGTTCCGCCAAAGAAGAAGCCTGAAAATTCCGCCCAGCCTGAAACAGAGCCACGCGACATTGTTGTCGAGTCCACCGAAAGCGGCGTTGATCCTTCGGGGAGCGGTGTCGATGAACTAATGACTGACGATGAACCGAGCTCTGAGGATCCTGTTGCGGCGAACACCGCCGAAACGGGTAACGGTGGGGCGTCCGCGCCACCGCCGACACCAGTGCCGGCCGGCTCAGTGACTGTCACTCCCGATCGAAAGGCGAATGCTTCTGTTCAATCTGCCGTCACCAGCAAAACGGTTATTCAACGGGATGGCGTCTCTCAAAAGCACAAAGGATTCTCATCCGAACTCGTTTACTTCGCGACCAATCGTGAGCCCTCCGCGACAGCGGTCGCAATGAAGGATCCCGACCTGTTCTTCGGTGACGAGCCTGGAGATCTGTCCTATGGTGTCTGTGAGGTCAGCATTCCCTACAAACGAACGCCCGGTACGCTGCCCGAGCCGTCAGTCTGGTCACTCGAGTTTACTCAGGACCCTCAGAAGCATGTGGTGCTTATGGAAATTCAACGTCTGCCGGATGCTGAATTCTGGATGGCGTTGAGAAAGAAAGTCGACGCCTCACCCAATCGCCAGCTCATGCTCTTCGTGCATGGCTATTCTGCCACCTTTCGAGATGCCGCCAGGCGTACTGCGCAGATGTCATATGACATGAATTATCAGGGACCGGCGATGTTCTTCAGTTGGCCGGCCGGGAGTGAGCTGGAAGGAATCCAGGAACGAGCCAACTATCTAAAGGATCTGCGTCGCGCGGAGGCGTCCGATGAAGATCTGATTGCGGTCATCGAGAATATCAGTCGCTTATCCGGTGCAAAACGAGTTCATCTGGTGGCTCACAGCATGGGCAGCTTTATTCTCACCGAAGCATTGAAGACGATTGATGACCGTAACGGCAAAAAGGGGGATCCTCCGAAATTCTTTGATCAGGTCGTAATGGCAGCTCCGGATCTGGATGCAAAGGGGTTTGTTAAGTCATCCGGCAAGCGTCTGCGAGGTTTCAGCCGACGATTTACGGTGTATGCGTCCAGGCAGGATAAGGCTCTGAAGCTTTCGAAATCCGTGAATGGCTTTGAACCGCTGGGTCTGCTCAATGAGTTCTCGCGGCAGGGAGCTGAGGCGAAATTGTACGAGCTGGTGGATGCGTCGACGGCTGAAAGTGGCTGGTTCGATTCGGGCCATGTCTACTACGGAGATATGCCCGAGATGCTGGTCGATCTGGCTTTCGTCTTTCGCGGCATCCCCGCGTCATCGCTGCAACGCGGACTTGGCGAAACCCCGCCGTTGTTTCGCCTGACATCGCGATCTCGATAGCCTGCAGAACTCTGTGCGGACACACCACATCGACTGCAGAAGGCCGACATCTCATCGGCTCCAGTGGCCACCTGAAATGCTGCTGGTGTGCTAGGGCTGTTCAAGCTTTCGCAGGCTGTCCATGATATGCTTCATGCAGATCTGGGCCATGCGATTGAAGTACTCCCACGAATGTCCTCCGCCAGTGGTTTCCAGATCTCGTTCATGCAGAATTCCCGATGACGACAGCTTCATGCCCAGGCGAGCGGCTCCGTCGAACCATTCATGATCCTGGGGGTCACAACAGAAGAACTGATGCCGTGGCCACGCCAGCGGATGCAGGTTCAAAACGACTGTCGCCTGTCGAGCTGCCTCGGCATCCGGAAACATCGTATCTAACGGAATCCCGGAACCGTAAAGCTGAAAGAAATCGACTGCCGGAGAAATCGCCGCGGCAATGGGAAAGTTGGAGGCCTGTCGAAAGGCCAACTGCAACACTCCCTGACCGCCCATACTGATTCCCAACAGAGGAATCTGCGGTGGTTGAACACCAAACCGTTGCTCGATAAACGGAACGACAGAATCCAGTAGCCAATTCTGAGGTGTGATCTCGGGATGAAAATCTTCACAGATCACATCCAGCCACCAACTGTGTCCGCCATCCGGGCAAACCGCAGCAAGACCGTGCTGTTGAAAAAGATTACTGAAGACCGTGTTGTCGTTCAGCATGATGCGACCATGCCCGTGCAGAAACAACACGACAGCGCTGGGGGGAACGTTTCCCGATGGAACGAATATATCGACACGTCGACCGTCCAGTGACTCGGACGTCCATTGCTTCAGGCAATCGCGTTCATCCCGTTGCGGAGCCGCGGTGGTCTGATCCTGTGTGGAATCGCTGCCGAAGAGTCGTTTTAATTGATCGAACATGAGAGACCATAAGCGGTTAATGCGGAGGAATTTTGGGGTTGTCTGTTCTCGGGCGATGCACACCCTACAATCCTGCGTCTGCTTCGTTCAACCACAGGGACCATTGATGTGAACAACAAACTCAGGTTCGGGATTTTGGGGACGGCTCGTATTGCCAAATCCGTGACTCCTCATTTGCAGGCGTCGGGGGCCGCGGAAGTCGTTGCGGTGGGAAGCCGCGACAAGGGGCGAGCACAGAAATTTGCGGACGAAATGCAGATTCCTCAGGCTTTCGGCAGCTACGCCGAGATCCTTCATCATCCCGATATCGACGCTGTTTACATCCCGCTGCCCGCATCCCTGCACTGTGAATATGCCCTGCAGGCGGCCGCGGCCGGAAAGCATATACTCTGTGAAAAGCCGCTGGCCGTTTCGGCCGAACAGGCCAAAGAAATGATCGACGCAGCCCAACGACATCAGATCGTGCTGTTGGACGGAACGATGTGGTACCACACGTCCCGCGCGAGAGAAATGAAGACGCTGGCGGAGAATGGCTCCGTGGGGGAGTTGCGACAGATTACCTCCGCGTTCACGTTTCCCGGAAACGTTCTGGCGGCAGACAATGTTAGGTTCTCGAAGCCACTTGGCGGAGGCAGCTTGCTTGATGTCGGCTGGTACTGTGTGGGCGCAAGCTTGTGGATGTTTAATGATGTTCCTGAGCGAGTCTTTGCGGCAGCTCAGTGGCAGAATCCAGAGAACATCTCCGACAGTGTCGACATGCACATGAACGGTTTGATGTGGTTCTCGGGGGATCGAGTTGCCTCATTCGAAAGCGGATTCACGGCGATTCGGCGACGCTGGATCGAGATCGCAGGTTCTCAGGCGGCACTGGTCTGCGACGACTTTACTCGCCCATGGAATCCCGAAAAGCCTCGCTTCTGGATTCATGACGCCAACGGCGTTTCTCATCAGCAGGTCTATGAACACCCACCCATTGAACGCTGCCTCGTGGAAGCATTCTGCGACCTTGTTCGCGAACGAAAGATCGAGCATCCATGGCTCACTCTGTCATTGAACACGCAACGAGTCTGTGATGCTTTGATGAGGTCTGCTCGATCAGGATCTGTGGAGAACGTTTGAACTGCGGCATTACTGCGGGATATTCACGCAGCAGGCATTGAGTATCAACAGAACTTGACTGTCTGCCAGTGCGATCGGGAACTGAATCGCTGGCTACGAAACCGGCAGTTTTGTAGGGTGTGACAAGTTCGCCCCAGCGAACGCAGGCACACCAAGCGGGCTACGAAACCGGCAGCAGTTCAGAAATCGGATCACCGAACGGAAGGATCGGCATTGGGCGGCCGCTGTGATCGAGAAACGACTGTGTCCAGTCGATGCCCAGATGTCGATAGACCGTGGCCCAGAGATCGTTCGGAGTCAGAGGTCGCTCTTTGGGTTCCTCGCCCTTCGCATTTGTCGAACCAACAACCTGCCCGGTACGCATTCCGCCACCAGCCAGAAGCATGGACATCGCCTGAGGCCAATGGTCGCGGCCAGGCTGTGATACGCCGGTCTGAGTTCCTGTCTGAGAATTCACACGCGGAGTGCGGCCGAATTCGCCTGTGACCACCAGCATGACTTTGCGATCGAGTCCTCGATTGTAGATGTCTTCCACCAACGCCGTTACGGCTTGGTCATAAATCGGGAAGCGAACCTTGGCATCTGCGAAGATATCACAGTTCACCGCATGAGAATCCCAGTTATACGTTCCGGCCTTTAGCCATTCGACGCCCGACTGGTACGGATTCTCCATCACCATTGTCACGAAACTGCAGCCCGCTTCGACAAGGCGCCGCGCCATCAAGGCCCGTTGGCCCCATGCATGTCGACCGTAGCGATCTCGCAGAGCATCTGACTCCTGTGACAGATCGAACGCATTGCGAGCCTGGTCGCTGGTCAGCATCGTCAAAGCCTGCTGATTGAACTGATCCATCGCGTTCATAACGCCGCTGTCGTCGACACTCCGTCGCAGTCGATCAAAGCCTTTCAGCAGCGAAGTGCGATCATCGAGTCGTTCTGAAGCCGACTGATCGACTGACAGATTTTTAACAGAGAACCCGGCTTCGCTGGGATCTCCGGGAACATTGAACGGCGTGTAAGAAGGACCAAGATACGCCGCGCCGAAACTGTAAACATCCACGCCGGCTCGTCCGGGTTCTGTTCCTGAGATATAGTTCGGCATGCCTGTGGCATAATGCTCGCGGCACTTCGCCACAATCGAACCCACAGCTGGCGCGTCGTTGACGAAGCCGTCGGGGCGAGCAGGCATGCGGCCGGTGAGAAATCGTTTATGACCGCCGCCGTGATCGGCAAACTCATGAGCCACTGAACGTACGATCGTGTATCGATCAGCACACTTCGTATGCAGCGGCAACAGCTCGCAGACGTCGATCCCCTTGACGTTCGTCGGCACCGGTTTGAAGAGTCCTCGATACTCTTCCGGAGCATCCGGCTTCATGTCGTACATTTCCATATGTGGCGGCCCGCCTGGCAGCCAGATGAAAATGATCGAGGTATCGTCTTTTGCGGTTTTGCGGGACGATGTTTCTGCCGCTGCGGCTTTGAGTCGCAGGATGTCGCTAAGCCCCAGCATCCCGAGGCCCAGCGATCCAGCTTCCAGAACGCTTCTCCGCGAAACAGGACCGGGACACATGGAGACCGTCCGACGGGCTGGATTGGCCATGGCTGAGTTACCTTGAAAGCTGCGGAGTACACATCGGGCGGGAAAACACGGGGCTACGCTGATTCTGGGCCACTTTTGGCGGGGAGTCAACAGTTCATCATCTAATGTCGGCAATTCGTCGAGGGGGTCATGATGGTCGTTCGGCTCAGGACTATGCCGTTAAGTCATTTCTTCTGAGCCGTTGAGACATCGCAAACCCGCCGCTACTTTGGCTCCTCGTGATTCAAAATCGACTCTGCTCCCGACGCCAATAGCTGGCTGGCGACCAATGCCCCGACCGCTTCCGGTGAACTCAATGCCCCCTCAGCGGATTCTTTGATACGCGTCACGCCGTCCAGACTTAGCAGGACGCCGGTAAGACGCAACGTTTCGTTCTCAATCTGGCACCAGACGCCCAGCGGTGCATGACAGCCGGCTCGCAGAGTTCGTAACAGAGATCGCTCGGCAAGTGCTTCCGCATAAGTCGTCGCGCAGGTGATGGCACTCAGCAGTTGAATTGTCTCTTCGTCATCGTGTCGACATTCAATGCCCAACGCTCCCTGACTGACAGCGGGAAATAATTCGGGCGGTTGCAGCAAAATGGAAATGCGAGCTTCCAGCCCGAGTCGCCGCAGGCCGGCCTCCGCGAGAATGATTCCATCGTATTGTCCTTCGTCGAGCTTGCGAATTCGCGTATCAACGTTGCCACGAATCTCCAGCAACTGCAAATCAGGTCGCAAGTTCAGAAGTTGGGCCTGTCTGCGAGGGCTTCCTGTTCCCAGCCGCGCGTTCGGCATCAAGTCGCGGAGAGACTGGATCGGCTCGGCTCCGTTCGGAAGCAACAGTGCGTCAAATCGAGGTGCTCGTTCGGGAACACAGGCGAGAATCAATCCATCGGCAGACTGCGTTGGCAGATCCTTCAGGCTGTGAACCGCCATGTCGGCACGCTGATCGAGCACCGCCTTTTGTACTTCGCGAGTAAAGACGCCTGTCCCGCCGAATTGCCGCAGGGCATCGGTTTGATTTGTATCGCCCGTCGTCACGATTCGGACAAGTTCAACGGTGGGTGACTCGGGCAGACTTCGCAACCGATCGGCCAGATAATTCGCCTGCCACAGCGCCAATGCGCTGGTTCGAGTGGCAATTCGGAGTGTTCGTTGTGACATGGAAGAAACAGAATGCAGAGGTTGTGGGAGGAATCAGCAGCAATGAGATGCGAGAATGCTAGCAGCACGCCGCCCGAATATCCCGCATCCCGCCCCCGTGCCTTATTGTTCCTCGCAAAGTTCCGTTCTCCAGCCGGCGGATTGTTGAATTGTGGGCCTTAAATTTGGTTCAGTACTATTCTTGAAGCACTGCTGGCATGAAAAATCCAGCCGACGTCCATCAATCCTGATTGAGTGGCAGTTTGAGTGGTCCGGGTATGCTCGTGCGTTAGCTTCTTCCTGCTTGGCTCCAGATGAAGTCAGCCGCAGAAGAAGTCTGCCCCGAGATAAAGTGTTCTCTGAAAAGACGTGTCGCCGCGCATCATGCCGTTGAGCATTTTCTCGACGCGGTTCATCGCGACCTGACAGAGTTAAGCAGCCGCTTCTTTCTTCGATCGTTCCGACATGTTCGGCTAAGAGTCAGCATGCTCGGCCATCCGCATGCCCAGCAAATAGTCAGCATGATTGCGCGATCGGCGGGCAGGTAGTGGCATATGAGCATGTTCAGCCGTGTGTTAATTTTCTACTAAAAAATAAATGTAATTCTGTGGTACAGGGATTGCGTGCTGCACTATCGGCGTTTACAAGAGATCGACTGGAACTAGTCTTTGCTGAACAGTCGGTTTGTTGTTCGTTTGGTGCGGGTGAGCTGTGGTCAATCCAGCCAGTCGCATCAGCTCGATGCAACTCGTCGACACCGCGTCGTGAGTGACATGTCTGCAAATTTATTCGGACTGCATACTTAGGAGACTATCGTGAACAGGAAACGTGGATTCACACTGATCGAATTGTTGGTCGTGATAGCGATCATCGCGATCCTTATCGCCCTGCTTCTTCCTGCAGTTCAGCAGGCTCGCGAAGCTGCTCGGCGAACGCAGTGCAAAAACAACATGAAGCAGTTGGGACTTGCGTTCCATAACTATCACGATGTGTTTCTAACGTTTACAAACGGAAGTCACCCGACGCCTTCTTATCTGGGCGGTGGTTACCACATGGGATGGGCCGTGAAACTGTTCCCGTACATCGAACAGGCAAATCGATTCAGCCGCATGCAGACTTTCTCTGCGAATCCGACTTCCGAGCTTGGCCCGTGGCGTCTTGCTGCGGCCCCACACAACGGTGCTGATCCTGTTTGGGGACCGATCCCGGGACTGAGCTGTCCGTCTTCGCCACTGGGCGACCGAAGTCCAGACATCATCGTTGCCGCTGCGCCGCACAACAGAGATCATGGTGCGTTGCACTACCGAGGCTGTTCTGGACGCGTGGAAGACCTCGCAAATCCCGCAGATCCGGTGACTCATCGTTGGTCTAATTCTGGAATAATCTTCCCTCACAGCAACGTCAGAATTGGTGATGTGATCGACGGCACCAGTAACACGATTTTATTGGGTGAATCATCGTCTTCCCTGGGCTGGTCGTCAGCCATGAAAGTGGGCTGGGGAGGTATTCAGCCGTGGACATGGGGGATGTACTGGTACGTCGACAATCGTCGATTGACCGTCGACAGCAAGCACATTCAGTTTCCGATCAACTTTAAAGGCAGTTTCAGCAACAATTCGACGCCCTATACCAGCACTCATACTGGCGGTGCTCAGTTCACGCTTGCAGACGGCTCTGTGCGATTTATCAGCGAGAACGTCGACCTGAATATGCTCAAAGCACTCGGGACTCGCGACAGAGGTGAAATCATCGGGGAACTCTGACAGTGTCTGCGTTTTTCCGAACAAAGAAGGATCATTGACAGTCAGACACAGGGAGTTCACATGAAGAACTGGTTGAGCGATCGTTTCACAACATGGCGGATTGTTGCAAGTGGGCTTATCGTCTTGTCCGTGGGATGCAATTCCGAAAACCGCGTCGAAACCGGCACGGTCTCAGGAGTTGTCACCTACAACGGTGATCCACTTCAAATTGGTTCGTTGTTGTTTGTTCCAGTGGGTGGCGGCCCTTCTGCCGAAGCCAACATAGGAACGGATGGCAGTTTTGAGATGGGAACCTACGATGATGATGATGGTGCCGTGCTGGGCGAACATCAGGTCATGATCACCGCCTTTACGGCACCCGGAGGTTCAGGTTTGCCAGAAGATGTGATCGATGGCGACGGAGCACCTGTTTCCGTCATCCCTGATTTCTACGGTGACCTCGAAAAGTCCGGACTGAAAGTTGACGTAAAGTCCGGCGACAACAAAATTGACTTTGTGCTCACCAGCAAAGCCGGCGAGGTAAAGGTCAAATAAGCTCAGGCCGCGTTTGGCGGGACATGAAAAACAACGTGGCCATAACCACAGCAAACACTGCAGGAATGCATCAGCTTTCCTGCGGTGTTTGTTTGTCGCCGCTTCAAGTTCTCAGCACGCCCGGGATGACGTCCCAGCTTTGAGCGACTCCGGTGAGGCGTTCCTGACGGCCGTTGGTTTCGAAGAACAGGTCATCAGGGTTTATCCCAAGAGCCTTTAGAATTGTCGCGTGCAGATTCTTGATGGGCTGAGGTTCCTCCTGAGCACGCAGACCAATCTCATCTGTCGC
>Ga0255095_1000509_pt1 | contig 19555 bp, 13 predicted proteins | sample Colum_Law_RepC_8_2_FD_188435 | JGI IMG/M metagenome (GOLD analysis project Ga0255095, IMG submission 188435) | Freshwater microbial communities from Columbia River, Oregon, United States - Colum_Law_RepC_8d | ecosystem: Environmental > Aquatic > Freshwater > River | place: USA: Oregon...
ACGACGCCAAAAGAACTACGGTTTCCTCCGCAAGCCAAGAGCCACGTTGAAACGTGAACTGGCGAAAAGGGTTACATAAAATCTACGTGCCATTCGTCCGACACGCTGACGCGACATCAATTTGATTCCCCAAGTCGGCAGTGCTCGTTCAAGGGACGCAGTCAACTCGACTACAGATGAAAGTTCATTGAACCTGAAAGTGGTCGTGGCGTCGGCATGAAACGGCTTCAGGTCAAACAACTATTAAGTGGGCGTGTCCTAGGTGCGGAAGCCGTTTCCGGTTCCACAGGGTTCTCGGCCGCATCTTCGCAGTTCTTTGATTGCGATAATGGCGCCAGTAACCCCACACGCTCTTTCCTGAATGGTCGTGTATCGTGAATGAGTACCTGTTTCATCCCAAGCAATAGGGCATTGCACCCGACAAGCCGAACTCATCATTCGGTGTCCCGTGAATTAATCAGATGATCACTTGGATGGACTGAAGGCGATCTGTACCCACTTGTACCCACTTCGGGCAAAAATGGCATTCAAAACATGCAATCCAATGAAGTGAACTGCAATGGTCGAAAATGCCGAATACACTTAGAAAACGCTGACAACTGTTGATTCATGCGGCTGTGGTGTAGTGGCAACACATCAGCTTAGACGCTTACATCGCTGGTTGATCGTTTCGCCAATCGGCCCGACATGCAGAACGCTATTCGTCGACTGATGCGGCCAACCGCGCACAGTTGCAAGCTACTGTCGATGAAGTCTGCCGAACTGGTGGCGTTCCTATCGTCTACAGTTTGAGCTGTCTGGCACGATCCACAAAGTTGCGATTGCCATCAGCGAACGACTCTGCAGGGCTGGTGCTGACCTCGTAAGTCTGTCTGAAAAGCTCGACACGAAAAGTGCGGCCGGGGAGATGGTATTCCGGATGATGGCCTTCCTAGCCGAATTCGCGCGGGATCAGGAGTCTGAGCATACCTTAGCCGCGTTGGATTAAGAGAAGGCCAAAGGCGAGCGGGTTGGCACGATACTGTTTGGCTTCAACTTCAAGTGCGCGGTCTATCTGGTCGGCGTTGTCTAAAAGACGCTCAAGAATCACTACATGGACTGCGTTCCGGAATACGCCGATGCACTGATGCGGTTGTCCGAAGAGATTCGTCGAAAAACAGAGGTGAAAGTCCAGAAGCAGCGTCCAAACCGCATCCAAAAGAAAGAGCCAGCCCGAAAAAGGCTGGCTCTTCTTGTAAATCCCGGAAGCAGCGAATCCCAGGGGGGGGCGGAGGACTCTAGCTGCTTCCGGGGGCGATTGGTTGTACTTGTCACTTCTTCGCAGGTCAGTTGTTGACCACTCAGTCGCAACGAGGGGGACAGTATGACGATTCCCAAAACGCGTCAATACGTGTTCATCCGACGTCTGAATCAAAAGTAGTGGATTACTCGAAAATCAAGAAACACTCGATAAACACCGGCAGAATTGGCCACAGCGAGTTTTTCGTGCGATTCCTGGGGCCGCTTGCCAGCGGTCTCAGTGGCGGTGCCCGCAATTATTCTCGGACGATGAATTCGTGCAGATTCAGGACGGCGCTGCAGAGACCAGTCCATGCGGCGACTTCGGCTCTCTCAATATTCTCGATCGCAATGGGAGCCAGTCGTTCGGCTGCTGCTGCATCTTCACTCAACAGACGCCGTTGCTCACGAAGATATTCATTTAGGACTTTGGCTTCTGAATCCGTTGTGTCCCGCGAAACCGCGCGGCCGAAGACCCATTGGATGCGTTCGCTATCGGTAAGACCAGGCTGGGTCAGGGCCGCTCGAGCCATCGCCTGAGCGGCTTCAAAAAAGACAGGGTCGTTAAGCAGCGTTAGTGCCTGCAGAGGAGAGTTTGAGCGATCACGGCGCGTGCAACTGGCGTTCGCTGGTGGAGCATCAAACGTCACGTTCTGTGCAAAAGGAGACAAACGCTGAATCCACGTGTAGAGTCCTCTTCGATATCGATCGGCGCCTTCACTTGTTTTCCAGATGTTTGAAAATCCTTCTTTGGCGACGATCTCTGGTTGAGGAGGAAACACGCTCGGTCCGCCAACGCGGCTTTCCAAAAGACCGCTGGCGTACAACATCGCGTCTCGCACCTGATCGGATGAAAATCTCAAAGGCATCTGTCGAGCCAACAAGCGGTTCTGCGGGTCGGTCGCTACTAACTCGGGCCTGGCAACAGAGGATTGACGATATGTCGCCGACGTGACGATCAGGCGATGCATCTGCTTAACACTCCAGCCACGATTCATGAACTCGGCCGCCAGCCAGTCCAGCAACTCCGGATGACTGGGCTTCTGACCACGGAGACCAAAATCATCCGTTGGGTCCACGAGACCTCGCCCAAAGAACTCCTGCCACATGCGATTCACCACGACTCGGGCAGTGAGCGGATTCTCTTTCGACACCAGCCACCGGGCGAGATCGAGCCGATCTACGGGCTTGACAGGCTGGACGTTATCGTCCGACACGCTGGCCAGACCCTGAAGGTTCGACTGCAACCAGTGCGGAATATCAGCCTGCACCAGTTCGGCGGGAACTCGAAAGTCACCGCGCGTATGAATATGCACCGGCCGTGGATGTCGAGCCTGACGCATCGTCGGCGCACGTGTAGGCCATGGGACAGACTTCTTTAGTTCTTCCAGTTGAGGTGCCAGCGTGGAGAGTTTCAGTTCCGCAAACTTCGCATCATCAATGATAGATCCTCGAGCCAGAAAGTAGTCCTGCAGGCGATCCTTTTCATCCTGAGTTCTCTGTTCCCACGGAGTCTGCGCGATAACACAGCCCTCAAGCTGCCCTTCGCCCAGTTCTCCGCCCCAGATCAGGCCCAGAACTTCCCATTGACGATCCCATGTCGGGGAAACGCCGGGATGAGCTACGGCCTCCTGCATGCGGTCTTCCCAGCGCTTCTGGAGTTCATCAAGGCCTGGCTGGAATGGCGCCACCAGCGTGTCGCGTTTCTCGCGATACTCAGCAATGGCCGCCTCAAACGCGGCTTGTTCGCCCGGCAGCGGTAGCGGAAGATTGACCTCGTCGGCCTGATCAAGCACCGCGTAGAGCTGAAAGAATTCTTTCTGAGTCAGCGGATCATATTTGTGATCGTGACAGCGCGAACATCCCACCGTCAGACCGAGCCATGCCGTTCCGACAGTCCGAGTGCGATCCACGATTTGCTCCACTCGATACTCTTCCAAATCTGCTCCGCCCTCGCGATTGCTGAGCGTATTACGTAGAAACCCGGTCGCCAGAAGTTGCTCCTGAGTGGGTTGGGGCAATAGATCGCCTGCCAACTGTTCGATTGTAAATTGATCGAAAGGCAAGTCGCGGTTGAGAGCATCGATCAGCCACTGACGATAACGCCATGCCACCGGACGTTTTTGATCCGTCAGATAACCGTCGGTGTCGGCAAAGTGACAAAGATCCAGCCACGGGCGGGCCCATCGTTCACCGTATGCAGGCAGCGACAACAGCCGATCAACTTCTCGCTCATACGCATCCGGGGCTGAGTCATTAAGAAATCGACTGACATCCTCGGGTGACGGTGGTAATCCTGTGAGATCCAGGGTCACTCGCCGCAACGATGTGGCGCGATCAGCTTCAGGGGCTGGAGTGATCTTCTGTTGCTCCAGTCCTGACAAGATGAACGCATCAATCTCGTTCCTTGTTGGGTTGTCATGGACGATGTTTGGAACCGGCGGAGTCTTTACTGCCTTGAACGCCCAGTGTTCGCGAGCGGCAGCCTGAGGTGACTGCAGAACAGATTTCTCCGGCCAACGAGCGCCCTCGGAGAGCCATCGCTTCAATTTCGTCAGTTGCTCGGAATTCAATCGCGAACCTTCAAGAGGCATGCGATGGTCGACATCGGGGCCAGCCGTGACGCGGATCCAGAGCGAACTTTTCTCGGGCTCGGTTGCGTTAAACGCGGCTCCCGAGTCGCCGCCTTGCAGCCATGTTGTCTTTGAGGTCAAACTGAGCCCGCCGCTCGGCGATTCCGCATGGCAACTCAGGCATCGATCTTTGAAGAGCGGTGCAATGTCTTTATCGAAGTCGACAGGCACCTGATCCTGTGCGCGGGCGCTTGGCCCACAGGTGAGTACCAACACTATGGGCAGTAGCAATAGAAAGAATCGCTCCGGCGAATGATAGCTGTCGCGACCGGCAAGAGATGTGATCGCAATGTCGACCGAATTCAGGTCTGCGAGGCATTCGGGAGACGTCAGCAGTGGCCAGCTTTGCATCGCGGGGCCTCATTGGAAACAGCGGAATCATCCTGAAGCACCAACGATGACAACACAGTTGCCAGTCGTGAGTGTCTCAGGTCAAGAAGACCGTGTTGTGCCCCAATGCGATTGGAATTTCAACTGATGCTCAAGTGTTTAGGCATCGGATGCAGGTCTCAGCTTTCCCTTCGGTCACGGTATACGGCCCCGCATAGAGCCGTGATTCCACTGAGCATTGCTCGACGGAGGCGAACTCCGTCAGAGGTGAATCATGATTCCGAGCAGCCTCTCTGGCGAGGCTGCTGTCTTCTCATTTCGCTCGCAGGCACCTAGGCCGCACAGTAAGCCCCTGTCACGATGTTTGTCACCGTATCGGCAGCACTGGACGTTTCCTGAACGCAGCGAGAAATATCCCCCGTGGCCAGGCTTTGTTCTTCTGCAGCTCGCGCGATCTCCTGATTTACAGCATCAACTTCGCGAATGACATGGAAGATCTGGCTGATATCGTTCACGGTTGCGTCCGTTGCTGTTCGCATTTCGTCCAGGCGAGAACGAATTTCTCGAGTCGCATCGCTGGTCTGGCGAGCGAGAGCCTTAACTTCATTGGCCACAACAGCGAATCCTTTGCCTGATTCGCCGGCTCGAGCGGCTTCGATCGTTGCATTCAGAGCCAGCAAATTGGTCTTGCCTGCGATGCTTTCAATCAGAGCAACAACCCCGTTAATTTGGTCGGCAGCGTGTCCGAGGCTGGTGATGCTGTTGCGACCTCGGTCAGCCACATCGGAAGCTCCGCGAGAAACCGCAGCCGCTCGTTCCGTGCTACTCGCGATACCACTGATCGAATAGGTGAGTTCTGTAATCGCAGTCGCTGAAGTATTGGTTGTGGAGCGAAGAACTTCGATTGCGGCTTCGATTGGAGCGGCTACGGCTTTGCTTCCCTTGAGTCCAACATAGAATCCAACGACGATGGTCGCAATCAGGGGGACCATAATGGCCAGGGCAGAGATCAGTTTGGCCCAGCTCACGGACGCGGTGATTTTGCCGACATAGTCATCAGCCAGACTTTCGACCTTCTCCGTTTCGTCAACAGCAACCAGTGCCGCTGCGTCATACTTCGTCTTCGTTTCCTGCAACTTCAAATAGCTGTTGATGTATTGGTCCATCAAAGTAGTGACTTTGGCAAACTCTGCTCGGCAGACATCCGACATTCGCTGGCCGTCAAATTTTCCTTCAAGCTGATCGGCTGCAAAGTTTTTGTCGAAGGTTCCGGTTGCCAGCATTTCATTCATCGCGTCGGAATGGAATGCTCGTGAGTCTTCTATTTCCTTGCGACAACGTTCCGCGTCCTGTCCCGCTGTCAATTGTTCGAGGAAGAACAACTGCGTCAGGAATCCGATGCTGGATTCCATGCCGCCATCAGCAGCCGCCCATTTCAGAGCCAAACCGCTGTTCCAGGTAATTGGCTTTTCCGGATCCGACTCGATTTCGTCAACCTGAGCATCGCCGAGAGCTTCCAGGACTTCACTGACGGAAATGAATAACTCAGCCTGAGTCTTAAAATCCAGCTTGGCTGCTTCGAACTTATGATGAGTATCCTGAAGTTCGGCCATGGTGGTCTCATAGACCTTAAGAGAATCATGTAACGGCTTTAGTTGTTCCTTAGACAGCACGCCCGCGTCTTCGACTCGCTTCAACTGTTCTTTGGCCCGGTCTTGATACTCCGACATGCGTTTCTTGTTGCGTTCGACATCAACGTTGTGAATGATTTCACAGTTGGCAATGATCTGCCCCTGAATGCAGATTGCGGCATTCATTGCACCGTCGGCCGTGCTCCAGGCAGGACCAGAGAGTTTGGTCAACAATCGCCCCAGTGAATAGATTCCGCCCCCGCCAGCTGCTCCACAGATCAGCACCAGAACCCCAACGACAACATAGCCAACGGCCATTCGCTTCCACAGTGGCAGATTCTCAAGTTTCATGTCTGTCTCTTGACCGGATAAGGACGTCGACGATTGGGAGAGGGCATCAGATGTTGATAGAAATCAACTCATGCTGAGCAGCTATCGAAGTTGCTGCGGCTAACTGACCGTTTTTTTGGCGTACGGGTGGGCGACTCGGGGGTTTCCGGGAGACGGCAAAGATTGTTCCGGTCGGGGCGATTGCAACGAACGCGAGAATTCGCTTAGAGCCGATCCCGGAGTCTCATAAAAGCTTAGTCAGCAGCTCATCATACTGGTCAATACAGGTGCTCCATTGATGATGCTCTGCCATGTGGCTGCGAGCAGTGCGAGACATCTGCGACGCGGCAGCAGTATTCTGCAGGATTTCACCCAGTGCGTTCGCCATTGCATTGATATCACCTCGGGGAACAAGTCGTCCCGTGAGCTGATCTCGAATGAGTTCCTGGCTGCCATCAACGGCGGTGGCCACAACCGGCAATCCCGCGGCCTGAGCCTCCAGGATCACGTTGGGTAAACCTTCCCAGTGCGATGCCAGCACAAGAGCATTAGCCGACTTCATGAGCCTCCAAACATCAGGGCGCCAGCCTGGAAGTTGAACTGAGTGGTGCAGTCCGAGTTCATCGACTCGCCGCTGCAGCTCCGGCCGCAATTCGCCTTCACCAATAAACAACAATTTGGCCCGCAGCTTTAGTTCGGGAAAACTTGAAAGCATCAGGCGGAAGGCTTCAAGTGCATCAAGAGGGGCTTTCTGTCTTGAGAGCCGACCCACGCATAGGATGATTTGATCGTCAGGCCCGCACCCCATTTCGCTGCGAGTCGCAGGGACAGCCGCATCGATTGCTTCCAGATCCACACCATTGGGAATTGTCACCATGCGATCGACATCAATCTGACAGATGCTCCGATGCAGATCACCGACTGATTGACTCACGGCCACATAGCGATGCACCATGCCTTTTGTGAGCCACTCGGGAAGGCTGACAACCAGTCGCCGATCAGCGACTCTGATTCCGCACACGATCCGGCGTACGCCCGTGAGACGACCTGCGATTCGCCCCACCAGATTTGCCTGATGGAGAAAGGTCAGCAACACGTCGGCTGGCCTGCGAAGAAGCTCTCGACGTAGCCGCCAGATCGCACGAACATCAAGCAGACCCCCAGCCTGCAGGGCCGAGACCTCAATGTTGGCAGCTTCCAGCAGAGTTGTCAGCGGCCCGGCATCTCGCAAGCTGACGACACGCACATCCCAGCCAAGATTCTGCAGGCCAATCGCTACGCGCACGAAGGCTTTCTCGGCCCCACCGACATCAAGTTCGGTGATCACCATCGTCAGTCGGCGAGATTGTGCAACAGGCCCGAGGGACATCAGGAAGACTCACGACAGAAATTGAGCACTCAGGACCACTTCAAAATGACCTTGCCGGACTGTCCGGATCGCATCGCTTCGAAGCCTTTTTCAAATTCCGTGTAATGCAGACGATGAGTAATCACCGGACTTATATCCAGTCCGCTCTGCAGCATCACTGACATTTTGTACCAGGTTTCGTACATCTCTCGTCCGTAAATGCCGTGAATCGTCAGCATGTTGAACACCACGATATTCCAGTCGATTGAGATGTCTTCTGAGGGAATCCCCAGCATCGCAATCTTTCCGCCATGGGCCATATTTGTCAGCATGCTGCGAAACGCGGAGGGATTACCTGACATTTCGAGGCCTACATCGAACCCCTCCACCATACCCAGCTCGCGCTGAACGTCTTCAAGTTTTTCGTGCCGAACATCAACGACTCGTGTTGCTCCAAGCTTCTTTGCCAGATCCAGTCGCCATGGGTTCACATCCGTCACCACAACGAATCGTGCTCCGGCATGACGAACGACGGCGGCAGCCATCAAACCAATCGGCCCGGCGCCAGTGATCAGAACGTCTTCACCCAGTACAGGGAAAGCCAGGGCTGTATGCACTGCGTTGCCAAACGGATCGAAGATTGACGCAATGTCGCGATCGATGCTGTCATGGTGATGCCAGACATTGGTCATCGGTAGAGCAATGTATTCGGCGAACGCTCCTGGGCGATTGACACCAATGCCCTGCGTCTTTGGGCAAAGATGACGACGCCCGGCCAGGCAGTTTCGGCAGCGACCGCAAACAACGTGACCTTCTCCACTGACGATTTCGCCCGGATGAAAGTCGACCACATTCGAGCCCACAGCGACGATCTCGCCGACGAATTCGTGACCAACCGTCATCGGAACCGGGATTGTTTTCCGAGCCCACGCGTCCCATTCATAGATGTGCACATCGGTTCCGCAGATCCCTGTGCGATCCACTTTGATCAGAACATCGTTGACGCCCACGGTCGGTTCCGGAACATCTTCCAGCCAAAGCCCCTTTTCGGAGTGTCGTTTAACCAGAGCCTTCATCGGGAAATCCCCTTGGTGGATTGAATATAGTGGACGCGTTGTGCAGTATACTAGATTAGTTTCGTCCAGTTTGCAAGACGTATTTCCATTATCGTGGAACTTGTTGTAGAGTTCAGTTCACCGCTGGTGTTTTCGCCTAACGGTGTGCCGGGGGCGAAATAAAGTCAACGACGCCTGTGGGTTGCCTTGAACAATAAAGCCATTGCCCCATTGTTTCTTCATTTATGCGGCATCTACGAAGAAGTCTCTTTTTATGAAAAAGAAGCCCACCTCCGGTGTCGGAGAAAACCCGTCGGCGGAAGACGTCAGTCGCCATGTCTGCCGTCGCATTCATGAACTGCGGCAGAAGCTGGGTTGGTCTTTAGACGTTTTGTCGCAGGCGTCTGGCGTAAGTCGCTCGATGTTGAGCCAGATTGAGCGAGAGCAGGCAAATCCCACTTTGGCCGTCACTGTCAAGATCGCAAATGCTTTGGGAATGTCTTTGGCAGAGTTATTGGAGCAGGTTGTTCAGGTTCGAAACATTGAAGTTATCCGATCGGAAGATCGTCAGCACATTTTTCGAGCTGACGGCGATTGCTCCATTCGTACGCTTTCGCCGCTGCACCTCGAAAAGGATGTGGAATTCTACGAAGTGCTGTTGACCCCCGACGGGATCCTTCGGTCATCGCCGCATTTTGAGGGAACTCGTGAGTTTCTGACCGTTCAGAAGGGCAAAGTTCAGGTCACGTCAGAGGCCGAAGTGACGGAACTGAATAAAGGCGATTCAGCCAGCTATCGAGCCGATGTTCCTCATGAAATCCGCAATCTGGCCAAAGCCGAGTCGCTCGTCTTTCTGGTTGTGATCTATCAGTAGTTTTCGTTTCTGGGGCCGCGGAAGATGATGGGCCGCAGGGAAGAGTGACGTCTGAGGCAGAATCAGTCTGGTGGCGGGCGCTCGCTGCCGAGCCAATAGCCTTGTCCAGCCATTGGGTGGGGACTCGTAGGATTTTCTTCGGCACCAAACCCGATTTCACCCCTTCAATCCTGTTTCCACAATTGCGGCGAGTTCTCTATAGTCCCACCTGTACATATTGGTGTCAGGGATTCTTGAGGTCAGCGATGTCGGAAGTTTCAGTTTCTGAGCAGGACGTTTCGCGGTATGTCGTTCGCTATGGAACGATGAGGCTGCTGGGTGACTTTGAGGCACGCCGCCAGACCTCGTTCGCTCGAAACGATGAAGTCGTCGTTCGTTCGGAACGTGGCATCGAATGGGGCGTCGTGTTATGCCCTGCGACGAATCAGACAGGTTCTTATCTGGGAAACACTAAAGGCCCCGGCGGAAGAATTCTGCGACCGGTTTCTGATGAGGATCGACGGTCCCGTGGTGAGAATTCAGCTCGCGAGAAGAAGTTCTTTGACCTCGCCTCGTCCATGATCAAAGAACGATCCATGCAGATGCAGGTGATCGATATTGAGCAGATTTTCGGCGGCGAACGAGTCATCATCTATTATCTCTCCGAGAATCGCGTTGACTTCCGTGATCTCGTGAAATCCATGGCTCGCGAATTCAACACTCGCATTGAAATGCGTCAGATTGGAATCCGCGATGAGGCACGACTGCTGGCGGATTACGGTGATTGTGGCAAGCCGGTGTGCTGCAACACACACCTGCAGGAAATGCCCCCCGTGTCGATGAAAATGGCGAAATTGCAGAAAGCAACGCTCGACCCGAACAAGATTTCCGGCCGCTGCGGGCGGCTGAAGTGCTGCCTGAGGTACGAATATGACACCTACGAAGAACACCGTAAGGAGCTACCTCCTATCGGCGCTACGGTGATTACGAAAAACGGCACTGCTCGCGTTCTGCAACATGAATTACTGGCAAAACGGCTGGTTGTCGTTTACGAGGATGGGCGGCGTGTCATGACCGATTCTGCCGACATTGTTACCGTGGTCTCCCGAGGCAGTAAGCCGGGCCGCTCAGATTCGGACGAAGACTAAATTCCGTAATCGGGCCTTCATTCGGTCGGTGGCTTGTTGTAGAATCGCCACACACCCATAAAATCAATTGACGCTTCCTCGCCACAAAGTCCCCGGATCGTTTCAGCAATGACCTCTGTCAGAAACCATGCCACTCCCCGGACCTACCATCCCATGGCCTACAAGTTTGTGTTTTCCGCATTGCGGTTTACACAGGAGCAGCTTGGGCGTGATCGATCGACGGAAGCGACGGGGCATATCAGTGGGCCGGAACTGCTGGACGGAATTCGACGCCTGGGTTTACAGCATTTCGGAATGATGTCGATCGTGGTCTTCAAGACCTGGGGAATTCACAGTACCGACGATTTCGGCAAGATCGTGTTTCAGTTGATTGAAGCCGGCGAAATGCGAAAGACGGATGACGATCAGTTGCATGATTTCCTTGGTGTGTACGATTTCAGCAAAGTCTTTCTCGACGATTACACGCTCGACACCAGTGAAGTCTTCAGCAGGTCCTGAACACGGCCACAGTCGAGGTGGAATCCTTGCAAGCTGTCCCTGTGGGGGCCATTTAGCATCAGTCCTTTAATTGCCCCGGGGATTGGTCGAGTAGCGCGCAATCAGTTTGGCTGCGATTACTGAGGCTCACTTGTCACGCGTTACTGGAAGACGTTGGAATTTGTGTGGTTTGACAAGTTCGCCCGAAGAACGCAGTGACACCGGCCGCGGATGTTGTTTCCAGCTCAGCCATTTCAATGATGGTGTCTTGTTGCGCTCGTTTGAGTCGGAGCCATAAGCGACTGGCCACTTGGCAGGCCAGCTCCCACGTAGTGATGGTGCCAATTGCGTGCCGGAAATAGCGGCCTCAGCAAGGGCTCCGTCAGTCAGGCACTGTGCCCGCGATGATGCTTTCGCTTGAGGCCCAAAATCGGGGCAACCCAGCGAATCTTGACTGCTGAATTCACGCAGGGACAAAATCCCGGCTCATCACTTGGCGAATGCGGATTCTGTGGTAGTATCCGAGTGTTGGGTTTTATCCCAACACTCGATTGGTAAGAAGAACTACAGGATTCGGAGGACTGCCATGTTGGTGCTAAGACGTCGAAAAGGCGAACAGATTATTATCAACGAAGAGATTCGCATCTACGTGGCTCAGGCGTCAGAGGGCAGTTGCACTCTATCGATCGAGGCGCCGAGTTCCTTTGTGATTCGCCGGGGTGAACTACCGCCGTTGGAAAAGCGAGTTCCTCGAGGAATTTCCTCTTCAATGCAGGCCACCAAATGAATACTCATGTCGGACAGTTAATCCGAGAAGCCCGCATCGCTCGCGGGATTTCTCTCCGTGCATTAGCGGGGCAGGTTGGAATTCACTTTAGTCACTTGTCGAAGATCGAAAACGGCAAAGATCAGATCGGCCGTGATTCGTTGCTTCGAGTGGCGGAAGAGTTGGGAGTAGATCCGGATTTATTGTTAGGTGAAGCTGGGCACCAGGCTGTTCCATTTCGTGTATTGGGAGACATTGCGGCCGGTAAGCCTATTGAAGCGATCGAAGATGTCGAAACGTTTGATCTGACTCGACTCTTCGACCCTCACCAGCATTTTCTATTGCGGGTCAAAGGCCATTCGATGATTCTCGATGGAATCAGCGACGGAGATCTCGCCATCATCCGGCATGCCAATACGGCAAAAAACGGTGACACGGTCGTCGCCATCGTGAATAGCGGTGAAGCAACGCTTAAGCGATTCCGCCGGACCAAAGACGTCATTGTTTTGACGCCGGCCAACGACCAAATGATCGCCACCACGTGGCCTGCTGCTCAGGTTGAAATCCGAGGCATCTACGTGGGACTCGTGCGAACTCATCGGTGACGTGGTGCGTAATAGGCACTGACAAAACCGGGGCAGGCACCTTTGTTGTTCGCTGTTCTCAATGATTCCGGCATCTCTGCGGGAGCCAGTCCAGGTTCTGTTAGGCGTTCTCGGAGAAACCATGTGCCGCAGGGTGCAAAGTCGGTCTGTTGAATTCATCGCTTACCGGCCAGACGCAGGCGTCATTGCACGGTTTCGCCGCGGCCGGCGGATCGGCGATAATCATGGAGCGGTCAGCAGAATCTAGTTTCGGTCTTCGGTTTCCACTGATGCAAGCTGGGCATTGAACCAGTCGTGAGCGGATCGCCAGAGATGTGTGCCCAGGGAACCGCGAGGTAAACCCAACGCGGCAGTGCCACGTTCGCCGCAGCGAAATGCCGTCGCCTGTTCGTCAGGCAGTTCCACGATCGCCGTGAAACGATGTTCGGTCAGTCGCAAACGATCTTTGCTGCTGGAGGATTCTCTTTCGTCCATCTGTGAAACATTCAACGCACCTCCATTCGTAGCAGCCAACGCGGGATGAGGAATCGACCGGCTGGCTCGCGGGTTGACTCGCACCAGCGTGGCCCTTACGGCTTCGTGAGTCCCAATACGAACTTTCACAGACTGACCGACGAGGCCCGTTGCAACTGCCAGATCGCGTTGAGCGATCGACAATTTTAACTCTTTATCTTCCTCAACGCCGATCGTCATCAGTTCCATCCCTGCGCTGGCGAATGTCCCCAACAGATTGTGCAACTCTCGACTGATAATCTGCCCGGACCGTCCGGCTCGAATTTCAAGGCCACCCGTCTGTTTCTGGCATTCATGAAGTTGACGCAGCAGGGATTCGCGTGTCCCCTGAAAGACATTCAGTGCGCCGGAGTTATGTTCGCCGGACGCGGTTTGAACTCGCAGATCCTGCTGTGCCAATTGTTTCTGCAGATCCAGCCGTTTTGTCGTCACGTCTTCGTTTCGCAGGGTCAGCAGCAAGTCTCCGGCGTGGACATGCTGGCCGTTGTTGACATGAATCGATTGAATGAAACCGGGAGTCTCCGCGCGAACGACTTCTCCGTTCGTGAAGTCGACAACTCCTGGAGCCGTCGTCATCACCGGCGATGGCAAGCCGAACAAAGCGGCCAGAAGAACTCCGATCAATCCGCTGCTGACGAGTGACGCGCGGAACAGTCGTTCGGGATGTTGAACTCGCAGATGATTGAGCGTTCTGAGAAATCCCCACAAAGGGCGGACAAACCATAAGCAAACGCCAAGTGCGGCCAGCGCCAGCCCCGCACCGTGGAACAACACCGACGCCATGATGAGCAGAGAAAACGTAACCAGAAGTCTCCAGATCATGGATACTGCACCGTAAGCCATCAGAATCCAGCGTTGCTGACCAATGACCGTGGGCCGACTGCCACTGTCCCCAAAGAAGATTCGCCGAGCCAGCTCCGTGATCACGTTATTCGCCTGACTACTCAGGTTCGGGATCTGCAGCAAATCGGACAGGACATAGTATCCATCAAATTTCATCAGCGGGTTGAGATTGAACAGCAATGTCGAAACGCTGGCCATGATAATCGTGTTCTGCAACACGTGTCGAAACAAAACAGAATCGCACCACTTCCACGCCAGAATCGACAGCGAGGCAATGATCAGTTCGACATACACACCCGCCAGAGCCGTATGAATGCGCTGCCAGCGGGAGCGAAAAGACCAGCACGACGATGCGTCAACATAGGCGAGTGGTGCAAGAAAGGCGATGATCACTCCGGTTTCACGAATGTTGCCGCCATAACGATGGCAAACGAGGGCATGTCCCAACTCATGAAAGAACTTGAGCGCGATCCAGGCGATCAATAGCCAGAACCAGTTCTGCTGCGAGATCACGTTAGCGGAACTGGCCGTGAATCGATCCCAATTGGCCGACAACGTCAAGCCCGCGATGACCATCAGCATCATCGCGAGGATGGTCGCGGGTCCGGAGAAAATCCAGCCGCATGCCGGCTGCAGGGTTCGCAGTAAAGAGTCTGGCCGCCCGAGAGGAATCTTTTGCCAGAGCGGATTCAGTTTTTTCCAGAATGGCTTGTGGCTATTCGGTGCTTTGACCGTTGTCGATGCACCAGAGGAAGTTGTGTCACTGTCAGCGAATGCTCCCAGGCCATTTTCCAGCAACCATGAATAGATGGAAATGGCCTGAGTCTGCCCGAGGGCTTTTTCTTTTAGCTGCTGCGAGGCAATCGCCAGAGCTTCAGCGAAGCTTGTGCGGCCATCAAGCAGCGAAACAAACACGTATTCCGCATAGCCGATTCGGAAGTATTCCGACGTCGTTTTGACTTCGAGGTGATAGAACGTTTCGCCGCTGTAGTTTTGCGGTACGAACAGCAAATCGTCGCGAAGTTTCAGACGAGTTCTGCTCAGCTCAACGGTGGAAATGTCGGGCATGCCCATCATGTTACCACCCCAGCCAGCCCAGCAGCCATGCCGCTGGCTTGTGGAACAGGTTCCAGCCCAAAGCATGGCGGCGAGTATTCACGTGGGCCGATCCACGCATGCCGGGACGAAGCAGCGAGGTGTGATTGGGAATGTCAGCTTCCGCGATAAAGATGTTCTTTCCATCCCGAATCTCTGCGCGAGGATGCACGGATCGAATCAGAGCAGTGATAGAATCTTCCGGCGCGGCTTCCAGCTGAATATCGACTGTCATGCCAATCTCAACATGCCGAATGTCTTCTTCGGGAATGCAAAGTTCAACGACCATCGCGTCCAGCGGAGCGATCTCAAACAATGTCTTGCCCATTTCGAGCGGAACGCCTTCGGCTTCTCGATGGTCACCGCTAACGACGACCCCACCAGCCGGGCTGCGAATTTCGAGTGACTCATTGCGATGCTGCAGCAGTGCGGCTCGTTGTTCGAGTCTTTGCATTTCATGTCCGGAGATCGCGGCGTTCCCGAATTCTTTTTTGCTGAGTTGAGTGTTTCGCTCTTTCGTAGCTTTGTTGAGATTCGCCTGAACTTCAGCCAGCTCCCAGCGGATTTCTCGTCCATCCATCTGAGCCAGAAGTTGTTCTTTCGTTACGATGTCTCCCGGTTCAACGAGGCACTGTTCCAGCGGACCGTCAAACGGGGCCGCGACATAACGCCGTTCGACCGGCTGCAGTTCCAGTTCGCAGCGAATGCGATAGATCATCGGCAACATCAGCACCATGGCGATGGCCCCGGACAACCAGGTCGCCATTTGCAGTCGTGATGTGGTGAGCACACCGCGAGCGCCACGGATCAGCGATAACCAGCGACTGTCAGCCACTTTCTGAAGTACGCCAAGGCAACCAGCCAAAGCACCGGCCCCGGCACGGAGAAAGCGTTCGGCTTCACGAATGCGATCCGTTATCGCGACGTCGTTAGTGCTTAACGGCAATGTCACGAGGATGCAGCCCATCGCATCGCCGGATTCGGTTTGAATCGGCATGCTGACGAGATTATCGCCATAGCCGGACTCCGCTAGTTGCTGATGTGACAACAGGGCGTGGCGATTGGACAATTCCAGTGCAGGCCAAACGCCACTGGTGGACCGAATCAGCGATTCCTGCAGTGCGGATTCTACCAGCCGGGTTTCTTCGGAGAACGGATCAATAACCGCACCGCCTGAGATCGCAGCGACCTTGACTTCTGATCGACCACTTCGGCACATCCCTATCACAACTCGATCGGCCTGCAGATACGTTTGCAGCGAATCCGCCAGTCGCTGACATCCTGAGTTGGAATCATTTGCTGACTGGACGTGCGCCACAAGTTCGATCAGGGCCGCCACGGTGGATGCGTTTTGTGCGTTCTGGCGTCCAGCTCGTTGTAACGACCATTCGCCGATGAACGACGAAAGCATCAGCAACGACGTTGCGACTTGATTATTCCTGTCATCCAGAGCGATCTGCGGAGAAGCTGGCGGCTGCGTAATCATCAGCAGGCAATGGCCCGGTAGTGAACCGATCGGCAGAGCGCACAGGTTCAGTTCAGTGCCCACAGAGGTCCACGTCAGATCATTTCTGCGCAGACATTCAGTAGCCGTCCGCTTGAGTTGATCGCGCAAACTTTGCGACGCACCTTCAATCGGAGCCAGCAGGCCTTCGAGATATTCGGTCTGCCCGATCTGTGAGCCGGAAGGATGACGCCAGACCAGCAATGTCGGCTGACAAGCTCTTTGCAGATACGCTGCGACGACCTTCTGGACATCGTTCAGGTCTTTCGCATTCAGTAAACTGTTGCGAGTTGTCTGGAACAGATGCTGAACAGAATTGCCATCGGCACGGCCATCCGCAGGGAGATTGTCCTGCACATCGCAGGTTGTCGATCCATCTGACGAAAGCACAGGGAGATACCTCAGTGTCCACAGAGATTTTCAGAAAGTTAACGGGAAATTGATCGCTTAGTTTCGAACCGCTACCGGCGTTGATTTGCCCGGTGTTCCGCTGGATTCTTCAGGAGTCATTTTGACAGTTTCAGCAGCCGGGACAGATGCTGCTGGTTTGGTTGTTTCAGGCGCAGGTGTTGCAGCCGGGGGCGAATCTCCAGCGGAGTGTTCCATCACAAGAATCGCTCGCTCTCCGCTCTGATGCTGACGAGCAGAGTTGGGCAAGCGGACTTTGACTCGCACTGATGAATTCGATGTATCGGAAGTAGGAGAGACATATTCAATAATGCCTTCAGTCAGGACCTGATCGGCTCCCAGTTTCAGCTCGACAACCTGATCCTTTTCAACTTCATTTCGCTGAGACAATGGAACAGAGAACACAATCAACAGCGGGTCTAGCTGTACGAGACGTGCTATCGTGGGGTCCGAAGGCGAAACGAATTCGCCGGCTTCTCGGGACAGCTCAGAGATCACTCCGTCCATCGGAGCAATCACCTGACGCTGCTTTAGTTGAGATTCGATTCGGCGCGATTCCAGCTGTTTGACTTCGAGATCTTCTTTAACCGACAGCAGGCGAGCTTCGGCGATGCGAATCTCGGTTTGAATACGATCGACTTCCTGTTGGCTGGCATGATCACGCTCGCGAAGCTGCTTGAGTTTTTCCTGTTCCTGAATCTTCATGTCGAGATCTGCCTGAGCGGACTTCAGGAGCCCTTCGGCGTTCATGCTGCGACGAGCAACTTCGAGAGACGCTCGCAGGATGTCGTCGTCCATAACCGCAAGGATATCTCCCTGCTTCACAATGGCCCCTTCAACGACTCGTACTTCCGACAACGTACCCATCTCTGATGCTGCGACTGAAATGTCACGGTACGGTTCTGTAAAGGCTTCTACCACGATGCTGGATTCCGGAGCATTCGGTTCGGATGCCGCAGCCTTTGCCGGAGGCGCAGAAACCGGAATACTGGCCCCGGCTGTTTGCCGCAGAGACTCCTGAGATACGGTTGCGGAGGCAGTTCCATTGGCTGAAATAAGTTTTGTCGCCACCGGAGCCATTGATCCGTTTTCACCAGGCTCAGTCATGGCGGTCACTGCAAAAACAGCGACAGGAACTGCGAGCGCGGCGGCGGAAAACAGTGTTTTACGGGTCAGCATTGTACACCGGGAGTTCTGTTGGCGGATCAAGAAGGTGTTGCAACAACGCAACGTGTCCGTACAGACCCTAGGTCATGATTGGAACGATCGACGTTAAAAACACTGGCGGTAGGGAAGGTCGATGGGAGATTATTCCTTGTTCGCGACTGCTTCTGGTTGTATCGATTGTACGCTCGGAACATCAGGCCGACTTTTGTACGATCCCAACCCGTGTTTCCTGATCAATGTTGGTGCTCGATATCCCTGAGGTATCACTATGTCACGCAGATTGCTCGTCGCTGTTGCCCTGCTGCTTTGGAGTCCGTTGACATCGGCGGATGATGTCAGCTTCTCACGCGATATTCGCCCGATTCTTGCGGCTAACTGTTTTGGCTGCCACGGTACGGACGAAGGGCATCGAGAAGGCGACCTGCGACTGGACACGTTCTCCGGGGCTACAGCGGAGCATGATGGACGAGCGGCAATTGTTCCGGGGAAACCTGAGGCCAGTGAGTTACTGGAACGAGTCAAGTCTCATGATGCGGACTCCGTCATGCCGCCTCGTGAAACCGGCAAGGCTCTGACTGCTCAACAAGTTGACATGCTGGAACGATGGATTCAGTCCGGGGCCGAGTATCAGCAGCATTGGGCCTTCATTGCTCCGGTTTCTCCACCAATCCCTGAGTTTGCTGATGAACAATTCCGGCAATGGATTAAGAATCCGATCGATGCATTCATTCTGCAGCGACTTCAAAAAGAAGGCCTGCGTCCAGCACCTGTCGCGGAATCCTCGACCTTGCTGCGGCGAGCGTCCCTGGATCTGATTGGATTGCCGCCTGAACTGTCAGAGCTGGACGCCTTTGCCTCAGCCTCGGAGTCGTCGGCTGAAGATTCTGCAACAAGCGACGATTTGCGGTGGAGCAAGGAGATCGATCGCCTTTTGGCCTCTCCGCATTTCGGAGAAAAGTGGGCTCGCCATTGGCTGGATGCGGCACGGTATGCGGATTCTGATGGCTTTGAAAAAGACAAGCCGCGGTTCGTCTGGTTCTATCGCGACTGGGTTGTTCGTTCGTTCAACAATGACAAGCCGTACAACGAGTTTTTGAAGGAACAATTAGCTGGCGATTTAATCCCGAAGCGAACTCAGGATCAGCTCGTTGCCACCGGCTTTCTTCGTAACTCGATGATCAACGAAGAGGGCGGAGTGGATCCGGAGCAGTTCCGGATGGAGGCTATGTTCGATCGCATGGATGCGGTGGGTAAAGCGATGCTGGGAGTGACCATTCAATGTAGTCAGTGTCACAATCACAAGTACGATCCGATCAGCCAATCGGACTACTATCGGATGTTTGCGTTTCTGAATAACTGCGATGAAGCGCAGGCGACAGTCTATACTCAGGACGCTTTACAGAAACGAGAAGCGTTGATGTCGGAGATCCTGCTTCTCGGAACGGAGCTTCAGAATGCTCATCCGCAATGGCGTGAAAAGTTGAATGACTGGGCCAGCGATATTGCTCAACGGGCGAATCCGTGGTCGATCGTCAGGCCGGAACTGGATAGCAGCGGCGGACAGAAACACT
>Ga0255095_1000515_pt1 | contig 19335 bp, 15 predicted proteins | sample Colum_Law_RepC_8_2_FD_188435 | JGI IMG/M metagenome (GOLD analysis project Ga0255095, IMG submission 188435) | Freshwater microbial communities from Columbia River, Oregon, United States - Colum_Law_RepC_8d | ecosystem: Environmental > Aquatic > Freshwater > River | place: USA: Oregon...
ATATTATTATCGGCCGAGTAAGCCGCGATCACTTCCACATCGCGGGCCTGACGCGGGAACACGACAGCGATCGGCTCGATCTCATAGAGACTGGCGTCCGACGAAAACACAGCGACAGCCGCCGGATCGACTCGCAATTCGCCTTCGATCGTGTCGCTGAGATCCTCAACCAGTCTTCGACGCAGTTCTTCCACAGATGCTATTGTCCAAAGCGCTCCGACTACGGAGCGACAATCTTCGAGCTCAACCCGGCTTAGACGCCTGTCGCTGCCGGAGATCCTGCTGACGATAACGTTCTGCGGTCTCCAGGTCGAACCTGGGATGCTCATCCGCCATCGCCGTTTGTCGATGTCGCGATCCACACCGGTAGCAAACAAGCATGTCGCCCATAAACGTGTAAAGTAACATATCAATCAACGCGGCCACCATCAGAATCGCCAGTGCCAGGAGCGGTTGATAATTTGCGTAGGCGATACAGCTAAGAATGGCTGCAGTCGCTACAAGTGCCAAACCCATCGCCGGCGGAAAATCTTTCTGACGCCATAAATCCTCGCATCCGCAGATCCGACAACGGCACAAATGACCTTCAGAGAAATCGCCGACTCCCTCGTTTCGCCCCCACTGGCATTCGTCGCACTTGACCGGACCGTCAGCAGGTTTCGGACTCGTAACGCGTCTGTGCTGACAAGCTGGACATTGAAAGATGATGTGGGTGGCCATACCGGTGGATCTCGGCTTGAATCAATCAGGAATCACAACACACTTCGCCGGGAGATGGCGGCAGGTTGTTGCTGTCACTATGACCATTTGCACCCCCGTAACAAACTGTTCCTGCGGGGATTCTCATTTGCAGACGACTCCCGGCATTAGAAAGTCCTTTGCCGAGAATCTGAACACGAGATTTGCCGAGCGGAGCCGCTCAGCATTTTGACCTTTGCCTGCAGGAGGTAAAAACTGAGCTTAAGCAAACGCGGGCACACCCTACGGCTTTTTCGCGTGTTTCTCTGGCGAAGACATCCCGAGTTGCACCAGCGGAGTCACCCTGATCGCCGCCGCCGAGTTTCCTCCTGAGCAGCCAGTACACGATCCGCACCCGGAAGCCGATGACTTCAAAAACGTCTGCTGGAATCGACGCCAGAAAATCGCAATTGCGACAAAAACCATAACCGAAGTTGCCAACGTCTGAGCATCCATGGGACTACATCCTGATACCAATTTGATATGTCAGGAAAGCACCGATCCACGCCAGAGCCGTCATATAAACAAACGAAAACACCGGCCAACGCCAGCTGTTGGTTTCGCGACGAATCACCATCAGCGTTGATACACACTGCGCGCAAAGTGCAAAGAAAACCATGATCGACAAGGCCACCGGAATGGAGAACACAGGAGATCCATCCGGCCACGTCGCCGCCATCAGGGTTCCTCGGAGCCCTTCGTCCTCTTCACTCACGTCACCTCCGAGACTGTAAATTGTCCCGAGTGTCGCGATCACAACTTCTCGTGCCGGAAAAGACGCCAGAACGCCGACACCAATGCGCCAGTCCCAGCCCAGTGGCTTAAAGATCGGCTCGATGGACTGACCGATCCGCCCCAGCACACTTCCTCGCAGAAGATCGCCGTTAACCTGATTCAACTTCTCGGTCAGCCCCGTAATTTCTTCGCTTTCGGGATCTGCTCCAGAGGCTTCAAGTGCTTCAAGTTTGGCCGTCAATTCATACCGTTCGCGTTGATCACCGGGGAATGATCCACCGGCCCAGACCAGAACGCTGGTGGCAAAAATCAAGGTGCCGGCCCGAGCCACGAACGACTGACCGCTTTCCCAGACTCGTTCAAGCACAACGCGCACTGAAGGAACGCGATAATCCGGCAGTTCCAGGAGAAATGGAGAGGGTTCACCGCGAAACAACGTTCGTCGCAAAATTATGGCGACAGGAATTGCGACCACCAGCCCGAGTGTGCTCATGCCAAACAGGACCAATGCCTGCAGCGATAACCATCCGCCAAAAAACTGCGTGTCCGGAATGAACGTATAAATCATCAGGACATAGACCGGCAAACGAGCAGAACAGCTCATCAACGGGGCGATCAGAATCGTCACAAACCGGTCGCGGCGATCATCGATGACTCGCGTCGCCATGATCCCCGGAACAGCACAGGCGAACGATGACATCAGAGGCAAAAACGAACGCCCGCTGAGCCCCAGAATCCCCATAAAGCGATCCATCATGAACGCCGCTCGCGCCATGTAGCCGCAGTCTTCCAGCAATCCGATGAACAAAAACAACAGGCATATCTGCGGCAGGAACACGATCACCGAACCCACGCCATTAATCACCCCTTCCGTCAGCAAACTGCGTAACGGACCGGGCGACATAGATGAAGAAACCTGATCGCTGATCCAGCCCAGCATCGATTCGACGCCGTCGCTGAGCGGTGCAGAAAACCAGTTGATCGTCGAGAACACCATCAGCAAAACTGCGAGACAGATCAGGAAGCCAAAGAAGCGATGCGTCAGCACCGAATCGATTCTGTCAGTCAATCGCGTGCGCGAATTCGGAGTTCGCGTCTGAACGTTTGCCAGAAGCTCGCCGATGTAGTGGTACCTCTGACTGGCTTCGGTCGCTGGTATCTCAAGATGCTGTTCGGACAGTTTCCGACGCGAGTCCTGCACCTCAATCAGGTAATTCTGACCAGCGGCTTCGGTCAGCATCAGTTCTACGGATCCGCCGGGATCGAGCAAACTGCGAGCGATCAGGAAGCCACAACGCTTTTCCTGAGAAACATTGGCGGCTTGCAGTACTGCTCCGAGGCGACTGACTTCTTCCTGAATCGGCGCTGATAGCAAAGAATGACCAAAGCTGTCAGAAGCCAGTTCAACCGGACCACCTCTGGCCGTCAGCTCGTGAACCACGGCATGCTTCAGCTCAGCAAGCCCTTCACGACGACTGGCCGATGTAGGGACAACGGGAACTCCAAGCTTCTGCGACAGTGCAGAAAGGTCAACGCGGACCCCGGAACTTTTTGCCGAATCCCACATGTTCAGGCACAACACAACCGGCAGCCCGACTTCCAGCACCTGTGTCGCCAGGTAGAGATTTCGTTCCAGGGCCGCGGCGTTACAAATGCAGATAATCAGATCAGGCCGAGGTTCATCGGAGCATCCCGTCAAAACCTGTACCGCGACCATCTCGTCGGGCGATTTTGGGGAGAGACTATATGTTCCGGGCAGGTCGCTAAGTTCAATTTCGTGACCGTCCCACTGAACGCGACCAATTCGCTGTTCGACAGTCACACCCGGATAATTGCCGGTCCGAACCCGCATGCCGGACAGCGCGTTGAACAGAGTACTCTTACCCGTATTTGGGTTGCCAATCAGGGCAACTCGCAAAGGGCGATGATTCTGGACGGCGGGAGTTGGTTGATTCGTCACTGACGGCCCACTAACCAGCAGCCAATTCAAGCTGGCTGGAAGCTCTGCGAGCAGTTCGGTTCTGCAGCGAATCTGTTTCAACCGATACGCAGGAGGCTTCCGCTGATCTCATGGAGACCGAGCAGCCATGCACGCGATACTGTACCGGGCCACCAAACGGAGCACGTCGCAGAACTTCTACGATGGTTCCGGGCACGAAACCCATTTCCATGAGTCGGGAGGCAACACGACCTGCCCCGGAAATAGCCGTGACAACTGCCGATTTGCCAGGTGTTAAGTCAGCCAGACGCAACGTGTTCACAGCAGCACCGTCCATAAAAACGTGAGGAACGACGAAACTGAAAGACTCGGACCACTGAACCCATGATCAAAAACTGCCTGCTGGTTTGCAAGCGTGGAGTGAGACTCAATCTCACATTGCCTGAAAACAGTATCGCAGGTTGCGGAGAGTCCGCCACATCGCAGTTGTTCGTTTCCTCAAAAATTCGAAGGTTTTTTGTTTCTGAGACCCCGGTATCAATAATGCGGTGGCCGTTCCGAACCCGGATCGAGTCGCTCAGGGCTTTCGCTGAGCAGTTCCAGAGAACCCTCAATCTTCCCAAATCGCGACTCGTACTCCTGCAATCGTCGAAAATGAACCAACAGTGAGGTATTCAAGCAGTCAATATCGTGCTGCAGGTGAGCCATCGCGGATTCGATTTTCTCGAGCCGGGCTTCCAACGAAACAGAATCAGGTTGCGTCATGATGTTCAGCTTTCAATTCTGATTGTTGCTGATAAAGAAATGCCGAACTCCGCAGCATGTCAGGGCGAGAGTGTAACGGGGGCGGACTTGACCGATGACCGCCGTCGGTGCAGATTCCAGTTTTTCACAATCACCGGATCAGGCTTCCCGGAACATACCGAACGCTCATTTCTGATTTTCGGGCCTTAAGCATTCGCGGATTATCAGCAGGACAAAATAGAAAATGAATCATCCTCAGGTCATTGAACTGAATCACTCATTAGCACGGCATCATCTGAGCCGACTGCGAAACAAGAATACCGCCCCGGCTGAGTTTCGGCAGCACATTCGCAGCCTTTCGACGTTGCTGGCCGCCGAGGTGACTCGCCAGCTCCCGCTGGAAGCGGTTTCCGTTCCGACGCCGATTGAGACCACGGAGTGTCAGCAGCTTGCGGGGCGCATTGCCGCAGTCCCAATTCTGCGAGCTGGTCTCGGGATGGTGACTCCGCTGACAGACTTGATTCCTCACCTTGAAGTTTGGCACCTGGGACTTTACCGAGATGAAGCGACTGCCAAACCCGTGCACTATTACGACAAGCTTCCGAATGATGATCCCGCTGACGTCGCGATCGTTCTTGATCCCATGTTGGCCACGGGTGGTTCCGCATCGATGGCGATTGAAGCATTAAAGCGTTGGAAAGTTCCTCGTATCTATATGCTTTCGATTATCGCTGCTCCCGAGGGAATCCGGCATGTGCTGGATCAGCACAACAATGTGACAATTCTGACCACCGCCATTGATCGATGCCTGAATGAACGGAAATACATCGTGCCGGGGCTAGGTGATGCAGGAGACCGAATGTTCAATACCTGACATTGCAGATCGCCACCTGGGCTTTGTTCTTTAAGAGAACCCTGAGAATGTTCCTGGTTGCCCTCCGCCTGCCACGTTTGTTGCGGCCATTCATTACGTCGTTGCTCTAAGTGTCTGCTCGTCAACCAGGCTGGGCTTCCTATAGTGGCTTGGGGATACGAGAACTGAGCCATCAGCGGTTAGATAACGTTAGGGAAAAACCGTAGGGGCAGGGAATTCCTCCGGAATGAAGGCCCCTGGGATTTCCATCACTTCTGCATCTTTACGCAGTAGACGTTTTGTGGATTGCTCCAATTCAGCGTACAGTTGAAAGAAATCTATGAGGAGAAATCTCAATGGCGAAGAAAGCCAGCCAGACCAAGGAACCGAAACCAAAACTCAGCAGCGTCTCTGAGTTCACCCAGCCGAAGAAGCGAAAGCCATTTTCGGTGTTCCTTGTAATCGATGATCGCAACACTCGGGAAACCGTCGCGGCAACTCTGAAAGAACTTCAGATCGAAGTTCACGACTACATGACCGCCATGGAGTTTTACCGTGACTACCGGAATCCAGTTCCCGGCTTGTTGCTGACAGAGATTCATCTCCGCGGTATGAGCGGTCTTGAACTGCAGGACAAACTGGCGGCCGATAAGAATGATCTGATGATCGCCTTGATTGCCGGCCATGCGGAAGCTCCAACAGCAGTCAAAGCGATGCAGGCTGGTGTGGTTGATTTCCTGCCAAAGCCAATTCAAGTCGATGCACTTGTCGAACTTGTCGGTCGCGCGTACGCCATGTACTACGATGTCGACTGGGACTTCGTCGGGGAAGACCTTGACGATATCGAACGCAACATCAATCGCATTACAGGTCGGGAACGCGAAGTTCTTGATCTGGTTGTACTGGGGCTTTCCAGTCGCGAGATCGGTCTCAAACTGGACATCAGCGTCAAGACGGTTGAAGCTCACCGCGCTCATATCAACGATAAGATGCGAGCAAATGACCTCGCACATCTTGTGCGAATGGTCATGTCGTATCAGGAAGATTCAGCCGGCTGATTAAAGTTGTCAGCTTCAGCTACTTTTGTGCATCAGACTAAAAGAGAGCTTCTGGCGACTAAAGAGACTTGATCCGTCAGAGATCGAGTGAGGCAGAGATCGCATACAGCTGTGATCGCTGGCTTAGCGGTCACTCAATCAGAGATCCCGAGGATGTTCGCGGCAGGCTGATCGGCCGATCAGAACAGCAGCCCGCCATCCTCGTCAGATTCCTCTTTTGCAGCCTTGCGGGTTGTTCGAGCAGCATCTGCGGCGGTGTTCTTCTGCAAGGTTGAGGTTGCGTCGAACTCGGCGGTCTCAATGTCGTCCGTGGCTGTCAGCTTAGTCACAATTTCGATTCGCTGAGCCGCCGCATCCAGTTTCCGATGACAGACTCGCAGCAAAGCCATGCCTCGTTCAAACTGAGCGAGGGACTCGTCCAGTGTCTCCTGGCCGGATTCCAGGCGAGAAACAATCTGAGCCAATTCGGCCATCGCCGGCTCCAGCGCGATCTCGCTGTTGTCGCTGACTTCAGACTGTGATTTCCGTTTGGCCATGGGCGGTCGTTTTTCGTGCATGAACTTACTGGAGGTCTTGGAAATTGCGCCGGTCATCATCGGCCTACTAATCGTAGTAAACTTCGTCCAAAATGGTAGACGATTTAAGTTGGAGCTTTGGAACACACTCCATAAGGTTTGATCGACTGATGAATCCACACGCCGAATACTCTTCCTGACAAGTTCAGCTACGACTACGACGCATGATGACGAGACCGCTGATGATCATGGCCCCGCCGATGGTCTGAGCGATCGAGATCGATTCACCTCGCCATAACCACGCAGAAACGATCGCGACAATGGGACTCAGATTCTGAAACATCGTCGCTTGTGCAGCTCCGGCATGTTTCACTCCATAACTCCACATCGCCAGCGCGAGACCGGTGGAAAGAATACCAGAGTAAAGAATGCACAACTGCAGCGACGTTTCCTGCAGCAGGGGAATGCAGACGGCCAGCGTTGGCCAGGCAAACAGCACATGAAACGGCAATCCGATGGTCGCCGAGCATGCCGCCAACTGTACGGGAGAAATCAATTTCAGCATCGGACGACTAAAGACCGTTCCGCTCGCCCATGTCAATGCAGCCAGCAACGCGATCATGTTGCCGGAAAACCGAGTCGCAGCATCAAGATCTGACTGACGAGACTTCACTTCATCAATGATCGGGCCAGGAGCCAGTTCTGCAACGCTCGCGGTCTTCTCACTGCCGACGACTTCTGAAATCGTCACCTCCGCGACCGGAGTGACCTGTTTCTGGACCGTCACAATCATTGTCCCGGCGAATGCGATCAACAGCCCAACCCACGCCATCGCCGGCAGTATCTCTTTCAGAAATAAGCGAGCCCCCAATGCCGTCCACATCGGCACCGTGGCCATGATCAGGGCGACGTTGGCCGAGGTTGTGCGGGAAACGGCCATCAGAAACAAGTATTGATAAGCGACAGATACAATCAGGGCATAGATCACGATTCGGATGCGAGAGATCCCGGCTGCCGGACGCACACCGGTACGATATTCCCAGCCTGCACAACCCAGGAGTACAATCGCGGAGACGACCAGGCGAATTGCGTTCAGCGAATACGGAGTGATGCCGGATTCCAGAGCAACCTTCATCACCGGAATGTTGACGCCCCAGATCACGGCCACCGCCAGCAGCGCGAGATCCGCCAGCAGAAGTTGTCTTAACGACAATCGTTGGGATTCGGACGTCGAGTTGTCGCTCATGGAAAAACGATCGCTGGAGAATGAGGATTCCCGATGACTGGGTGAGCAGCCTGCGGGAATTCCGTTTAGGATACGCAAAACTGTCTGCAGCGACCTTCCTCATGGAGCCTTCGTTCGCTCAAAATACTCCGACTTCCTGTTTTTGGTCTCGATTCTTGACGGAGTGCAAGGATGTTTTGCGTACGAAGTTTATTTGTCGTTTCATTATTCTGCACCAGCCTCGTGGCCCGCGCTGACGATTGGCCGCAATGGATGGGCCCAAAACGGGACAACGTTTGGCGTGAAACCGGGATTCTGGATAAGTTCCCGGATGGTGGTCCCAAAGTCCTTTGGAGAACGGAAGTTGCCGGTGGTTACGCTGGTCCCGCTGTCGCCGGAGGAAAGGTCTTCATCACCGACTATGTGTCTCAGCAAAACGTCAAGGTTGATAACTTTGATCGCAAGGAATTCACGGGCGAAGAGCGTATTCACTGCCTCGATGAATCCACCGGAAAGATTCTGTGGACTCATAAGTATCCCGTCAAGTACACCATTTCGTACCCGGCCGGACCGCGATGTACTCCGAATGTCGAAGAAGGACGAGTTTACACGCTGGGAGCTGAAGGCGATCTGATCTGCTTGAACATCGCGGACGGAAAGGTTCTCTGGTCACACGACTTGAAAGCCGATTATGGCACCAAGGCGGCGTTGTGGGGTTATGCGGCACATCCGCTGATCGACGGCAATAAGCTGCTCTGTCTGGCTGGCGGAGAAGGCAGTCACATCGTGGCCTTCGATAAGCTGACAGGCAAAGAAATCTGGAAGAGTTCAACGTCTCCGGAACAAGGATATTCCCCTCCGACGATCATCGAATTCGGCGGAGCGCGACAACTGATCCTCTATCGCCCGAACGCGGTTTCTTCAGTCGACCCTGAGACCGGAAAAGAGTATTGGTCGGTTCCTTATGAGGCTTCCAATGGTTCGATCATTATGGCGCCCGTCATGCTGGGCGAATACATGTACGTGGCCGGTTACAGCAATCGCAGTCTGCTGCTTCAACTCGACTCAACGAAGCCCGGCGCGAAAGAAATCTGGCGAGACAAGCAGAACGTCATCTGCCCGGTAAACGTTCAGCCGTTCGTAGTCGGAGATATTCTGTACGGCTTTGACCAGAAGGGTGTCATGCGAGCGCTGCAGATTCCGGACGGAAAACGACTTTGGGAGTCCTCTGCGCCCATTGGCAAGCGACCAGCCGGCTCCGAGACGGCCTTCATTGTTCAGCACGAAGATCGCTTTGTAATGTTTAACGAGCTGGGTGAGTTGCTGCTGGCGAAACTCTCACCCGAAGGTTACACCGAGATCGACCGAGCGAAGGTGATTGATCAGACCAACAACGCGTTTGGTCGAGAAGTTGTGTGGAGCATGCCGGCGTTCGCAAACAAGCATGCATACATTCGCAACGACAAAGAGATTATCTGTGTGGATCTCGCGAAGTAAATGAGTCGTGGAAAGCTTTGCTCGGCATGTCAAAATCTGTTCATCTGATTGGTGTGCTGGGCAGCAAACTGGATGCAGGGCGCTCACAGGATCGCTGGTCACGCTGGCGACCTTCTGTGGCGGCTTGTCAGTACGACGATCTGCTGATCAGTCGCTTTGAACTCCTGCATGAACCTCGCAATCGAGATATGGCCGAGCTGGTCGCCAGCGATATCAACAGTGTGAGTCCCGAAACAATCGTGACTCTGCATTCGGTTGCGTTTCAGGATCCATGGGATTTTGAAGAGGTTTTCTCCGGCCTGCACGAGTTCGCTCGCGCGTATCCATTCGACACGGATCAGAATGAGTATCTGATTCATATCACGACCGGTAGTCACGTTCAGCAGATCTGCCTGTTCCTGCTGGCGGAGTCGAGACATCTTCCCGGCAGACTGCTCCAGACCTCACCTCCGCCCCGGGAGGGAATGCCCGGCAGCGCGTTTCGGATTATTGATCTGGACCTGTCGCGATACGATGCTCTGGCAACTAGATTTGCTCAGGAACAGCAGGAGGGTTTAACGTTTCTGAAGTCCGGCATTGAAACTCGCAATACCGTCTTCAATCGACTGATCGAACAGATCGAGAAGGTCGCAATCGCAAGTCGATGCCCGATGCTGATCACGGGCCCCACTGGTGCCGGGAAGACTCGCCTGGCCCGCCGCATCTTTGAACTGAAACGGCGGCGAGAACAGTTGTCCGGCAGCTTTGTGGAAATCAACTGTGCGACTCTGCGAGGTGATCAGGCCATGTCCACTTTGTTTGGACACATTAAAGGGGCCTTCACTGGAGCAACCGTTAATCGGCCGGGCTTGCTGATGTCCGCGGATCGCGGCTTGCTGTTTCTGGACGAGATCGGTGAACTGGGTCTTGATGAACAGGCGATGCTGCTGCGTGCGATTGAGGAAAAACGATTTCTCCCAGTCGGTGCTGACCACGAGGTGCAAAGTGATTTTCAACTCATCGCCGGGACGAATCGCAATCTGCAGGAAGCTGTACAGAAGGGCCGCTTTCGAGAAGATCTGCTGGCTCGAATCAACCTTTGGACTTTCGAACTGCCCGGTCTTGCCGCGCGACGGGAAGATCTGGAACCAAATCTCGACTTTGAGCTGCAGAAGATTACGGACGAAACCGGGCACCGAGTCAGTATGAGCCGGGAAGCTCGGTCAGCGTTTTTGAAATGGGCCCAGTCGCCGGACGCGAAGTGGACCGCCAATTTTCGAGATCTGAATGCTGCGGTTATGCGCATGGCGACTTTGGCAACGGCAGGCAGAATCAGCGAAGCCGACGTCAAGCAGGAGTGCGAGAGATTGAAAAGGCTTTGGCAGCCGCAGGAGACAAAAGATCACTCCGCCAGCGAGGACGCCCTGGAGCAAGTTTTGTCGACAGAAAAGATTGAGCAACTGGACCTGTTTGATCGCGTTCAGTTAGCGGCCGTACTGACGGTTTGTCGAGAATGCCGCTCGATGGCAGAGGCTGGTCGTCGACTTTTTGCGATCTCACGACAGTCTCGAACGTCGTTTAATGATTCGGATCGTCTGAAGAAATACCTTGCGCGGTTCGGGCTGGGCTGGGACGACATCCATTTTGAACCTGACGCGCCATCTTGATTGCAAACAGGAACTCGGCACATCACTATCCAGCGGATTGGCTTCACAATGTGCCGAAGGCCGTCGGTCTGGCCATTTCTTTGATCATATTTTTGAGCATCAGTCTTCAGGCAAGTTGAAAATGAGCGCAGTTAATCCTCCCGAAGTGTCCGTCATCAAGTCTGTCACAGTGATCTCCCTGGGAGCGGATTTTTCAAATCTGTATGAGAGCCTGATTGATCAACTGGGTATGTCGCCGCAGTTTCTGGATGAGCTGAATCCACCGAAGTTGCTCATCGACATGAAGCACGTGAAGTTTGTCGGATCAGCTTTTCTCGGTCGGATGGTATTTGTCCACAAAACGCTGTCTGCTCGCGATGCAGGGCGAGCTGCGATGTGCGGACTGAATTCCTTCTGCCGCGCAGCGTTATCTGTCTCCAGGCTGGACACTGTTCTGGAGGTGTTTCCGACAGTAGAAGATGGCGTCGCTGCGTTTGAAGCGTGAAGTCCCACCGGGCTGCAGGTCGCACCAGGCCTCACCCAGCACCGAAGGAGTTCTCCGCTTGACCTCGACTGCACAATCCTCCGCTGCAAAGTTCTGCCTGAATCTTGCCGACATCCGTCAGGCGGCCGAACGAATTCGCCCCCATGTGCTGATGACGCCCGCTGTCGATGCGTGGCACTTGCATCAGGAGCTTGGTTGTCGCCTCAGTTTGAAGTGTGAAAACCTGCAGTATGGTTTTGCGTTCAAAGCACGCGGGGCCTGTAACGCTGTCTTTAGCCTGTCTGATGACGATGCGACAAAGGGTGTTGTCACACATTCATCCGGAAATCACGCCGCCGCCTTGGCGCGCGCAGCAGTCCTGAGAGGGATCAAAGCTCATATTGTCATGCCGCATAACTCCGCCCGGGTTAAGCTGGAAGCGGTCCGAAGTCTCGGCGTTGAGCCGATCCTGTGCGAGCCCGATTCGGCGTCTCGTGAAGCCACTGCATCTGCGGTTCAACAGCAGACCGGGGCGACGATGATTCACCCGTTCAACGACGCTCGAGTCATCGCGGGGCAGGGCACGGCCGCACTGGAGATCCTGCGTCAGGTTCCTGATGTCGACACCATAATCGTGCCTGTTGGCGGTGGAGGACTTCTTGCGGGGACGCTAATGACCATCAAGTCGATTCGTCCGGACGTGCGAGTATTCGCCGCAGAACCTGCATGGGCTGACGACGCTTTTCGCAGTCTCAAGGCGGGAAGTATTCAGCCGGCACTAAGAACAGACACGATTGCCGATGGTTTAAGAACGCCGCTCGGGACATTGACCTTCCCCATCATTCAACACTTCGTCGACGACGTGCTGTGTGCGGACGAAGCCACTATCATCCGCGCCACGGCCCTGCTGGCGCAACGATGTCGCATGGTCGCCGAACCTTCCGGCGCTGTGCCACTGTCGGCGATTCTCCAGCACGGGCACTTGTTCTTGGGCTCAAAGACTGTGGCTCTGATCTCCGGCGGAAATCTTGACGATCTTCGATTGCTGGACTAAGCGGATTGAGCCGCTGTCTATTCCCAAGATCGCTCGACAAAACGCGAGGCCCATCACCCGGCGCCGACCACCCTCCGCTGATGAAGTAACACGACTTGTTGTTGCCACGTTTCTGCAGGCTTGCGGAAATCCGGGACCATTTCACGCCGTGGAGACTATGCGCGAGGGAAGACGAGACCGCTCACGGGGTGAGCCGAGTACATCGGCACGCAATGAGCGCACTTGCGTTTTGGGGGCGATCGAGCGAAAGTGCTTGGCACAACGTTGCTCTACCCGTTCGTCGTCTTGCCGTTTCGAGGAATCATATGAGTCAGTCGCCGGAAACTCCCAAAGAGAAACGCAGTCCGATTGTGGCCTTTCTGGACTTGATTGAATGGCTGGGCAACAAGCTGCCCGATCCGGCTGTTCTGTTCGTTGGAGGTATCCTGCTGGTTTGGCTGCTCTCAGCGGTGTGTTCGCCAATTCCTTTTACTGAAACACTGCCTGGACAGAAGGATCCGATCCGCATCGTCAATCTGCTGACACTGGAGAAGTTTGCCGACTTTCTTGCGAAGATGACCGAACACTTCGTCGGCTTTCATCCACTGGGCGTGGTGCTGGTGGCGATGTTGGGAGTCGGCGTGGCCGAGCATTCAGGCTTCATCAATGCCGTCCTGAAAACCATGCTCACGTTTACACCGAAAGCATTGTTGACCCCGATGGTGATCTTTGTGGCCATCATAAGTCATACGGCCGCCGATGCTGGGTATGTGGTTGTCATTCCTTTGGCCGGTGTGATTTTCTACGCCGTCGGTCGACATCCCCTGGCGGGAATCGCGGCTGCCTTTGCCGGAGTCAGCGGTGGCTTCAGTGCTAACTTTGTCCCGTCGGGAATTGATCCGCTGTTGGCCGGGCTGACGACTTCGGGAGCCAGATTGGTCGACGACGCCTACATCGTCAATCCTCTTTGTAACTGGTACTTCACAGCCTGCTCAAGTCTGTTGATCATGATCATTGGCTGGGGCATTACAGATTATATCATCGAGCCAAAACTGAAGTCGTCGATTGTCGACGGTGACCCGAATGAAATGCCGAAGCTGCCAGAACTTAGCCGCCGTGATCAACTGGGAATGGTGCTGGCACTTCTGTCGGTGGTGATCTGCTTCGGGCTTTTGACGTGGTGGGCCTTGATGCCTGATTCTTCGCTGCAGGCCAAGCCACCGGCCGGAGAAGAGTGGGCTCTTTATCAGCGGCTGACCAGTCTCAACAAAGCAGCGCCGGCCCGGCTGATGGGTTCGATCGTGCCGCTGATCTTCATCTTCTTTCTGATTCCTGGCATCGTGCACGGTTTTGTTTCGGGCACGTTTAAGACTCATCGTGATGCGATCAAAGGCATGAGCAAAGCCATGGAGTCCATGGGCTACTATCTGGTTCTTGTCTTTTTCGCAGCACTGTTTATTGCGTCGTTTGGCGAATCTGGTTTCGGGGCTTTGCTGGCGGTGAAAGGAGCCGGAGCGCTTAAGAGCATGAATGCATCGCCGTCGGTGACAATCGCCGGAGTGATCCTGATTTCAACCACGGTTAACCTGCTGATCGGTTCTGCGTCGGCCAAGTGGGCGATGTTGTCGCCTATCTTTGTCCCCATGCTGATGCTGTTGGGGATCTCACCGGAGCTGGCTCAGGCGGCGTATCGCATCGGGGATTCATCCACCAACATTATTACTCCAATGATGCCCTATTTTCCTTTGGTGGTCGTGTTCTGTCAGCGGTACGTCAAGAATACGGGCATCGGTACTGTCACCTCATTGATGCTGCCATACTCCCTGAGCTTTCTGGTACTCTGGACGGCCTTTCTGTTTCTTTACTGGTCGATCGGAATTCCGCTCGGTATCCAGGGACATTACGAGTACTTTGTTCCAGCACCAGCCGGGGCGATGTGATGGTCGGGGCTCGTTCGGGCATCCTGGAATTGCTGCCGGAGAGACGTGTTGTGCTTGAGTGTTCCGGGACAATTGACTGAAATGCCCGCTGGATGCATCTGTGAGAATGCTCACGGGGCATCTCCTGCCTTAGGATAAGCCCGCCTGAATCAGTTCTCCCACGAACTTCACTGAGTCAATTCGTGTTTCGAGCCACACTTCTCGTGATCAACGGAGCCAATCGCGGCAGCCGGTACGAAATTTCGTCCGCGCTGGATGTCGTGATCGGGCGGAGTGTCGGCTGCAATCTGCGACTGGATGACAGCGAAGTTTCGCGGCATCATGCCAGAATCAGTCACAACGGCACTGATTTTGTGCTGAATGATCTTAAGAGTGCGAACGGCACGAAGGTGAACGGGCAACCAGTTGCCGAGCGAGCCCTGGGAAACGGCGACAGCCTGCTGTTTGGTTCAAGCGTAATCGCGTTTCAGCTTACGGAGAGCCATCATCCGCCGGTTGTGTCTGCTAATCAGATTCGATTCATTGAAGATGGTCGGCCGCTTGATTCATCCGTGTTCGCTCAGACTGTCGGAGTCAATGGTGTTGACGCAATGCCACTCCAGGGCGCTCCCAAGTCGGGCCTTGAGCTGTTGTACCATGTCGCTGAAGAGCTTGTGACTCCGGTTCATTCGCTGGAAGAGCTTCTCCAGAAGATTCTGGACCTGACCATGAACGCGGTCAACGCGGATCGAGGTTGTGTCCTGCTGAAAGATCCCGTTGGGGTTGATTTGACCGCGATTGCATTCTCGCGCGGCAAGAGTCCCGCCTCGGATGCTCAGCAAATGCCGGTATCACGTTCCATCACGGACTACGTGCTGCACCATGGAACGGCCGTCAGAACATCTGATGCCAGTCTGGATAATCGATTCCAGACGGGGCAAAGCATTGTGACGGCAGGTATTCGCGAAGCCATTTGTGCGCCAATGCGAGGTCGCTCGGATCTGCTGGGAGTTTTCTATCTCGACACGACAACGCCTTATGATCAGGCCATGTCAACCGGCGTACCGATGCGACTCAATGATGAGCATCTGCGGACCGTTATCACGGTCGCTCGACAGGCCGCGTTGGCTCTGGAGTCGCGACAGTTTCAGGACGCGATGCTCAAAGCTGAGCGTTTTGCCGCAATGGGCCAGACGATCACCGTGCTCAGTCACCACATCAAGAATATTCTGCAGGGAGTTCGTGGCGGAAGTTATCTGATTCGGATGGGGCTGGATAAGGAGCAAACAGATCTGATTCGGCAGGGCTCCGACATTGTCGAACGTAACCAGACACGAATTTACGATCTGGTGATGGACATGCTGAGCTTCAGCAAGGATCGAGTACCGTCTTTGCAGTTGGCCGACCTGAATAAAGTGATCGGCGAAGTTTCTCAGCTTGCGGCCGCTCGTGCCGCCGAGTGCGGTGTCGCGATTGAGTTTCGCAAGGGAGACGATATTCCAACCTCGTTGTTCGACGCTGAGGGGATTCATCGAGCGGTGCTCAACATCGTGTCGAACGCGATTGATGCGGTCGATGGGACCGAAAATGGTGCAGTTGTCGTGCAAACTGGTTACGACAAATCGGCCGACATGCTTTTAGTCGCCGTGAGTGATAATGGACCGGGGATCCCTGAAGACCAGCGAAACGCGATCTTCAACGTCTTTGAATCCTCGAAAGGGGCTCGCGGCACCGGAATCGGTCTGCCAGTCAGTCGAAAAATTCTCCGGGAGCACGGCGGGCGCGTTCGCGTCGAAGGTGGACCGGGGCAGGGAACTCGTTTCGTGCTGAGCTGGCCACGAGGGAACGTCACGTTGCAGGATATTGGTGATCTGATTCCCCGGGAAGATCCAATTTCGCGGCCGACGTCGACTTAACGGGATCGAATAGGACACATCCAGGCTGAGCGATGTCTAATGCAGTAGCCGAATCGTGAGAATTCGGACGACTTCCATGGAGACGCACCGAATTCTCACGAATCCGGCTACAGTGAATCCTGACTCTGCGCCTTGGTGACGTGGTGATCCAGCCATTTTCTCGCCCACTTTCGCAAACGATCATATTCTGTGAGTTCAATAGCTGATATCAAAACAGTTCGACAGATCCAAACTCATCTCCCTGGGTTGCTGACGCCCCTGAGCAGCTGCCAGGGACCGTTCTTTCCGATTCCATCGTAGAACGAGATCGCATCCACGTCCGCCAGTCTTCCAGTCGAGCGTTCACGTCACGCGATGGGACTTGTTCGGTGATCGGGACGGCTCGGTCGTGAATCGCATTCAGAGTTTCGGCGATATGTTCGATCTGCTGATTGACTCGATCCTGAAACTGCAGCCCCATGACGGCTTTGGAGATTTCTCGGGAAAGGCTTTCGCTGGTCGATTCTGAAGACTGCAAGGCCTGCACCAACTGCTCATGAAATGCCGCGAGTTCGTTGAGCATTTTCTTCAACAGTTCGCTGGTAGTTGCGGCATGCAGGGCAAGCGATTTTGTTTCGTTGGCAACGACGGAAAACGCGATTCCCTGCTCTCCAGCACGAGCCGCTTCAATCTGACCATTGAGCCCGACCATTCGGGCTTCCCTCGCGATCGTATCGACCTGGGTCAGAGTCTGTCGAGCAGCATCCAGGACTTTGTTCATGCCCTCCTGGCTTTGGACTCGACATTGAGACAGCTGCACAGAGCTGGCAGCTTGTCGGGCCATTCCCGCGAAACCCGTGCTGACACCCAGCACGGAATCCTGAATGTCGGTGGCCATCTGCTTCAACTGTCCGGAGAGAATCTGAAGGACCTGCACGCCGGCAGCCAGCTCCACATCGCCGGGAATGGAGGCATCGAACTCCGGTCCCTGCAACGCTTTCTCCACGTGAGATTCCAGGCCATGCTCTTGAATAGACCCTGTGTAAGAAAGGCGATTGGCCAGGCGGTGAAGAAAAACAGCAATTTTTCGACGAGCTTGAATCATTTTTGTACTATTCAGCAGAGTGTTAACTGTTGCCGTTAGGTGATCAAATTGACGCTCCACTGGCGACCAGCGAAGACTGAAGTTGAGCATTCTTAGCTTGACCGGCTTTCAAGAGTTCGCCGGCGATTCGATCCAGTGGAAGCACCGCGGCTGCAGCGTTCATGGTGATGGCTTCTTTGGGCATTCCAAAGACAACACAAGTCGCCTCATTCTGAGCAATGGTGTAGGCCCCGGAATTTCGCATCGCAAGAAGTCCTTCCGCACCGTCGCGTCCCATTCCGGTCAGGATTGCACCGACCCCGTTGGTCCCGAGGTATCTGGCACAGGACCGAAACAGAACGTCGACCGATGGCCGGAAGCCTGAGACCTTCTCACCCTCGACGATTCTGACCGAGTAGATGGCTCCGCTCCGCAAGACTTCCAGATGGCGATCCCCCTGTGCAATCAAAGCGTGACCAGGCAGAATTCGATCACCGTCTTCTGCTTCCTTAACGCGAATTCGGCAACTGCGATCCAGTCTTTCTGCATAGGACTTTGTGTAACCGGGAGGCATATGGATCACGGCGACCACACCCGGAGCATCCGGCGGAAGCTTCGTCAGAATATCCGACAACGCTTCTGTTCCGCCGGTCGATGTGCCGATCGCCAGAACCTTATGAGTACTTGTGATCAATGCGTCAGACGCCAATGGCGCTTTGGCGACAGGGACTTGGCTGTTTGCAGATGCCGGGCGATGACGCACTCGAGCCGTTGCAGCCCCTCGGACTTTGCGAGTGAGTTCATCACGGAGTTCCAGCATGCTGTTCGCGACGTCGAGTTTTGGCTTGGTCACGAAATCGAACGCTCCGATTTCCAGAGCTCGAAATGTCGTTTCGCATCCTCGTTCCGTCAGTGATGAAACCATCACGACAGGCATCGGGCGGCTGGCCATCAGTTTCTCAAGAAACGTCAGTCCGTCCATTCGCGGCATTTCGACGTCCAGAGTCAGTACGTCCGGATTCAGCTTCATAATTTTGTCGCGTGCGACGTACGGATCAGCAGCCGTGCCAACGACATCGATCGCCGGGTCAGACGACAGAATCTCCGTCAGCAGCTGACGCATGAGTGCTGAATCATCAATAATCAGGACTTTTATTTTTTCCACGGGGATCCCTCATGGCGCGAATTAATTTGCATCAATCATCTAAAACAGTACGACGCGGGATTCATCCGCAGCAGACGAACGCGTTCTCCGTTTCATCTGCGAAACTTCCTGTCCGTAGTTTTCTTCGATCTTCTGAACGGGACGCGAAAAGGCCTGACCGGTGTGCGTCAGAAACTGAATCTGGCGTCCCGTCAATCCACCAACATCTTTGGCGATGACGGGAATTCGGTCCGTCTCGAGAAACTCAAGAGCGAATTTAATATTCTGCTCGCCTATGGTCATTCCGGGATTGTCGGTGACTCGTTTACCCAGCACGTCTCCGCCGCCAAAGACCTTGGCCGTCAGACGTCTTCGGTCGCCGCCAAGTTTCATAATCTCATTGATCAGCAGTTCCATAGCATGGATGCCGTAAGTCGCAGACGAACCGTCAGATATCGTATTCGCCGGAAGCATGAAGTGATTCATACCACCAATGCGGGCTTTCGGATCCCACAGGCAAACCGCAACGCAGGATCCCAGCAGAGTTGTGATTCGAAGTGGTTCATCGCTGGCTTTCACCTCCCCGACGATAATCGCATGGGTCGGAAGTTTGATGTCGCCGGCACTGGCCGACTCTCTGGCCGGAGTGTCACTCGACGCAGCCGGCTTCACGCCAATGTCTGCTCGACGATTATGCGATGGAGTGAGTTTTGAATCCGTCTTCTGTGGCCTGCTTTCTTTCTCTGGCGATACCTCAGTCTTCGAAGCTGTCGGTGGAGCCTTTTTGGCTGCAGCCCCGACGCCGGAATTGAGCCTGTACATTGTGGTGCCAAGTGACGTATAGATC
>Ga0255095_1000519_pt1 | contig 19237 bp, 12 predicted proteins | sample Colum_Law_RepC_8_2_FD_188435 | JGI IMG/M metagenome (GOLD analysis project Ga0255095, IMG submission 188435) | Freshwater microbial communities from Columbia River, Oregon, United States - Colum_Law_RepC_8d | ecosystem: Environmental > Aquatic > Freshwater > River | place: USA: Oregon...
ATCGTGGTATGGTACGGCGAATGCAGTGAAATTCAACCTGCAGAGCGAGTTCGGTGGCCGTATTATTCACACGCTGCTGGGGGGCCGGCAGATCCTGCTGGCAGTGATGGCCGGTGTATTCTGTCTGTGCGACAGTGTTTGCGGTTCGTTGCGGCTTCTGTGCGGATTTCCAGCAGCGCGGATTGGCATGCATCCGGCAGTGTCAGTACACTCTTCCGTCCGCTCTGCAGTGCGTGTCGTGGGGGCCTGCAGGGCGACAGTATCAGGGTCTTTCAGCTTTGTAGAAATTCTGCAGAAATCCGGCAGCGGTGGGGATTGTGATGAGCAACAACGCGGGATCCAACGCGCAACGATTAGCGAATCTGCGTGCGGGGAATCAGCAGCGGACCCAGCAGTTGATGGGGCATGCTGCGGAATTGGCAGTGGAATCGCAGGATCGGGAGGATGCTGTTCGGCCGCAGTCTGAGCCTGTTGCCGGGGGTGTGGCAGCGGCTGACAAGCAGCCTGAGTGGTCTGAGCCGTCTGAATTCGGGGTGGACGATCCGCGTTCCGGGTGTCGGTATGAGTGGCAGGTGCTGCGTGGCGGTGCGCTGGATGCAGAGATTTCGGTGGAGGTGCTGCAGGCCCCATTTTGTGCGCACATTTTGGCGGGTGTGCCGCTGTTGCGTGGTGTGCGTGTGCGTGCCGGGCGTGGTCTCCGGCAGCCGGTGCTGCGACTTTCGATCCAGCCGAGTGAGTATTTTGGTGAGTCGCGGCAGACTCTGGCTGAGCTGCGGGCTGGTCAGCAGACTGAGTTGCGAGCGGTTCGTCTGCCTTATCGTCCGGAGTTATTTGCATCGCGGATGGGACTGGTGGATCTGCTGCTGCAGGTGACACTGGAGGATGGTGGGTTGACGGTTTTTGCGGGTGTTCATCCGCTGCAGTTGTCTCCGGCGTTGACGGTGCCTTGTCTGGCAGCGACGGCGGGGGACGCATTGTGGCTGGCAGCCACAGCGATACGCCCGAATGCGACTGGTCTGATGCCGCTGGTGCGACGGGTGGGCGACGTGCATCGATTGCTGGACGCAGGTGGTACACTGCAGGGTTATCACCCGATTATCAAGCAGTTGATTGAGGGTGGTGGTGGTCAGACCGGTGTGCAGGTGCAATCGGTGGTGAACAATCTGCAGGCGTGCTGTCAGACGCTGCATGAGCATCTGGCGGGATATCTGATTTGTCCACCGGCGGTACTGCCGGACGTGCAGCGAATCCGCAGTGCGGAGGAGATTTTTGTCAGTCGTCATGGGAATTGTCTGGACTATTCGGTGTTGACTGCAGGTTTGCTGGAGGCATTGGTGCTGGATCCCTTACTGGTGCTGGTACCGGGCCACGCGATAGCCGGGTGTTTGCTGGTGCCCAGTAGCCTGCTGCCGACGGCAGTGGACCGTCGGTTGCCGTTGATCAGTGAATTCTGGAGTCTTGGGGATCTGGGGGAGTGGTGTGGGGGTGCCGTGGTGTTTCTGGAGTGCACGGCGATTTCGGAGCACGCAGATCTGAAGACGCTGCAGCATCTGGCGTGGTTTGCATTGGAGCAGGCATTTGCTGAGGTATCGGTAGAAACGGCGGTGGCTCCTGTGCGAGTGTTGAGTGTGCGGACGGCACGGGAGCTGGGAATTCAGCCGATTCCGTGAAATCAGAAAAAAACAGCGCAACTGTTCCCATCTGGAGGGCTCGTGAGAGCAGGTCACAGCAGGAACCGCTGACAGTCGGCGGAGATTTCGGAGTCTGGGGCCAATATCCGATTGGAGGTCGAGCGATGTTCAGATGGTTGCTGGTCAGTGTCGTGTTGGGTTGTGTCGGGCTGGGAATGTCCAGTCCGGCGGTGCGTGCGAAGGCGTTGCAACTGCTGCGGCAGAATGCCGGCTGGACTCGGCAGGCCCAGGAGGCGGACCCGGCGGGCTTCATGGAGCACGTGCGAGTTCAGTTGCGAGCGGACCTGGCGGGAATTCGGGATTCGATTGGCGAGTTGCGATCTGAGCAGGAGCAGTTGGCGACTTTGCAGCAGACGCGGCAGCGTGAGCTGGCAGCGTCTGACAGGCTGTTGTCGTCTTTCCGCGAGGCGTGGCAGGCTGGTCAGTTTCCGGTGGAGGTGCTGGGACAGAACTACACGTCCGACCAGCTGCAGTCACAGGTGGCGTTGCTGTTGGAAGAGCGTGGTGGCTACGAATCGTCTCTGGAGCGAATTCGGGAGGCGTCGGAGTCAGCAGCCGAGCGTGTTCGGGAGTTGACGGTTCAGCAGCAGCGGACTGCTACCAGTCTGGAGCTTGTGGATACTCAGAAGGAACTGCTGGTATCTCGGCGGCTGCAGTCTGGCGGTAACGAGCTGATGGCGGGGGTGGATTCGCTGTTGTCTGAGAATCGTGTCATTCTGTCAGCCGATCCGGTGCGTCCACTGGATGCCCTGCTGGTTGCGGAGGATTCAGGTGTCAGCGGTGAGGGTCCATCGATGGCGAGAGTGATGCAGTATCTGGAGCGGGGACTGCCGGGCATGAGCCCGGTTGGTTTGTCGTCTGCCACGGCTGCGGCGCACTGACGACTGTTGGGAGTGTGCGGGTGATCTGAGGCGGTGGTGCTGTCCGGCGGGCAGCACCATCGCCGCCCCAAACTGATCAGGGTGGTTTTGATTTTTCTGAAAAAGGGCGGGAATCATGTCTCTGGGGACGCGGTTTTGGGAGCGATCCGGCGCTGTGCTGCTGGGTGGTTTGCTGGCATTTTCCGGTGTGCGGCCGGTTCAGTCTGAGGACACGGCCATCCTGATTGGGGTGGATCTGACGGATTCGACTGCGGTGCGTGATCTGCAGTATGCGGGAGCGGACGCGAAGCTGTTGCAGACGACTCTGGTGCGTGGTGGTTTTCCAGAGAGTGGCATTGTGTGTATGACGGATCAACCGAAGGATGGTTCGCTGACTCCGCGGCTGGAGCATGTTCGTCGGGAGTTGCAGGCGCGTCTGGCGGCGATGTCGGAGTCTGATCGTCTGATCATTTTCTTTGGTGGTCACGCGACGGCGGTTGATCAGGAGTGGGTGTTTGTGCCGGCGGACTTTGACCGTGAATCGCCGGTCGCCACGGGTTTTCGCTTCAGTGAGCTGCGCGAGTGGTTACAGGGGTGTCGGGCGAAGCATCAGTTATTGTTACTGGACTGCTGTCGCAGTCCTCTTGAGGGCGACGGGGAAGCAGCCGGGGCGAACGGGGCCGATCAGCCTTTATTTGACGTCTTTGCGGGCTTGCCGACGACGGTCATCGCGGGGTGTCGACCGGGGCAGAAGTGCTACGAGGCTCTGGACCGGCAGCATGGCTACCTGACTCTGGCGGTGGCCGAGGCGCTGCAGGGGCGGGCGAATCGTGCGACTGAGAAGGATCCGGGCGATGACGTTGTGGACACCGTTGAACTGGTCTCCTATGTGCCACATCGTGTGCGTGAGCTGGCACTTTCTGGTGCCGAGCCACGGGAGCAGGAGGCAGCGGTTGACGATTTTGACGCCCCGGGATCCTTTTCCATCACACGTGTGGTGCCGGCTGCTGAACAGTCGGAGCCGGTCGCGAAGGACTCGAGGTTCCGTTTCCTGACCACGCCCGTAAAGCTGTTGCTGTGTGCATCGGGGTTCCTGGGACTGCTCTGGTTTGTGCGGGGGTTTGGACGCCGCAATCCCGTAGTTCGCAATTCAGGGGGCCGAGGACGTCAGATTATTGGTTGACACGACGGCAGGGAGAACGCAGGATGCGGGATTACACCTGAACACGCAGTATTGCCCCTGGGTATGGCGGGGGTATCCCTTCAGAATCCGGACAGTGGTATGACTTCTGGCTCTGTGAACGCAAACGTGAATTCGCTCCCATTTCAGTCTCTGCTGCAGGAAGCGATCGGCAAGTACAGCCGATTGCAGCCCGGGACCGCCGAGTACCAGACTGTCCTGACGACCTGTACCCAGCGGGCACGAGCGGCCACAGTGAAAATGCAGGCGGGTTCTGGCAGTGACACTGCGGACGATCCCCGGAAAAGCTCATCGCAGTCGGCTGCAGCTTTGCAGGATCTGGTCCTTGCAGAACTTGTGGCCACCTATGCTGACCGGCTGTATCAGGCCAACGACCCCGCTGAGGCTGAGGTCGTAAAGTCGCTGTACGGCCGGGCACTGGAAGCTTTCATTACAGAACTGAAACACACAGCAGCCGTCAAGGCCCGGCGGTGGGATCGTAAGCTGTGGCAGGATCCAGAAGAGCCGATTCTGGAGGTTGTCAAACAGATTCTGTTATGGCCAGAGAAGGAGGAAATCAAGCGGAGACTGGAGCCATTGGAAAAGTTGCATAAAGCAGATCCGGACCATGCACCGACGGTTCAGGCGATCAAAGTCCTGCAGCAGCGGCTGAAAAACATCAACAGCGAACTTCGGGGGCTGCCTCTGCTGGGGGTTTCCCTGCGCAGCTTCGAAGGCAAGGCGCGTCTCAGCAGTTTCCTTGGGACAGCGTTCTCCAATCTGTTTTCGCACCTCGCCGAGCACATAGCGCAGATGACGGGCAGCGTCATTGCGGAAGTTTTTGGTTCCGGCAGTATCCACGAAGGCTCGCAGGAACTGACGCTCAGTGGCGGTTCATTCAAAGCTGAGTACAGCGAACGACGCATTCAGATTGAGGGGGCCGGACCGTCCGGTTATGCTCACCGCACAATCCTGCGATCGATTTCCCAACCGCAGCAGGGCACGATATCGACCCCTGCAAAAACGACGGTCCCGAGGGATGCATCAGCAGATGTGTCGATTCTGAAGAAACGCACCGGCCCGATGCTGGAGGTTCGGTCCGAGGACGGGGCAACTTTCGAACGGGATGCGGACGCTTCCAAACGCCGTATTGAGCAACGCAGTGGCTTGCCGCACTCGAAAGCGGAAACCGGGGCTGACGATGATCGCTCGGAGGTGCCGAACGAGGCTGCCGAGCAGATCCGGCAGGCGGCTGAACAGCGGGCCATTGCGGTGTTCATTGCCGCGGGCCTCAGTGACAGCGAACTGTCTTTGTTCGCAGATCTGTTGGTGGGTCGACAGCAGAGCGAAATTGCTGAGAAAGCTGGTATTCATCCAGCCAATATAGGAAGACGAAAGCAGAAGATGTGTGAAGGTCTGATGAAGATGCTGATTGCTCAGAACCTGGGATATGAGGAATTTGCTGAGCTGTTGCGGCTGATCGATCTGCCGCGAGTGCAGCAGGCCGTGGCGGAACACAACGCCACCACAAAAGCGAAAAAACACCAGAACAAATCTGTGGGAAAACGAAGAAAATGAGCGCAACCCAGTGACAGTTGCCGCCTCAGAGTGGTGCAGGAGTGGGCATATCGTGTGCCCGCCAAAGCGTCTTCCACAACCCTCACAACCTGGTTTCGAACCATGAGCACAAATCCCGCAGACAATCCAAAAGAACAGTTCATTCAGGCCCTGATCGCGGACATGTCCGAGCAGATGCAACTGTCGCTGCATAACGGTCCGCATCCGATTGACGATCAGGACTTCGTTGCTGAGCTGGTGATGAATCAACTGAGCGCGACGCAGTTGCGGGATTTCCAAAGCCATGTGGCGGGCTGTCTGTACTGTTATGCGCAGCTCAGTGATCTGCGTGGCGAGTATCAGATGCCGTGGCTGGAGGCGGTGGAGCAGGCCGAGGACGCGGTGTCACAGGACGACGATGTGATGCAGGACGAGGTCACCAGTGACCCGCTGCTGGTCGGCAGCGCACCTTCGAGGACGTTATCGGCACAACAGCTCCGCAGCCAGCTGCTGACCGCCGCTCCGGTGCCGCCAGCGACAGGTCAGCGATCGACTCGGCGCGTACTGACGGTGGTGGCTGCAATTGCTGCTGCTCTGCTGGTTCTTGTCCCCGGTTTACGGACGCTGCGATCATCTGGCGGTGTTGAATCGACGTTCGTGGCCGTGGCTACGCTGTCCGACTATGGACTCAGCAGCCTCAGCAGTTCTCGTGATCTGGATCCCAAACCGGAGGACGTGGAGCGTGCTGATCGGTTGCAGCAGTTGCTGCAGGAATCACCTGAGGATGCGGCATCGAAACTGAACCTTGCGGCCCAGCTGCTGCAGAACCGCCGCCTTGAGCAGGCTCAGAAGCTGATTGAAGACGTGTTGCGTGAGCGTCCGGACGATCCGCAGGTGCTGAATGCTCTGGGCCTTGTACAGGTTGCCACCGAGCAGCCATTGACGGCCATTGAGACCTTTCGCAGGGCTGTGACCGCCCGACCTGTGTTTGTACCAGCCGTGTTGAATCTGGCCGACATGCTGAGTCAGCAGCAGCGAGGTGCAGAGGCGCAGGAGGTTCTGCAGGAGAACATCTTACAGGTGACAGGTGACGAACAAGCACGTCTGCAGCAGAAGTTGACGCAGTTGCGGGACCAGCCCTGACAGCTCGGCCGTTGGGGTGAATCAACAGTGCGTCCTCAGACAGTTACAGCCGCGTTTGGAAGCATGGTGACCGTATGTTCCTGTCGACAGTTGAAGAAGATGAGATCCGCCGGCACGTGGAGTTTCTGCGGCCGCGAGCCCCGGAGCATCCGGGTGAGTTGTGGCGGCAAATTGCGGGTCCCGGCTTTGTTCCCCCCCATCTGCAACTGGGTGTCTTTGAACGTCTCACGGCGCCCCAGGTGCAACTGCGCTGGGCGACTCCTCCGGCAGCGGGGGAAGACTGTGTAAAGACCTTTGAAGTGCAGCTTCCGCCGATTCTGCAGGGCCTGACTCCGGAGTTATGGGTCAGTTTTCCGAAGCAAATTCGCGATCCGGAAAAGCAGCATGCGGACAACCTGCTTCGTGACAGCAGCTGGCAACAGCAGCATGCGAGTCGCCGACGACTGATACTGGGTCGTGAATGCATGCCAGAAGACTGGCAGCGAGCAGATCTGAGACTGTTGACCGCCGGCTTATCGACGTGGCATTGCAGTTTGCCGTTTCGTCTGCCCGCAGGGCTGAAGGGAGACTATCTGTGGCGATTTCGGATCTGCCTGCAGTGCAGCTGGGGTCATCGGCGGCTGCCGCGGCTGTTTGAGGCGGACTACACAGTGCACTTCGAAGATCAGAATCAGACTGTGACGATGTCCATCAGCGCCGGGGACTACGCCATTGTCAACCTGCCCCGCCTCGGAAAATGGAAGAACGTGCATCTGAAGGCAGCTGCGACAGGGCACGGGGTGATTCGCAATTCGGACTCGGCGGCGGATGATTCTTCGGAACTGCATTCGACGAAGCTGACCCCTGGCGACGGTGACGCCGTTCTGATCAGGCCCGACTTCCGTCCACTTCCCGCGGGATGGCGAGCAACCGAGAACCGACCGGTGATTGTTCAGACTCCGGTCTGCCTGCCGTCTCAGAATGGCGTTGGCACGCGACAACAGTGGCCGGTTGTTGAGCGTCCCAGTCTGACCATACAACCGGATTCCCGGCAGCCGGTCCGGCTCGTGCTGCATCCTTGGGACTCGGAACGGCCGTTGCGACTGGGCAAGGACGGAAAGAACGAGGAGTTTGAGGGGCGTCGGCGGAAACGCCAGGACGTGATCACTCGCTGGCTGCCAGAGGACAGCCGCACGTTGAATTCCAGTGATCTGCAGCACGGTATGAGGGCGATTTCCGGTGCCAACACAGAGATCCTTGCCGAGGAAGACGTGTTAGTGATTCGCAACACTGGCACATTTGGCAGCAAGGTTCCTGCGATGACTCGCATTGATTGCGGACAGACGGGTCCTCATCGGCTGTTGTCGTCGAGTGGTGAGGAGTTTCGCCTGCCGTGGCAGACCTGCGTGAACGGGTTGAAGATCCACTGCGGTGGCGGCATTTTGAAGGAAAATCCGGAACTTGGTGAGTTGTCCGGCTATCCGGTGGAAGTGCGGGCGGTCCCGCGCTGGCTTGACCTGACAAGCAATGCGTGGCCGTCGCTGGAGAATGCGGAGCCTCAGGTTGGCGAATTTCCCCGGTCTGTGAATTGGTCTGGTCTGCATGTTCCGGACAGCCTTTTCATCCGCCACGTGATCGACCCTGGCGGTGTCAAACCGCTGCATGTGGTGCTGTTGCGCAGTTTGTGGCTGGACGCCGCAGGACGGCCGTTGCTGCCACCGCAGGATAGTATTCGCGAGCAGGCCGCAGTGAGACTGGTGTTTGCCAACAACAAGGAGACGTTTGGGCGAGTGTTTCTGATGCAGCTGGTGGGGGATAGGCTGGCTTTGACCGTGCAGCATGGGAAGGAGCAGGAAATGGACGAGATTGAGCGATTTGACATGATTCCACTGCTGCCTGGCGCAGTCCTGCGGCTGCGTTCAAAGGACTCCGGCAGGCTGCTGTGGACTGGCGACTTCAACGACCTGAAGGACGAGTCGGAATGAACGAAGACTTCTTGAGACGGCTGCTGGACGAACTGCGTCCGCAGGTTGCAGAGTTTGATATTCAGCAGTTGCGGTCCTTTCTGGCAAAGAGCTGGCAGGTGCCGGACCCTGCGACGCAAGCGCGTCTGCTGGACCGTCTGACGCAGCCTGCGCTGCGTCTGATCTGGGCTCTGGAACCGGAGGCTGGGCACGACTGTGTGCAGACCGTGCAGGTGCGTCTGCCGGCAGCGCTGCGGGGGATGCCACCAAAGCTCACGGTGGCTTTTCCAGACCGTTTGAAAGCGTCTGGAAAGACTGACATCGAGCTGGAATACTGCCCTGGAGCGGATCCGTTCTGGACCGCAAATCTGCAGTTTCGTCTGCCAGAGGACCTGCTGGGTACCTACCTTTGGAACTTCACGGTCAGCTTCGAGCATTGCTGGGGACATGCGGAGTTGCGGCGTGTATTCAAGTCGCAGTATACGGCGACGATCCGGAAAAATGACAGGGGCGAGACCGAGCTGGAGATGTCGTGTGGGGACTTTGCCAACCTGCGGATGCCGGACCTGACGAAATGGAAGAAGATCAGAATTCAGTTGGGGAAGCATGTGAACATGCTGACTCCACTCGAAGCGCCGGATCTCGGGTCTGTCCTGCGGGGTGAGGAAGCTCTGGCCCCGGGAACGCAACCCTTGCAGCTGGATCTGCCGATGGCCGGATTTGAGCCTGCAAAACTGAGCCCGCGGGTCGTAACGGCCCGGATTCCTGACCTTGTGGGTGGCATCCCCAGCATTCGCGAGAGCTGGCCGGATGTCGACACCGGCGATCTCACAATCCGCACGGGCGACAACGCCGGACGTGGGCAGGTGCTGCGGATTCACACACGCAATGAGTTGCGGCTGGGGCGCAGGGTAAAGTATTCCTCGGCCACAAAAACCGGCTACAACGATGTCGTCACCTGTTTTTCCCCTGCGGATTTCCCCCAGTTCACTGAAGCAGAGCTGCTGACTCGCAATGCCGCCATTTCAGGCGTGAATACCTCCATCAGGCTGGATGACTCAAAACTGTGTGTCATTAATACCGGGACGCCAGGCAGCGACTCAGCCGGCTACACGGAACTGCAGTATCAAACGCAGGGACGGACGCTGGAAGTCACCCTGCAGTCGCGGCAGGAAGATCACGCAATTTCTGTACGTGAACTGGAATCCTCAATCAGACTCTGGGTTGGTGGCAGTCCCGGAGAGACGGGTCCGGAGGGCAGCAGCTTTCAGGGGTATCCGCTGGAGTTACGGCCGATTTGCTGCCGCGATTCCCACGAGTCGCACCGGGAACTGGAGCCTGAGGAACTGCAGGAGCAGCTTGGCCGTCTGCCGAAGAGTCTGGAGCAGGCGAAGACCAGTGGTCTTGATGCGGTCATGGTGCAGCACCTGTCAGCCACCGCCGAAAGCAAGCCGCGGCAGGTCCTGCTGCTGCGACAGTTATGGCTGCTGGAGGATGGTTCCGTCATGGTGGACTCTGACTCGCAGCAGGCGGTTGCTGCGCGATTGCTGATTGCGGGTCGATCGGGAACGTCGGGGCGAGTCATTCTGCTGCAGCTGTTGAGTCAGCTGAGTATGACGATCAAGTACCCTGCCGAAGAGCTGTGGATGTCGGTACGGCGGAACGATCTTGTGCCATTGCATCACTGTGACCGGCTGCAGTTGAAGCAAAGGGGTACGGAAAAGCTGCTGTGGGAAGCTGATTTTCAGGTGATTCGCGGAGCACTTGGCTGAATTTTGAGAATTCAGCGCAACCAGCGGGCCCTCGCTGACTCTGAACAGCGGTGTCTGAAGATTGCAACGAACAGGAGCTGGGAACAATGACACAATCCACGGTGGCTGACGAAGCGCTGCAGCGTATTGGCCAGTTATGTCAATTGCTGCAACAGGGGCGGGACGAGCAGGCAACAGTCGAACTGCCCGGACTGGACAGTACGTTGTTGAACGAAATCAGTGCTCCGCTGACGGAATTGACGCTCAATATTCGCGGCACAGGATCGGGGGGAGACATGAATCTGCTGTTGGCATTGCGTAAGCTGCAGCTGACAGCCGAGCACACTCAGAACCTGCTGCAGACCGTTCCGGCTCTGGCTGTCAGCGGACCGCACATTCGCCTGCACCCGGATTCTATTCTGTCGCGGGCCATCGCGCTGAGGGATCTGATTGCAGAACTACCCGGACTGCAGGAACTGCTGCCGTCTGTGCTGCAGGGTTCTGCAGCGGATCGGCTGCGGGCGACTGAACATCTGCAGCAGTCGCTGACCGGCCTGAATGCTCGACTTACATCACTCTGAAACCTCCATAACTTTTTCGCTTTCAACGACAGGACCGCGACCATGAACCACTGGGATCTTCCTCCGGACATATTTGCCCGCAGAATCTCGATCAATGACCTGCCCGGATACTTCAGCAAGCAGCTGACGATTCACTCGGGCGTACGCACAGCCATCGTGGATGACGGTCGTGACATCGGCGAAGTTCCACCCGGAACGTATGTTCTGGAATCCTTCAAAGAGCGACTGCAGCGATGGTGGCAGGCGAAACAGTGCGACGTGATTTCTGTGCGTTCCGAGCAGCAGATTCTGGAAATCAACTCGGCCCCTGTACTGACGGCCGACTGTCTGCTGGTCCAGTACCGCACTCGAGTTGCAGTGCAGTTGGACGATGTGATGATTTTCCACAGAAATCTGATGGGAAATCGAACGGAATTCACGGTCCAGCAGCTGCACGCCCATATTGCGGCACTGCTGACCGACTTTATCAGCAGCTACATGAAAAGTCTGCCGCTGGAGGGCCTGCGGGCGCCTGACGCCACGCAGAAGCTGGATGCGTGGCTGGCCGAACAACTGGCGGTCTACATGAAGCGTTTCGGACTTGCTTTCCGGCAGGTTCTGACCCTGTCGATTGTGCATCCGGAATACGATGCCGAGCTGAAGCGTCGCGGCGAGACCAAATTGCGGGAGATGGCCTCCGAAACGGATCGGCGAAACGACAGGATTGCCGCAGAAGAAGCATGGCAGAAAGTACTCAGACAGGATCGCGATCAGCAGGTAGAGGCTGCTTACGCAGAACTGCAGATCGAACGGGAGACGCATGAGCTGCGGGTGATGCGTCTGCGAGTTCAGATTCGCAAGGGGTTGCGCAGTGCGGTCCAGTCGGACAGGATGGATAAGCTGAACACCGCGGCCGAGCTGGAAAACTTCGTCCGTGAGCTTGATCGTGAAAAGCTGCTGGAAGATGACGAGCTGCAGCAGTTGAAGGACACCGTGCAGCAGGACGCCGAGGATCGTGCGGCGTTAAGGAAACATCTGCTGGAACGCATCGCGATTGAGCAGAAGCTTGATCTGGACATGCTGCTGGATGACTGCGTGCATCAGCGGCAGATGCAACGACGCAAATCAGAGCTGGAGCTTGCCCGACTGGCAGAAACCGAAGCGGACCGTCAGTGGTCGAGGCAGCTGCAGCGTGACGTGGACAACGCCGAGCACCAGCGGAATGAAGAATGGAAAAAATGGCAGCACAAAGTCCGTAAATTCCGCAGCTATAGGCAGGAAAAACGGGCCGAAGAGATTGAATCGCTGCTGCATGAATCCCGCCAGGATCAACTGCTTGGTGACGTCGAGCTGCAGCAGGCGGAACGCAGAAACCGCATCCGGGATCTGGAAAATCAGGGCGAACTGCGAAACAAGCTGTCGGATATTGATCGCAGGCGGGCAGAGGAAGATTTTAAGCATGAAACAGAGCGGAAAAAAGCAGAGTCAGATCTGGAGTTCCAGCAGAAAAAAGCGGACGCTGAACACCAGCAGGCTCAGCGATCGGCGGAGCTGCAGGCAGCTATCGCTGCCGGTCAATTGCAGGGTGACCTCGCTCGCGTTGCGATGCAGCAGTTAACGCTGAAATCGATGCAGGATCACGAGCGGCTGGACCGGGAACAGCGCGAAAAAAACGTGATGGAAGCGGACAGGCAGCGGCGAGAGTGGGAGAACTTCGTCAAAAACGAAGACCACAAACGCTGGATGGAATACCAACGGTTTGTGGCCGGGATCGAAGAAGCGAAGCGACGCGATACCCAGGCGCATCAACTTGACCTCGAACGACTCAAAAATGAGCGATTCCGGGACGCGAAAGGGGCATCCATTGAAACACTGATCTTCGGGGCACCGGAAGTCGCTGGGTCGCTGGTGCAGGTCGCGGCGCAACGCGAGGAAACCAGCCGTCATACTGCGACCATGGACGCCGACGTGAAGAAGGCCGAGGCTCAGCAGGCCGTCGCTGTGGCAACGGCGCAGGCTGCCGCACAAAATGCACAGCAGACCGCCGATGCTATGCAGAAAATCTTCACTGACACCACGAACACAATCCTGCAGACGGTGCAGGACGCGGCGCAACAGACGCTTGCCGCGAAGGACCAGCACATCAAGAGCAGTGAAGCAGCATCAGACAAACGTGACGAGAGTGTTCAAAAGACCCTTGATAAGATGTTGCAGGTCGTCGTTGACGTTCGCCGTCCGGCGGATCAGCCGTCGGCTGCCACAGCCACACCGCCCTCACCGGCAGCTCCGGCAGCCGCCCCGGTGGTGGTGATCAATCAGGTACCGCCACAGGCACCGCCAACGGCCAGTTCACCACAGCCTGCCCCTGAGCAGGTTCGCCGCTGTCCCACATGTTTCCAGACAGTTTCGCCAACAGCTCGTTTCTGCGAGCATTGCGGACGCATGCAGTAACGTTTGGTTTTATGAAGTTTGTTGTTACCGGTTAGAAAACCACGAATGCGAGTTCGTCTTCATGTCTGAGTTTTCTCCAAACGAGGTGCAGACGAAGCGGCGACTTTCGCCGCGGGCAGGGGTGACGCTCCAGTGTGAGACTCTGACTCTGACACTGGAAGCTGAAATTGGGCAGGGGCAGGAGGGCACTGTCTGGCTGGCGATTGGGCAGCAGGTTCAACAGGTGCAGCAGGTTCAACAGGTTCAACAGGTTCGACTTGCCGTCAAGTTTCTGGCGGAGACTCGTCGGAATGAGTCTGAGTCGGAAGCCCATTTTGTCCGCACAGCCAATGAGGTTCGCACTCGTCTGAAGGAAGTACCGCACGTCTGTCGACCTCGCCGAGTAGTCGCGGTGTCGGACTATGGTCCATGGTATGCCATGGACTACGTTGGCAGACTGCTGTCTCCGGCAGATTCCGCTGACGTCAGTCAGCAGAATCTGCGGGATTATCTGCTGCATCAGAAAGACTCTGGCAGCCCGCTGACGGCGGCACAGCTTGGCAGTTATCTGCGGCCGGTGGCGAAAGCTCTGGATGAGACTCACGGGAAGCACATTCTGCACTGCGATGTTAATCCAAAAAATCTGCTGGTACGCAGTCATGGATTGTCGGCAGTGCAGGTGATCCTGATTGATTTTGGCGAGGCATTGATTCTGGATGCAGCGACCACCACTGTGCAGCCCGGTCAATGGCCCAGGGGCGGTACGGTTGGATACATTTCGCCCGAACGCCGCAACGGTCAGGAACAGTCCGGCTACAGCGACCAGTATTCACTGGCAGCAACCCTGCTGGAATTGTGTCTGGGACAAACCATCGACGCGGACGGTGACACACGCCTGACGTCGCCTCTGACGGCCACTGTAGCCGATGAGGATGCCGTTCGTGATGTCCTTTACAAAGGACTAAGAGCGGCTCCTGAACAGCGTTATCCCACCTGCGAGGCGCTACTGGTGGCCTTCGAGAGGGTCGTGAGTACTGATCTGCCATTGACCGGTCGCATGTTGAAGCAGGTTCGGGGACTGCAAAGACGCAAGCCTCGCCAGTCGGACTCAGTCAGCCCTTTCTGGAAACGCCCCGACTTCATCCAGTGGCCGTCGAAGAACCCACTGCGCAATTACCAGATCGCGCAGGAGCGGTTTGCGCAACTGCAGCAGGAACGTCAGCAACTGCAGCTACGTCTGGATACGCTGTTGCAGTCGCCGGTGCGAGTGGGACTTGTGGGGACACCAGCGGCCGGCAAGACTTCAATGCTGGCCGTCTGGTGGCTGTTTCGTAATTCGCAGGCCGATCAGGTCGATCTTGTGATCAAGGAAGAATTGACCACACGCTATCTGACAACCATTTCCGACACCCTGCTGGCACGCGGCAGCACCATGGCGAACCCTGTCGTTCCACCCACCTACCTCCGTATGCGGGCTACAATCCACAACGAATCGTGGCACCTGCACACCTGTGACTTTGCCGGGGAATTCCTGAATTTTGAAACCAACAGCGACAGCGACCACGCCGCTGCGACTCTGGCCTTTCTGCGACAGGCTGATATGATTCTGTTCCTGTATGACATTGAACTGCAGCAACAGGCGGAGCGTGACGGGGACCAGCAGGGACAGGGCGATCGTGACCGTGAACAGCAGCGCATTCTGGATACGATTGACCGCCTGTTCGTGGATACTCCAGCCGAACTGGTGCTTGCGCTGACGAAGATCGATCAGTACTGGGACTACAAAAAGGATCCCGATGGCTTTCAGGCGGCGTATTACGAGCTGCGACGGAAATCTGTCTCGCTGCAACTGGTCGACACCAAATTGTCCACGTCCTTCGCAAACAATGGACTGAAGATTATCCCTGTGTCATCTTATGGTAAAGTGCTGAAGGAAAAAGCGGGAGTCGACCAGCGTGTCTACAAGCGGGATATCGAACCTTTTCAGATCTTTTCTCCACTGTCCGCTGCCTTCCAGCGGCGGGCTGATACTGTGAACACTCTGCGTGAACAACTGGAAGACCTGCAGACGATCACCTCGAAAATGGAGACACGGCTGAGAGTTGCCGCCGCAGCAGCAGACGATCGTCAACGCCACCTTGACAGTCTGGAAAAAGATCTGCTGGCAATTGGGAAATCCATTCATGAAGCAGAGCAATTACCGAGTGAAGTCGGCCGGGAACAGGCGCTGAAGAAAGACCTGAAAAAACTGGAAGCACGTCGCGAAAAACTGGAGAAGTATCAGGCCACCACACTGCACCAACAGTGTATTGACCTGATCCGACGAGCGGACGATCTGCTGAGCAAGCTACCCGTTGTCAAACGGTCGCAACAGCTGAAAAATAAACTGCAGATCCTGAAGGACATCAACCAGAAACCGGCGTGGGAATTTTTCATCGAATGGTTTCGCGTTTCCCGAACTGTCAACGAATTCGTTGATGAAAGCGACGGGACCGGCGTTCCGGATCACCTGCGAAAAGAATTCAACGAACAGCAGCGGTTGTATCGCGTGCGAAGTCTGCAGATTACGGGTGTCATCATCGGCACGATTGTCACCGGCTTCCTGATCCTGCTCTCCATCTGAATCAAGGATTTCACGATGTCCAGACACTCTCTGACACACGACTCAATCCCCGCACCCATGCTGATCCACCGTTGGTTTTCGGACGGGGCCGCTTTGCGTGTGGCGGACGAGCTGAAACCGCTGCGTGAGCAGTGGAACCCGCACGTATCCAGCGTGCTCAGCAATCCGGTAGAAGAAATTCTGCAGCAGTTCTCGCTGGACAGTGGACTGCTGCTGCTGAGCAAGACGGCGGACCGCGACTGCCCGGACCCGCGTGCTGTTGACCGTGGGCCGACCATCCTGCGCGGTTGTCTGCTGACGGACCACGTCATCCGCAGCGTCTCAGTGGACCACACCGCCGTCATGCACCTCGCCTACCTGCTGCTGCCGATCGCCCCGGTCAGCCGGAATCGACAGGATCCCTGCCAGTTGCATCTGCAGATCCCTCGCTGCCAGCCCGATTTCCAGTTGCCGATGGCTGCCGACGACACAGAGCTCAGTTTCCGTACGGAAATACTGAACCAGACCCGCAGTATCCGGGAAATGCTTCAAACCCTGCTGCAGACCCCGTCAGACAACCCGCCCGAGCTGCCCGTGCAGCCACAACAACGTAACTGGCTGGTCAGGCTCTTCTCCAGCCTGTTCGGCAGCTGACAACACAACTTTCAGATTCCTCAGGATTCCCGCGCAACTCCCCGGCATTCGTTAACTCCTGTATGCAGAGGCACCAGTCATGTCGGCTGGGCAACAACAGTAGCAGACGTAATTCAGGGAGTCTGGAATCATGTGGAAAATGACACTCGCTTCATCGATCGCATCGGCCATCACACTGCTGGGTTACTGGGGCATCCCGGCTCAGCTGGCAGGCAGCACCGGCATCAACCCGGAAACGGCACAGGAACAGTGTCGGGACAATCCCGATGCCTTCTTTGCCGGTGTCCGCCAGCAGGCGGAAGCCGACCTGCGGTCCATGACCGAAACTCGCAACAGCCTGCGCACCAGCAGTGCGGATGTCGAAAACCTGCACGCTGAAGTGCAGGAGAAACTCAGCTACGCCAGCAGCGCCGCTCAGGACTTCCGAGCTGCGTGGCAGGCTGACAGTTTCCCCGTCATGATCCGTGGCCGGGCCTACACGAAGAACGACGTGGAAGCACAGACCTCCAGCCTGCTGGCACAGATTGATGGCTACAACGAAGCCATCGCAAAGTACACTCGAACCATTGCTGATATCCGTCAGCATGTCGAAGACCTGACGGCCCGCATCGTCACCACCGAGACGGACCTCGGGCTCCTCGATACTCGCTGCCGCATTTACAAGGCCACTCACAGCGAATCGGACGCCGCTGCTCTGATGGCTGCCGTGGACAGCCTGTTTGCCGAAAATGCCTCGGTCATCAGTGCATCGCCCATCCGCAGTGTGGACGAGATGATTCGGGATACGGCGACAGCCACCCCGGTCAGCCACAGCCGGGCCGTCAGTTTCCTGACTGGGAAATGATGGCGAGTTGACGGATGTCAGATGCACAGCCCCGCGGCAAGCCGCGGGGCTGTTTTCGTTGCTCGCCCACAACCGTAGCCCGGGCATTCCTGCCCGGCCACTTCCCTCAAAAAACACTGGGGATCTTAAGGGTAACGAGAAGTTCGTGTCCGGGCTAAAGCCCAGACCACAACTTTTGTCCCTCGCGTCAGGAGTGCCTAAGCTACGGATTCGACTGAACACTGACTGCGGCTCGGCGGGAGCCTCGCCCTCCCGAAGGGGGCACGCGATGCTAAGGGCTGCCACGGTTGGCTGCAGGCACACCTTGCCTGCCGGTAGGTCAGGATCGCTGCAGCTAACGCGAAACGCAGAAACGCACGGCATGGGTTTTCACAGGACCTATGGGACCTATAAGACCCATAGCACCTATCAACCGCAGCAAAATCACAAAATCGCAGGAATCGCATCAGAGAATCGCACAGAGCACAGAGTGTCAGAGATCAGAGCAACAGAGGAACCAGAGTCCGAATCCCATGAGGATGACTGGGGAAACTACTCCAACTCACACAACACTCGCAAACCTCCGTCGTAGTCACGACGGCCGGGCGTGCGACAGTCGCGGTAGCACGAACGCAGGGGGATTGGGCCGCCGTTCCACCCGCCACCACGCAAAACACGCGAGGAACCGGAGGCTGGGCCGGGAGGATCCGCCACAGGAGACTTGCCATAGTAGTTGCCGTCATACCAGTCAGAACACCAGTCCCACACGTTCCCATGCATGTCGTAAAGCCCGAAGCCGTTGCAACTGAAAGCCCCCGGCACCGATGTAAACGCATGCCCGTCATCAAACTCAAATTTCTGCCACTTCTGATAGTCCACCGTCGGAAAGGCTTTTGCAAAACTGGCATCCACCACATTGGCGAAGCCCTGCAGACTGGCAAGGTCGTCACCGGTATGAAACCGCGTTGTCGTCCCCGCTCGACACGAATACTCCCATTCAGCCTCACTGGGCAAACGATAACGACGTACCCACGATGACGAACGACTACGTTCATTCAGCCACTGCAGATACGCTTGAGCATCGTTCCATGAGACATTGACCACAGGATGAGCATCGGTCTGATCAAAACCCGTCTTCCGCCACGTGAATTCCGGTCGTTGCTCACTCAATTTGGTGGCCGGATTGTAACCCCAACCGCCTTTTCCATCGGTTTCGGCTTCGGTGCGATAACCTGTCACACGCACAAATTCGGCAAACTGGCCCCGCGTGACAGGACCGGCGCCCAGATAGAATGGACGAGTCAACTGAACTCGATGCGGCGGTCCCTCGTGCTTCATCTGCGCTTCCCAGTCCCCCTGCGGCGGGACCACAAATCCGGCCTGCTGCAGTGTGGCCAGACTTTCGTTGTGCCCCATCGTGAATTCCCCGGCCGGAATCAACCGCAGGTCATGCCCGAATTCGTCCTGCCATTGCACTGAACGACCCAGAAAGTTGCCCCATGCCGCCTGCGCTGAAGCCGCAGCAGAACCGGAAAATGGGGCAGACAGCAGTCCGGGGCGAGTCACGGGCTGCACACGCTGTGACACCGGTTGTGACACCGGCACTGCACGAGGCTGCAATAAACCTGTCAACTCCTCCACAAACTCACGACACGTCCCGTAACGATCGCACGCCTGTTTCTGCAGCACTCGCTCAAACACCGGTTGCAGGACCGACAATTGCGATGGCAGCTTTGGCACTGGAGCCTGACAGACGGCGAATCCCAGCGTCATCCCGCTGCCATGGTACGGGGCGGCACCCGTCAGCAGTTCCCACGCCATCACACCCAGTGACCACTGGTCACAACCCGCGTTCTGCAACTGACCCAGCCACTGTTCAGGTGACATGTAGCGTTCTGTACCCGCCTGGGCCACAAATCCCTGACTGTAGCGTGACAGACTTTCACGGATCTCTGCTGCCAGTCCAAAATCGATCAGATGCACGGTTCCCGTGGCCGGATCATACATCACATTTTCCGGCTTCACGTCGCGATGGATCACTTT
>Ga0255095_1000528_pt1 | contig 19082 bp, 12 predicted proteins | sample Colum_Law_RepC_8_2_FD_188435 | JGI IMG/M metagenome (GOLD analysis project Ga0255095, IMG submission 188435) | Freshwater microbial communities from Columbia River, Oregon, United States - Colum_Law_RepC_8d | ecosystem: Environmental > Aquatic > Freshwater > River | place: USA: Oregon...
CACTGCAGCTGCCTGTGATCTCCACAATCTCTGTCAGCACTGTCGTCAGCGTTCCGGACGGAGGTACCGTTCTGCTGGGCGGTATCAAGCGTCTGCGTGAAGGCCGCAACATGGCCGGTGTTCCGATTCTCAACAAGATCCCTTACATCAGCCGTCTCTTCAAGAACAGCGGTGTGGGACGTGAAACGGAAAGCATCATGCTGATGGTGACTCCTCGCATCATCATCCAGGAAGAAGAAGAGGAGATTATCAACGGAACTGCGGCAGAATAGCATCTGCAGCAGCCAGGTCGGCCTGCGGGAAACCGCGGGCCGCCAGCCTCCGCAGGTGCGGTCTGCGAAGGAAGGTTGTGGCCTGAGCGACTGAAGATGTGTTCTCTGCAGCTAAGCAGTTTCGGGGTCTGAGCCGTCGCGAAGTGCGGGTTTCGCGACGGCTCTTCTCTTGCGCCCACTGTCCGGTTAGCATACAGAAACTCTGACTGCCCACTCCTGCCAGGCCCGCCCACATGAAACGCGTCGGCATCATCGCTCTGCTGCACGAGAGCAATACGTTCCTGCAGGAACCCACAACTCTCGAACACTTCCACGCCAATCTGCTGCTGACCGGTGCACCCGTCCTGCAGGCTTTTCGCGGCACACCGCACGAAGTCGGTGGCTTCCTGCAGGCTCTCGAGGAAGACAGCGACACGGAACCCGTGGGCATCTTCGCCGCCCGCGCTATGCCCTATGGCACCATCACACACGAATGCTGGACACAACTGATGCAGCTGCTGCTCAGCAGCCTGCAGCAGGCCGGACCACTCGATGGACTGCTCGTCGCACCTCATGGTGCCACCGTTGCCGAAAATGCAGCCGACGCCGATGGCCACTGGCTGCTGCAGGTTCGCCGGCACGTCGGACCTCAATTGCCCATCATCGGTACACTGGACCTGCACGCCAATGTCTCGCCCCGGATGGTTCAGGCCTGCGATGCACTCTTCGGATATCGCACCAATCCACACCTCGATCAACTGGCCCGCGGACTGGAAGCCGGACGCTGCCTGCTGCAGACACTGAAGACCGGTATCCGACCGGCCATGACGCTGCAGCAACTGCCCATGTGCATCAATATCGAAAAACAGGCCACCGCAGAACCACAGGGACAACTGCTCTGGAATGAAGCCACACGACTCCAGTCCCGACCAGGCATGCTCAGCGTCTCCTGCCTCTACGGTTTCCCATACTCCGATGTGCAGGAAATGGGAGCCTCTGTCATTGCCGTCGCTCAGCAAAACCCCGCACTCGCTCAATCTGCCGCAAAGGATATGGCCACCTTCTGGTGGAATCACCGCTCCGATTTCCTCGGCAGACTCATCAGCGTCGAAGCCGGAATCACACTGGCAAATCACGCTCGAAAAATGGAACCGCAGAAACCTGTCGGACTGCTGGAAATGGGAGATAACGTTGGCGGAGGAAGTCCGGGCGATGGCACATGGATTGCCCACGGCTGGCTGCGATTCGGACACGGACCAGGCCTCGCTGTGCTCGCCGATCCGCAGGCTGTCCAACTGGCCGTCACGGCCGGTAACGGTGCCAGACTGCAGATGCCCGTCGGAGGTCGCATTGACCCCCGGCGACACGGACCTCCCCTGACAGATCACTGGACCGTCATCAGCATCACCGACGGGCGATTTTCCGAGTCCGAACCACGCCACGGAGGTTATTCACAGTTCAATCAGGGTACCACTGCCGTACTCCTCGGAGACTCCGGACTGACTGTCGTCGCCACCACACTGCGAGTCGCTCCCCTCAGCCTGCAGCAGATCCTCTCACAGAAACTCCAGCCCGCAGACTTTGCTGCCATCATACTCAAGGGCGTTCACGCACCTGTCGCCGCATACGCACCGGTCTGCAGTCAGCTGATCCGGATTAACACCCCCGGAGTCACCACTGCAGACCTGACGGAATTGACGTTTCAGCAGCGACGAACGCCACTGTATCCCTGGGAAAATCCAACCGACTGGCAGGACTGATCATGAACTCTGCAACTCCGCCGGATTCGCACTCCCAACAGTCACCAACCAGAGTTCGCTGGCTGATGATCCTGCTTGCCACGTTCACCGCTGTTCTGCTGTATCTTGATCGCGTCTGCATCAGCACCGCCGGAGAAACCGTCGCACAGAACCTCGGCATCACAAAAGCAGAACTGGATAAAGTCCTCGGAGCCTTCTTTCTGACATACGCGCTGGGACAGTTGCCCGCCGGCTGGCTGGGTGATCGCTACGGCGCTCGCTGGACACTCGGTCTCTACATCTTCCTCTGGTCACTCGCCACCGGACTGCTCGCCTTCGCCCGCACACTCTCAGCCCTGCTGATCCTGCGACTGGCCTGCGGACTGTTTGAAGCCGGCGCGTACCCACTGGCAGCCAGCATCGTACGCCGCTGGGTCCCCACACCCTGGCGCGGAACTGCCAGCGCCATCATTGCCGTCGGAGGACGACTGGGAGGAGCCCTCGCCCCCGTCATGACCATTCAACTCATGCTGGCCTGGACCTGGGGCAGCCAATGGTGGTCCATCCCCGACAATGCCAAAGCCAGCCTCGACAGCTGGCGACCTGTCATGGGACTGTACGGACTGGCTGGAATCGTCGGCGCAGGATTCTTCGTACTGCTGTTTCGCGACTGGCCACACCTGCACCCAGCGGTAAATGCCGCGGAACTCAGACTCATTCGCGGTCACGAAGCACTCAATGCCGGAAGTTCACAGGGATCCTCCGAATGGCCTCCCATCCTCGCCATGGTCTGCTCATTCCCCATGTGGATGAACTGCGCTGTCCAGTTTTCCGCAAACCTCGGCTGGGGATTCCTCGTCACCAAACTGCCCCAGTTCCTCAATGAAACCTTTCACAGCAGTCAGCAGCAGCAGGGCTGGCTGCAAAGCCTGCCACTGGCCGCCGGGATCATCGGACTGTTTCTTGGAGGCCTGTTTACCGACGCCCTGACACGCTCCTTCGGACCACGCTGGGGACGATCACTGGCCATGTCCGGCTCACGACTGCTCGTCTTCGCCGCTCTGGTCGCTGTCCCCTTCGCCGGATCTGCGTGGACAGCCACACTCCTGCTCGCCGTCGTCGGAATGGCCACCGATCTCGGCACCCCAGCCGTGTGGGCCTTTGGACAGGATGTCGGAGGACGGTTCGTCGGATCAGCAGTCGGCTGGGCCAATATGTGGGGAAACTTCGGAGTTGCAGTATCCCCGGCATTCTTCGGCTGGATCGTCGGAGCATCCGCTTCCGGCAGCGGCTGGAATCACGCCTTCCAGGCCTGCGCTGCGGTCAATCTGATCGCCGCAGTCGCAGCTCTCGGGGTCAACGCCTCAAAACCACTGGTCCCGGATCACCAGACATACTCCGGAAATCGAGGCTCATGAGCATTCGGTGGGGCCACGTACCATGAAGGCGCATTGTACAGACGCGACTGCCGGGGCACCCGATATCTGCCAACAGGTGCCGCAGAGTGTGACACCTGCTGAATCTCCGGCTGCGGACGATGTGGCCGAATCGCGACGCCATGCGGTACAGGCCCCTGCGGCGTCATCGCACCACCCGACCTGAACTGCTCATCCGGGACCGGTGGTGGCGGTGTTAAAGGACCGTCAGCACCAGGAACCACATGCCCTGGACCACCAGGAATTGAGTTCGGCACAGCAGGAAACTGCCGCACCGGCCCGGCATCAGCACCAGGCCCGGGCACAAACCTCGCTCGCGGAGCAGCATACTCCTGCGGTGACGATAACCAGCCATTCTGCCCCGGCCACGGGGACAAAGGCCACTCCGAAATCCGCTGCCCGCGAACATGAGTAATCATCTCGCGACCACCTAGACTGTATCGCCGATATCCCTCAAACCACGGCGAATAATAGGAATCCGCACTCTGCCACCCATCCGACGGATACACCGGCGCAACCCCCTGCCACGTGTAATACAGGGGACCAGAATATCCGACCTGCGGTTGTGCACCCGGATACTGTGCACCAGGATACTGTGCACCAGGGTAAGGAGACGGCGCATACTGAGTCGTCTGCCACTCACCCGCAGCACGCAACTGGTCTGACTGCAAACCCTCCCCATGCACCTCCTCAGCCTGTGCATCGCCGGTGGCCGCTTCAGCGTCCGGACCACCACGACCTGCACCACGAACCGGAGCACCTCCCCCGGAACCCGCGCCACTCGCCGCACCACCTGAACCCCGATTCCCGCGCGGAGCCTGCCCTGATGGCTGACCCCCTCGCCCCTGACCCTCAGAACGCGGTTCCACTGCACGCATCTGCAGCGGAGGTCCCCCAGCCTGTTCGTCTGTATCAAACCATGATGAAGGAGCAGTCCACGCAAGGCGACGATTACTGCTGCGCGATACCGACTCGTAACCCGTAAATCCATAGGACTGATCCAGCGCATTGAAAGCACTCGATAAGTCCACCAGTTCACTGTTGATCGAATTCTGCACTGCCGAGAGGCCCGTAATCAGACCGATCACGACCATCGTGCCCACTACCACCAGCTCCGCCGAAACAACAGCACCGGACTGGCACCGGAAAAATGACCTGCCGCGGTCACGCATGGAAACACCTTTCATACTGGACTCTGCAAAAAAAACATCCGATGCGAGAACAGGGCACTCCAGCCCCGTCTCGCATCGGATGCAGTCGACGATCAGGATTCCCTCCCGACCGAAGGGCGGTTTCTCACGCCGCCGTTCTCTCTCGCCGTGAACAGAGCCGATCGCAGTCACTGAATAACCCGGCGCACGCCTTCGAATGTTCCCCTTGAACACTCATCCAACGCTGCGAAAACACAGGCATTACAGCCACCACAACCGATACAGTCACAACACTCGACAGTATCAGCAGATCCCGTACCATCAGCAAAATCAGCACAACCGGTACAAATTAACATCATCACAAACAATTGAAATGATTGGACTTACGCCGAATTACGCGAGTTCCCACAGCGAATCCGTCCGCACACCGCGCAAAGTACCCTGAACACTGTTATTAGCACTTTGTCAACTTTTCTGATCAAACGCACGACAGTCGCGCACCCGGGAAGTCGCATTTGTCCGTCCAGTTCCCTCGGTTGACAGTCGATTCCAGCCCCGCAAATTGCTATTTTCAATCCGTCCCGGTGCGCATTCCATCCCGCCACCCGGCTCACCACTCTGGATACAGCCCCATGGCAAAATGTCTGGTTACTGGCGGATCAGGATTCATCGGAAGCCACCTCACAGAACTGCTGCTCAAGCAGGGACACTCCGTCGTCGTCCTCGATAACCTCTCCACTGGCCGCAGCGACAATCTCGATCAGGTCCGCGACCACAACAGACTCGAAGTCCGAACCGCCTCCATCACCGACCCGGTCGCACTCAGTGAAGCCGTCCACGGCGCGGAAATCATCTTCCACCTCGCCGCTGCAGTCGGAGTCAAATTGGTGGCGGAAGACCCCGTACGTACCATCGAAACCAATATCTACCCCACCGAACACCTGCTCCGACTGGCCGTCCAGGGACAGGTAAAACACTTCTTTCTCGCCTCCACCAGCGAAGTGTACGGCAAAAATCCCAAAGCACGCTGGACCGAAGAAGATGACCTGCACTTCGGACCCACCAGCAGACCCCGCTGGGCCTACGGCTGCTCAAAAGCCATCGATGAATTCCTCGCACTCGCCTACTGCCAGAAATACGGACTGGGAGTCACGATCGGCCGATTCTTCAACGTCGTCGGACCAAGACAGATCGGTAATTACGGCATGGTCGTTCCCCGCTTCGTCGATGCCGCCCTGCAGGGTTCACCCCTCACCGTCTATGACGATGGCTCCCAGATCCGCTGCTTTGCACATGTCCACGAAATCGTCAGCTGCGTCCTCGATCTGACACTCAACCCCGCCGCCGCCGGACGAGTCTTCAACATTGGCAGCGATCAACCCGTCTCCGTAATCGATCTCGCTCTCAAAGTACTGCAGAAAACCCAATCCTCCTCCGAAATCCACTTCCTGCCCTACCACCAGGCCTACAGCGAAGATTTTGAGGATGTGCAGCGACGAGTCCCCTGTGTCGATCTGCTGCAGCAAACCATCGGGCGTAAACCCGTCATGACCCTCGACCAGATCCTCGAAGACATCATCGCCTGGAAATCAGAAACACGCGATTGCGGGAATTGACAATCACTCACCCCACCCGGCCCCTCACACTTGATTCCACAATACCCTTCCTGGTATCCTTTTACGCTTGCCTGACGCTGACAGTCTCTGCAGTTCAGGCCCACTGCGGTAGTGGCGAAACTGGCAGACGCGCACGCTTGAGGGGCGTGTGGAGCAATCCGTGCAGGTTCAAGTCCTGTCTACCGCATTTCAATTTCCACCATGTCGCAGCCACCCGCTTCTGCAAATCAGCCACACCCGGCTGCCCCTCCGCAGGCCCCCTTCAGCCTGCAGGTCTTCTGCCAACAGGTGGCTGCTGCACTCAAAGTCAGCCCCAGTCGGGTCGACGGCGCCGCCACTCTGCTCGATGACGGCAACACCATCCCCTTCATCGCACGCTACCGCAAGGAAGCCACCGGTGGCCTCGATGAACGCCAACTCAGACACATCGAAGATGCTCTCGCCAACGCCCGCGAACTGGCCGGACGCCGCAACACCATCCTCAAATCCATCTTCGAACAGGGTAAACTCACCCCGGAACTCCAGCAACAGATCCTCGCCTGCTCTGATCAGCGCAGCCTCGAAGAACTCTACCTTCCCTTCAAACCCAGAAAACGCACCCGCGCCGCCATGGCTCGCGAACGCGGCCTGCAGCCACTCGCCGACCTGCTCCTCGCGCAACAACCCCTGCAGCAAAAACCACTCGAAGTCCTCGCACGCTTCAAAAACCCCGCACTCGACGTCCCGGATGAACACTCGGCACTCCAGGGCGCCTGCGATATCGTTGCCGAAACATGGGCCGAAAATCCCCAAAACCGACGCATGACCTGCGAACTCGCCGCTCGCGGTGAACTCACTGCGTCCGTCAGGAAAGGTCGCGAAGAAGAAGGCGCCCGCTTCTCAAATTACTTCAGCTTCCGCGAACGCATCGCCTCCATGCCCTCACACAGATTCCTCGCTCTACAACGCGGCGAATCCGAAGGAATCCTCAAACTGCACCTCGAACTCGATGACGAACTGGGCTGCAGACGACTGGCCGAAAATGTTCTCAAAAACCCCCGCTTCGAATTCCACTCCGAACTGCGGTCCACCGTTACCGATTGCTTCCAACGCCTGCTCCGCCCCGCCGCAGAATCCTCCGTTCTGCAGCAGCATCGCGAAAAAGCCGACGCTGAGGCCGTCGATGTCTTCGCCAGAAATCTCCGCGATCTGCTCATGGCAGCACCCGCAGGACAACACGTCACCATCGGCATCGACCCCGGATTCCGCACAGGGTGCAAACTGGCAGTCGTAGACAGCACCGGACAGTTTCTCGCCAGCGAAACCATCTTCCCCACACCGCCACGCGAAGATCTGCAGCACGCCGAAAATGTCCTCCTGAAACTGATCCGACAGCACAATGTCCGCCTTATCGCCATCGGTAACGGCACCGCCTCTCGCGAAACAGACCGCTTCGTCGCCGATGTCCTCAAACGCCACAACCTCAGCATCACACAGGTCTCCGTCAGCGAAGCCGGCGCCTCCGTCTACTCGGCCAGTGAAACCGCCATCGCCGAATACCCCGATCTCGACGTCACCGTACGCGGCGCCGTCAGCATCGCTCACAGACTACAGGACCCCCTCGCAGAACTCGTCAAAATCGATCCCCGCTCCATCGGAGTCGGACAGTATCAGCACGACGTCGACCAGACACTCCTCCGAAAAGCACTCGATCGCGAAGTCGAATCGTGCGTGAATGCCGTCGGAGTCGATCTGAATACTGCCAGCGCCCCACTGCTCACACACGTCGCCGGGATCGGCACCGTACTCGCCGGAAAAATTGTCGCCTGGCGCAACGAAAATGGCCCCTTCGCCTCCCGCCGCGACCTCCTGAAAGTTCCCCGACTCGGTCAGAAAGCATTCCAGCAGGCCGCCGGATTCCTCCGCATCCGTGGAGGCACAGAACCACTCGATGGCTCCGCCGTACATCCCGAACAATACCCACTCGTTCAGAAAATGGCCCGCAGACTCCAACTCGATCCCGCAAAACTCATCGGCAGTCAGCAACTCATCGCACAACTCAGCCCCGCAGAGTTCATCAGCAGCGATGCCGGTGAATTCACAGTCCGGGATGTCCTCGCAGAACTCGCCCGACCAGGACGCGACCCACGCAGCGAATTCCGCACCGCACGGTTCGCCGATGGCATCAGCGAAATCGAACACCTCCAGCCCGGTATGGAACTGGAAGGAATCATCACCAACGTCACAAAATTCGGCGCCTTCGTCGATATCGGTGTCCATCAGGATGGACTCATCCACATTTCACAACTCGCCGATCACTTCATCAAAGATCCCGCAGAAGTCGTCTCCGCAGGCCAGATCGTCCACGTGACCGTGCTGGAAATCGATACCGCCCGCCGCCGCATCGCACTCCGCAAACGACGCTGATCGCTCACTGAATACAGCCCGTCGGAATCACTGCAGACACCACCGCAGCACCGGTGCAGCCCCCAAAACGACAGGCCGTAATCAGACTCCGACCCGCTTCACCTTCCCACTCAATCGCATGCCGCTGCAATGGCTGCTCGCGACGATCCTCGATCGATAAACCCATCAGAATCATGTCCCGACAGTCACTCAGACGGATCCCCACCGGCGCAGAATCCAGTATCTGCGAATGACTGAGCGTCACGTTGCGACAACCCTCCAGCTCCAGCAATCCACGCCGCTGCAGCTCCGGTGCCTCCGGAAACTGATGACGCCCCGTCTGACAGTCCTGCAGAATATTGCCGCTGAACACACTGTCCCGACAGTTCCTCAGGGTCACACCCGTGCACAACTCACGCTCAACTCCATAGTCCGCGTTATGCCCCAGACTGTTGTCACCCATCGTCACCTGCGAACAGTCCTCCAGCAGCACATTCCGGTAATGACCCGAATAAATACAGTTGCCACTCAGCGTCACACCCTGGACCGATGACAAATGCACATTCACCCACTGACTGCCAATCAGATTACCTGAAATCGCAATCATCCCCACCTTCGCGTTCTTCGCAGCAGGCTGCCCAATCATCCGAATGTTCGCGCCGTTCGGACTGTACGTCGCCTGAATCGTATTGCTGCAGATCGTACCCTCACGAAGACTGCCCTCACTGGCGTCCAGCCAGATTTCCGCCGTCGGCACTCCATCCGCATCCGGAACACCATGCCCGCCATTGTTGTTGTACTCAATGTCATTACCCGTGATCTGCAGATTCCGAATCTCACTCCGTTCAATCCGAATTCCACCGAGGCGACAGTAACTGATGTGACTGCCGGTAATGATCGTCTGATGCAGATTCACCGCATCCAGCCACACCCCCACGCCGGTATTGTGATAAATGTGGCAGTGGCTGATCAGCACATTTCGAGCACGCCCGGTGATGTGAATGCCATGCCTCAGATGCCGCAACAGCACTCCCGTCAGCGTGGGCTGCATCACACCCTCCAGACGGATCCCGTCAGCCTCCGCATGCAGCCCCGTAATCTCCAGATCCGCCACCATCGGCAGACGCTCATGAGTCCAGATCGTTTCGCGAAAATCCTTCGGAGCTGCTGTACCAGCATGCGAACCACGAAAAATAATCGCCGGACCCGGACCGTCCATCAGAATTCGAGCCGTCCCGCTCTCTCCCCGAATCGCTGTGCGTCCCACCGTCGGCAGTGAAATCAGCAGGGGACGAGTAATCCGGTAGTCGCCCCGCGGCAGACACACCTCGCCCACTCCCTCATCAATCGCATGCTGCAACGCTTCAGTATCGTCCGTCGTTCCATCACCAGCCGCCCCGAAATCCGCCGCCTGTGCCATCTGCGCCTCCCCTTGTCCGCAGGCAACGCCACAGTCAGCGCGGCACCACCACCTGCAACTGATTGTCGATCGTATGACCCGGATACATCCGCTCAGCCGCCGTCGTCGCCAACTGACGCGCCAGCCACGAACCCGCTCGACCAGACAACGTCACCGTCTGAAATCCCACCTCAACACGGAAATCCGAGATTTCCACAGAACCCAGCTCGTAAATCAGATCCAGACAACGATCCGTCTCGGGACTGGTTTTGGGAGCCTGCCGCATGTCTGCCTCCGTGTGACTCTCCGCCGCAGATGAACACTTCATCCCGCCGGCCAATTCACTTTCTCTATACAGGATTATCAAAAAAACACCGAGCGTTTCAAAGCCACTTCCGGAATTCTCGCTCAGACACCGTCTCCTCACACTCCCGCTGCAGCGACTCCGCCACCGTACACAGCGCCCAATAACGAAGCCCGTAAATCAACAACCCATAAAACACCAGACTCATCAGAACACAGGCAATCTGCAGCTCCACTGTTCTGCTCGGAAATTCCCCCAGCTCACTGCAAATCCACATGCCCACTGGATACACCGTCAACAGCAGCATCGCCCCATCCTCTGAACCCCGCAAAAGCCTGAAGAAACCGACAAAAAATACCGGCCCCAGCGAAAACAGCAGGATCACACACAAGGCTGTCGCCGCCGCCTTCATCTGCGAACCCAGCCGCAGACTGCAACACACTCCCACCCACAGACAAAATGACAGATGCAGCCACGTCCACGCCAGCGACCGAACCAGAAAGACCTGCACACTGTCACCGCTCGGTCGCCACAACTGCAACCGATCATCCACCAGCACTCGCCACAACTGCACAAAAACACAAACACACACCACAAACCACCGAATCCGACTCGCGCTCGCCAGCTTCTCCATCAAAAACTGCCGGTTCGAAATCGGTGTCGTCAGCAGTATCTCCAGAGTCTGACGCTCACGCTCCGCAACCACACTTCGAGACGCCGTGGAAAGAACGGACACCGCACCAACCAGTACCAGCAGAAAATACGCAATCATCACCGGGCCCGGCTGCCGTATCTGCATGCCCTCTGACGACAACCACACGATCAATGCCACCACCACTGCCACCACCAGAATCTGCCCCGGCCAGCGTGCCAGCACCGACAGGGAAATCTCCCGCCACGCGATCGCCCCCTCCGCTGGCACAACACGCGAATCACCCGAGACCGCCGTCCCCGCAACCGCAGTCGCTGCCACACCCACGCTCTGTCCCGCTGCAGAATCCGCCACTCCGGATCCACCACCCTTGGATGCCACACGCCTTCCACCCCACAGTCCCATACTCCGCAGCAGCCACTCCGGACGAGTCAGCAGCCACGCCAGCAGCCACGCTACACCCCGCACCACACGCCGACCCGTAATCGGCGCCTCCTCACGATGCCGCGAAACCGCCAGCCCACTCACCACAATCATCAGCCCCGATGACACAAGCACCGGAAAACCATCGCTCAGCACGCCCCACACGGAACCGCCAAACACAAAAAACACATTTGAACTCGCCAGATACGACGTAAACATCCCACTGAAATACTCCGCCCCCTTCGGAAACAGATCCCGCAGACTGAATACCGACACCAGCAGGGGCGGGCCCGCGGCCATCGAAATCAGGGACACATACGTCATCCAGAATGCACTCTGCGAACTTCCCAGCAGACTCGACCAGAACATCGACACACTGCTGATCTGCAGCGCCGCCAGCAACAGCACCGACAATGCCACCAGTATCGCACCCCGCGAAAAGCCCCCCATCGAATACGTAATCCCCAGCAGTGGCCCCGTCAGCATCAGCAGCCACGCCATCGGCAGCAGCCGCGCCAGAAACTTCTCCAGCACAATCCCCGCCGGTGTCATCCGCGATACCAGCACCAGACCCAGCGTCTGCCGCTCCCGCTCCGCCGCTATCGCCGAACACGTCAGCGCCGGCAGCAACAGCAGCATCGCCCACAAATCAAACATCACCAGACCCGCCAGCAACTGCGAGCCGGCACCCAGAAAACCAAGCGGACCACGACCCCACGCCACAGAACGCTCCAGCACACTGCTGTACCAGCTCAGCATCACGAAAATCAGTACCAGCAGCACCACCACCCGCAACACCCACGTACGACGCCGGCCGGCACTCTGAATCAGCTCACGACGCAGCAGCGGAAACTCAGCACTCAACAGCAGTTGCTTCCACATCTCAGGCTCCCTCCGCTCTCCAATACAGCAGAATCAGCTCACCGACACAGCACTTGCACCACAATTCGCCCCGGAACTTCCGTCCGAACGCCCCCCCACACTGCCAAATAACCCCTCACAATAACGCCGCAGACACAGCAGCACTACCAGCCACAACACCAGACCCACCACAGCCATCAGCAGCAGCACACTGTCCCCGCCACGCCACCGCAGCAGTCGCGTCACATGCGCCAGCCACACCAGCAACGGTGAACCACAGCAAAGGAACCACCGCTGCTCCAGCACAAACGAATTACCTCCCAGCCGCAGGACTTCCACCAGCAGCGGCAGCACCGGCAACACAAAGCTCGTCAGCACCAACAGCAGCGATCTGCTCAATGCACGCAACAAACCCTCGCACTTCAGCGACTGCCACACCGCCAGCCACTTCACCAGATGCAGCACCAGCAGCAACAGCAGCACACCCGAAAACTGATACACCACACCCCGCCAGCTCAACACCGCCCGCGACATCGGATCCAGCAGCATCCGGGACAGCGAAATGGTCACATTCGAGAGCATCAGCAGCCAGAGCACACGGTCCGCACCCGCCAGCTTCTGCCGCAATAACTCTCCATTACTGATCGGTATCAGCCACAGCAGATCACGAGTCCCCCGCGCCTGCTCAAATGCCAGAGACTCACACACACTCACCAGCACCATCAGCATCGACAGCAAACCATACGCCGCCTGCATCACCGGCAGACTCGCCGCATACTCCAGCGGCGATAACTGTCGACGCAGCCACAACAGACCCACCAGAACCGTCAAACAGTAAAGCACATGCGCATACCAGCGAGCCTGCGGATTCCGCGCCAGCTCCCGCCAGCGCACCGGATCCAACTCCGGCAACTGCCGCGACTCACGCACCTCGCCATCCTCAGTCGCAGCACTCCCACGACGCCCCCTCAGTCGCATGATCCAACCCGACAACCGCCGCTCCAGCCACCTGCGCGGCACCCGCACCGACTGCGGATTCAAAAACGCTCGCCCAGGCCAGCGACGAATTCCCTCCACAGCCACCAGCAGCATCAGTCCCGATAACACCAGCGGTGGCACACAGCTCAGCAGAAACTCAAAGCACCCCTCACCCGTCACTACCACCCTGAACCCCACCGGAACGTGCACAAACGGCAGGATCCCCAGCACTCCGCCTGCTCCACGAAACCAGAACCACTGCGGCAGGATCCCCACGTCCTCCAGCAACCCCGGAATCGCCAGCAGACACAACCACAAAAACCAGATCACACCCAGCGAAATCGCGGCCGAACTGATCAGAGCCGAACACATCACCGCCGACGCCGCCAGTTGCACTCCCACCACGACCAGCAACAGCCACACAACCAGCAGTCCCGCCAGCGAACTGCCACCACCCGCATACGCCAGCGCCGTCAGCAGAAAACACGGAGCCACCAGCAGCAGTGACTGCAGCAGCACCGCCGCAAACTTCTCCACCACCACCTGGACCAACGACAACCGCGTCAGCAGCAGCAGCTCCAGAGACTGACGCTCTCGCTCCTGCGAAATCGACGCCGCACCCGCCGTCGTGGCATACCCCGCCAGCACGATGCAACCCGCCAGCAACTGCCCCAGCAATGTCCACTGACTGCGAAAACGTGCCCCCGCCGCCGGACGCAGAACACCACCTGCTTCACCCAGCCACAGCAACAGAAATACCACCGTCAAAAACAACGCCACCAGCCACATACCCAGCCGGAAACGACCGCCAAACAACCCCCGCAGCTCCCGCAAAAACAACGGAAACTCGCAGTGATCCGCCAGCCACCGCCGCAGCATGCACCAGCCCTCCCGAGCCACCCCTCCGCAAGGCCATCGCACAGCACCCAACTCAACAGAACTGCCAGGAACCGCCGGTCTGCTGACCGGCAGCCCCTCACATCCCGTCCACCACCGCTCAGTTGCGCTCGACCGTGACCGCCATGATGATCGGCGCCGTACTGTCCGGCCCCTTCACCAGTTCCAGCTTCTCGATCACATCGCCACGACTCGGATTCACTGTCACCCGGCGAATCTGCTGACCACCCAGCATGTACGCAAACTCAGAACCAGGCACATCCACACGCCGAATATAGTCCGCAAAATGCACACCATTCAGCAGTTTGATGTCCTCCTGCTCACCACCCCGGTAGTGCAACCGCACAATCACCGACACACTCTTCTCCTGAGCATACGGGAAACTCCAGCCACCCACCCCACTCAGCATGTGAATCGCCTTCGCATCCGAATTCAGCGGCAAAGTCACCGATTTCGGCATCGTCGGAGGCAGCGGACCAAATGGCCCATTCAGCAGAATGATGTTCGGCACGGATTTGCCCCGAGGATCCGTCAGCAGAAATGGCACATCCTTGAAAATCTTGGGAGACCAGTCGCCGAACACCATCCGGTCCGGACCATTGTCATCACTGCTGAACAGGCCCTTCGTACTCACCGCCGTCGCATAACGATCCAGTGATACCGGCAGAAATTTCCCCTTGTCCGTCAGAAACTCCAGCAGATTCGTCAGCTCCTCCGCACTCATCTGCTTTTCAAATCCCTCTGGCATCAGCGACTTGCGCGACCGCACCAGCTGCTCTATGTCCTCCCGGGCTATCTGGTTCTCACGCCCCTCCGCGTCAATCAGAGTAATCGCGGTTCGTGACTCACCCGACATCATCCCGTTCAGCACCACACCGTCAGTCCTGACCACAGTGTAAATCCGAAAATTCCCCTCCACACTCCGACTGGGATCAATGATGTGCGTCAGCAGCTCATGCTTCGGATGCACCGCCATCCCCGTCAGATTCGGACCGATCGCCTTGCCCTCCGAACCATGCATGTGACACTTCGAACAGTGCTTCACATACATCGCTCGCCCGGCCTTCACATCACCCGACTGCTCACACAGCGGCAACAGCGATTTCAGCACACGATCACGATCCGCATCCGGAAGCCCACCACCAGCCGCCATCAGCTTCTCTGCAGCGGACCTGATGGTACGGTCCGGATGTGCCCGCAAGGCCTGCTTCTGATCCAGAGTCAGCTCGCCCAGATCCATCGCTCCCGACTCAAACGCCTGCAGCATCGCCGTCGTCGTGGCCGGTCGCGACAACAGCACACGCACAACCGCTGACTTGGCCTGCGGAGTCAGTACGCTGCCACGCTCAATCAGCGCCGCCCCCAGGCCCTCCGATGTACTCAATGCCGCAGCATCAATCAGACCAACCGCAAGCTCAGGAGCTGCCGTCGGAGTAATCGCAGACAACACCGCTGACAGTATCTCCGCGTTCTCCGACTGAAAACTCACCGCCTCGCGTGCCGCATTCACCCGCTCTTCCGTACCCACCACAGCATCCGCCACGACCTTCAGCAGCGAATCAATGATCTCCTTCGCATAAGACTCAAGCGCCCTCGAACCACACAGCGCTGACAGCTGCAGCAGCTTGCCCCGACCTCCCGCCGGTACACGATCCAGCAGAGCCGTCAGTGCAGCCTCCAGCTCCTTCGTCGCCGCAATCCGATGATCCTTCGGCCAGCCCTCGGCCAATCCACGCACCACCACCTCCGCCAGCTGCGGCTGCGCAGACTTCAGACCACTCAGCAGCTCCTGCATCTCCTCCACAGCAGGACGCCCCCGAGCAATGTGCTCGGAAACAATCGCCGCCGTTCGCATCGCCGCTGCCGGCAGCGGAGCCCCGGCAGCGGACTCATCCGCCGACAGTGCCCGCAGAAATGGCAATGCCTGCACGGCTGCCGCACACGTCACCGCATCACTCTCCCACAGGTCCGGATTCGGTCGCAGAGATGCCGCTGCCACCAGTCGCCCCGCCTCCGCAGTCGCCGGCATTTCCGCCAGCGAAAGCAGACCCTGCAGTCGCACCTGAGCATCCATGTCCTTCGTCAGAGCACCAGCCAGCAGCAGCTCCTCCTGACCCGCTTGAAACTGCGACAGGACCACCACCGCATTCCGACGAACCCCAGCCGACTGATGACCCAGCGCACCCACTGCCGCCGACAGCCAGCCATCACCGTCCGGCCGCAGCGCCTGCAGCACCCACAACGCATGAATCGCACCGACATTCAGACCTATCTCGTCCACACCCGCATCAGCCACCAGCCGCACCAGATGCGGTACCGCAGCCGGATCGGCTCGCTCCACCAGCAGACGCTGAGCCTGCAGACGCCACATCATCGCAGGATGACGCAGCACTTCCGTCAACCGGACCACATCCAGACCCGACAAAGACTGCCAGCCATGCAGCACGTCACCGGCTGCCTGCCCCGTCGGCACAACTCGATAAATTCGACCACGCCGCTGATCCCGCAGATCACTCTCGTAAGCATTCCCACGACCCGTCTTGAAACCCTGCGGAGTCGGATTGTGCTGAATGATGTAGTTGTACCAGTCGATGACCCACACCGCACCGTCCGGACCAACCTCCGCCATAATCGGCGATGCCCACTCATCGTCACTCGCAATCAGATTGTTCGGACTGGTTGACTTGTACCCCGTGCCATCACGACGCAGCACAAACGTACCCACCAGATGCCCCGTCGGCTCACACACAAAAGCTGTTCGGTTCCACCACTGCTGCGGAAATGTTCGCGCCGTATACAACGCATGACCCGCACCCGCAGTGTAACCGCCAAACTGATCCACCTGACGCACGTTCTCAGTCACCGGCTTGAACAGATGAGTATCAGCAATGGTGCCAATGTCACTGGCAGCCCAGCCACGCACCTTCTCGTAAAAACGATTGGCAATCGGCATGAAGGTGCTGGGGTTATGATTCGCCGTGGAACCAAAAATCAATCCCTCTTCGCTGATGCCCAGACCCCACGTGTTGTTGTTCGTTGAACGCACAAACTCCAGATCCGTCACCTCAGGAGGATCCGTGCTGGAAAGCCGGAATCGCCAGAAACCCTGGCGAAACGACTCAGCCGACTTCCGCGCTCCCTCAGGACCGTACTGCGGACTGCTGTCGTTGTAACCCTGCATCGACCAGATCCAGTTGTCCAGCCCATAACGGAAATTACTCACGCCCCCATGAGTATCCCCGGCTCCCCAGCCCGTAATCAGCACCTTTTTCAGATCCGCCCTGTCGTCCCCGTCAGTGTCCTTCAGATAAATCGTCTCCGTCGCGTTCTGAACCACTGCACCGCCACGGTAAATCATGATTGCCGTGGGAATCGACAAACCCTCGGCAAATACCGTGAAGCGGTCCGCCACATGGTCGCCATCCGTATCCTCACAGATCCGAATCCGGTCCCGATTCTGACCCAGCTCATTCGGATAGTCCACGGTCTCACAGATCCACAGCCGACCACGCTCGTCCCAGTTCATCGAAATCGGCTTGGCCACAAAACTGCGTTCATCCGCGTACAATCGCAGTGTCATGCCCTGCGGAGTCACATAGTGCTTCATCGACTCTTCGACGGACAACGGCTGCTGCATCGTCGTCCTCGGAGATCCCTGGACACCCCACTGACGCCCCGGAGTATAATTCGGGATCTTCGGCCCCACTTCCACATATTCAAATGCAGCCACGTCCTTACGCAACTCCGTCATCGCCGGAATTGACCACGCATCCCGATCCACAAACGCCGGGACAACGCTGACATCTGCACCGCAGGCCCAGCGAATGCCACGCTCCACCAGATTCGGAAAACCCGCGTTCGTCCACGTCCGCTGATCATGCCCCCACGCCGTATAAAACACTCGACCCTTCCCATGAGTCCGCGTCCACGTCCACGGCTCACGATCCTGACCCTCCGCCTGCTCACCCTCCAGACGATACTCCAGTACCTCCCGGTTCTGCTCGTTGTGCAGATGATGGATGTACGTCTCGTCCCAACTGCTGAAACCCCCGAAACCCTGCATGATCGGATGCTGCGGAGCGACAATCTGAGTCCCAAAGACCTGACCACCATGCCGCTGAAACTGCGCCCCCATCAACTGCACCATCTGCGGATTGTTCCGCCAGCAGAACGTCGCACAGTGCAGCGGAATAAAACCCTTCCCGCCAGACACAAAATCCAGCACCGCCTGCGCCTGCACATCCTCGATCCGATCGATGTTCGCATACAATACCAGACCATCAAACTGACCCAGCACCTCAGGCGTCAGATCCTCCATCCGATCCGTATACTTCATGCGGATCCCACGCAACTCCAGCACAGGTGCCAGCTCGTGAAAACGCTCGGCCGGACGATGATGCCCATTGTCCCCCATAAACAACAACTGCAGATCAGCGGCACCAGCCGACCCCGCCAGCAACAAACAGCACACCAGCGCCCGCAGCACTTGAAAACCTTTGGAATTCACGTCTGAGTCCATCAAGAAACAGGGTGGGAAATAAATTCAAACTGACACCGCAACAGCCGGGATATCTGGCACGCAGCCACTGCGGATTGGCTCACATAGAATACACGGTCACGGGCAAAAATCCCATGTCCGCAGCCTGCACCGTGCGAAACTGTGCTGGTTTTCAGGGACAAGCGGGAAAAACGGTCCATCCGGGCACGCAGCACAGAAACCGGTCGCCGAGGACACTTCTGACACCAAAGACCAGCCCGTAACCCGACCACCTGCCCGGCCACCACCCGCGGCATGACACCGCGGAACAACGCCTGCCCCCGCCGCCGAAATCCCCCCTACTGAGCACTCTTCAGGTCCGGACGTAATCGCTGAGCATCCCGCAAATACACATGCTCAATGTCCCGCGGCGACAGCTCCGTGTTCACATGCAGCAGAATTCGCAGACAACGAGCCATCGAACCGGGAACAGGAATCTCCTGAGCACACAGC